>ODAK010000403.1_pt1 | contig 49646 bp, 40 predicted proteins | sample 1539591 | NCBI WGS metagenome assembly ODAK01 (sample SAMEA3539303, study PRJEB22396) | soil metagenome | biome: tundra; feature: field; material: soil | place: USA | collected 2010-05 | depth 0.15 m
GGCCCGCTGCGGACATCCACGCCATCCTGGCCGAAGCCGCCGCGTGAGCCCTAGGCTGACTGCAGGGCCAGCCGATGGCAGTGTCCTGGCTGGTCCGAGGTGACCGGAGGTCCGTCGATGGGCGGTGCCCGGTTCCGCGGGATGCCGCTGAGTAAGCAGCTGGCGATTATCTCGGCTTCCGGGACTGTGCTCTTGCTGGGCATACTGGCCGTAGCGATAGTCGCGGTCGTCCGTTCTTATCGCGCTGGTCCGGCCGCCGCGAGCCATTCTGCTGCCCAAAGTCCGGGTTCTTCGCAGCTAATCGGCCCGCTCCCGAAGAAAATTTACCCAATCTTCGCGTATCGGGCACCGTCTCGCTCGGCAAGCTGGCCGGCCGGCCGATCGTCATCGACTTCTGGTCATCTGCTTGCGTGATATGCAAGCAGGCCCGCGCGATCTCGACGGCATCCTGCGCAGGCTCTACCGGGTGGATTAATACCGGGCGCGCGGCGTCGGGTGGCGGTTTGCGGTACCCGCGCGGGCGAGCGGGGGCGCCGACCGGGGATGATGAACCGGTAATGGGGCGGCGATCACTCCGCCGCTGGCAACCGATCTCAGGCGAGGAGCGGTGATGGCAGCCGTGCACACTGCCGGTCAAGCGCCCGCGGGCCCGCGCCCGGTCCGGGCCCCCCGCGGGACCCAGTTGTCCTGCAAGGGCTGGCCGCAAGAGGCGGCCATGCGGATGCTGATGAACAACCTCGATCCCGAGGTTGCCGAGCATCCCGATCAGCTCATCGTGTACGGCGGGTCCGGCCGCGCCGCACGCAGCTGGGATGCCTTCGATGCCATCGTGGCCTCGCTGCGTGACCTCGAGGCCGACGAGACGCTGCTGGTGCAGTCCGGCAAGCCGGTCGGCGTCTTCCGCACCCATGAGTGGGCGCCGCGGGTGCTCATCGCCAACTCCAATCTCGTCCCGCAGTGGGCCACCTGGGAGGAATTCCGGCGGCTCGAGGCGCTGGGCCTGACGATGTACGGCCAGATGACCGCCGGCTCGTGGATCTACATCGGCACCCAGGGCATCCTGCAGGGCACGTACGAGACGTTCGCGGCTGTGGCGGCCAAGAGGTTCGGCGGCTCGCTCGCCGGTACGATCACGCTGACCGCGGGCCTCGGCGGCATGGGCGGGGCTCAGCCGCTGGCTGTCACAATGAACGGCGGAGTGGCGATCTGCATTGACTGCGATCCGTCCAGGATCAGCCGCCGGATCGAGCACGGCTACCTGGACGAGGCAGCCGAGGACGTCGATGACGCGGTCCTGCGGGCTGTCGCGGCGGCCGGCGCCGGGCGGGCGCTGTCGATCGGGCTGCTCGGGAACGCCGCCGACGTCGTGCCCGAGCTGCTCGCGATGGGCGCCCCGATCAACATCGTCACCGATCAGACGTCGGCGCACGACCCGCTCACCTACCTGCCGCGCGGCGTCCCGTTCGGGGACATGGCCGCGCTGCGCGCCGAGGATCCGGCCGGATTCACCCGGCGTGCGCGCGAGTCGATGGCTGCCCACGTCGAGGCGATGGTCGGGTTCCTGGACGCCGGCGCCGAGGTGTTCGACTACGGCAACTCGATCCGCGGCGAGGCGGAGCTGGCCGGCTATGAGCGCGCGTTCGCGTTCCCCGGCTTCGTGCCTGCCTACGTCAGGCCGCTGTTCTGCGAGGGCAAGGGCCCGTTCCGGTGGGCGGCCCTGTCGGGTGACCCGGCGGACATCGCCGTTACCGACGCGGCCATCCTCGACCTGTTTCCGGCCGACGAGGCGCTGGCCCGCTGGATCAAGATGGCCGCCCAGAAAGTCCAATTCCAGGGACTGCCAGCGAGAATCTGCTGGCTCGGCTACGGCGAGCGCCATCTCGCCGGCCTGCGTTTCAACGAGCTGGTGCAGCGCGGCGACGTCAGCGCGCCGATCGTGCTCGGCCGTGATCATCTGGACTGCGGGTCGGTCGCCTCGCCGTACCGGGAGACCGAGGCGATGGCCGACGGCTCGGACGCGATCGCCGACTGGCCGCTGCTCAACGCGCTGCTGAACACCTCGTCCGGCGCCTCCTGGGTGAGCATTCATCACGGCGGCGGCGTCGGCATCGGCAGGTCGATCCATGCCGGGCAGGTCTGCGTGGCCGACGGCACCGACCTGGCGAGGCAGAAGCTGGAGCGGGTGCTGACCAACGACCCCGGCACCGGAGTCATGCGGCACGCCGACGCCGGCTACGACCGGGCCGCCGAGGTCGCTGCCGAACGAGGCGTCCGGCTGCCGATGGGCCCGGCCGGCCATCCGGGTTCATGATCACGGCGGGCTGTCGCCCGGGCAGAGGCCACCACGATCATGCGGAAGGGGCGGCCGTGGGATTCACTGAGCTCTGGGACTCGCTGCTGCCGATCGGCCGGGATGAGCGCACCGGCGGATACCGGCGCTATTCCTGGACTCAGCCCGACACCGACTGCCGTGCCTGGTTCACTGCGGCTGCCGCGGAACGGGGCCTGCGCATTGACTGTGACCGGGACGGGAACCTCTGGGCGTGGTGGATTCCTCCGCCGGACGATTCCGGCGGGTCGGCTGTCGCCGCGAGGGCGGCCGGGCCGCAGCCCGCTGTCGGCGCGATCGTCACCGGCAGTCACCTGGATTCGGTGCCGGACGGCGGCGCCTATGACGGGCCGCTTGGCATCGTTTCGGGTTTCGCCGCCATCGACCTGCTGCGCGACCGCGGCGTCGAGCCGGTGCGACCGGTCGGGGTCGCGGCGTTCGCGGAGGAGGAGGGCGCCAGGTTCGGCCTCGCCTGTCTCGGCAGCCGGCTGCTGACCGGGGCGGTCGACCCAGCGGCGGCAGCGGCGCTCAGCGACAGCGCCGGAATCCGGCTGCCGGAAGCGATGGCTGCTGCCGGCCTGGACCCGGCGGCGATCGGACCTGATGATGACCTGCTCGCCGGAATCGGCGCCTTCGTCGAGCTGCACATCGAGCAGGGCAGCGCGCTGGGTGGACTGGGCGCTGCGGTCGGGCTCGCCGACGGGATCTGGCCGCATGGCCGCTGGCGTCTTGACTTCAATGGGCGCGCCGACCATGCGGGGACGACCCGGCTCGCCGACCGTCGCGATCCGATGCTCCCGTATGCGGTCACGGTGCTCGCAGCCAGGCAGGCAGCCGCCGATCACGGCGCGCTCGCCACCATCGGGAAGGTGGTAGCCGAGCCGGGCGGCGCCAACGCGATCTCCTCGGCTGTCCGTGCCTGGCTGGATGCCCGTGCGCCCGACGAGGCGACCCTGGACCGGGTAGTCAGCGAGGTCTGCGCGCAGGCCGAGGCTGCCGCCGCAGCATACGGCGTTGAGGTCAGCGTGCGCCGCGAGTCCTTCACTGCCCGGCTGGGTTTCGACGCCGGGCTGCGGGACCGGCTGGCGAGCGCGCTGTCAGCCCGCGGCATCGCGGCGCCGCTGCTGGCGACCGGCGCGGGTCACGACGCGGGCGTGCTGGCCGGCCGGCTGCCGACCGCCATGCTGTTCGTGCGCAACCCGTCTGGTGTCTCGCACGCGCCAGCCGAGTACGCCGAGCCCGCGGACTGCCTGGCCGGGGTGACCGCCCTGGCAACCGTGCTCGAGGACCTGGCTGGCCCGTGACGCCGCGCAAGCCGGCGGTGCCCGCCGAGCAAGAGGCGCTGCCCGAGCCGGTCGCGCCGCGCGAGCCGGCGGTGCCGGCCGCGGGACGAGCGCGTGCCTGGCACGCCGAGCTGGCCTGGCTGCCTGGCCTCGGCGTGCGTGGGGACGTCCTGATCGAGGCGGCCGGCGACAGGTTCACCACGGTGACGTCCGACGTCGGCCGCGACATCGTCCCGGCGGGAGCCCTGCGGCTGCCCGGACTCACGCTGCCGGGCCTGGCCAACGCGCACTCGCACGCGTTTCACCGTGCCCTGCGCGGGGTGACCCAGGCGGGCCGCGGCACCTTCTGGACCTGGCGGGAGCGGATGTACGAGGTGGCCGCCCGGCTGGAGCCGGACAGCTACCTTGCGCTGGCCACCGCCGTCTACGCCGAGATGGCGCTGGCGGGCATCACTGGCGTGGGTGAGTTCCACTACCTGCACCACGGCCAGGGCGGCACTGCATACGGCGACCCGAACGAGATGGGCCGGGCACTGATCGAGGCAGCCCGCCGCGCGGGCATCAAGATCACGCTGCTGGACACCTGCTACCTGTCGGGCGGCCTGACTGCTGACGGCAAGGCGCAGCCGCTGGCGGGCCCGCAGCTGCGGTTCGGCGACGGCGACGCGGCCGCGTGGGCGATCCGGGCCGATGCGCTCGGCGCCGACGAGCACGGGCTGCTCGGGCCGGGGGCGCGGGCCGGAGCCGCGATCCACTCGGTGCGCGCCGTGCCGCCCGATCAGATGCACCCGGTCGTCGCGTGGTCGCATTCGATCGGTGCGCCGCTGCACGTGCACCTGTCCGAGCAGCAGGCCGAGAACAACGCATGCCTGGCCGCCTACGGGCGAACGCCAGCCGAGGTGCTGTTCGACTGCGGCGCGCTGGGCCCGCGGACCAGCCTCGTGCATGCCACCCATCTGACCGGGCGCGATGTGCGACTGCTCGGGGAGAGCCGCTGTTATGTGTGCTTCTGCCCCACCACGGAGGCAGATCTCGCGGACGGGATCGGCCCGGCCGGGTCGCTGGCGTCGGCGGGATGCCTGCTGACCGTCGGCAGCGACAGTCAGGCAGTGGTCGACCTCTTCGAGGAGGCGCGCCGGGTGGAACTCGGCGAGCGGCTGGCCACCCAGGAGCGCGGCAACTTCACGGCGCAGTCGCTGGCCAGGGCGGCGACCATCGACGGCCACGCGAGCCTGGGCTGGCCGGACGCGGGGGAGATCGTCGCCGGGGCACTGGCGGACCTGGTGACCGTGGCCCTCGACACCCCGCGGACCGCTGGCACCCAGGCTGCTGCCGCGCTGGAATCGGTGATCTTCGCGGCCGCCGCGGCAGATGTCCGTTACGTCGCCGTAAGCGGCACGGACGTAGTCGTCGACGGCCAGCACCTGCTCGTCGGCGACGTCCCCGCAGCCCTCTCGGCCGCCGTCCGCGCGGTTCTCCGCTAACGCTAACCGGGGGGAACACCTCAGTCGGCTGGCGCGAGCTTTCCGGCTTGCCGGCAGGCGGCCCACAATCGCCGCCCGCACGGGCCAGGACATCATCGGCGATGCGGATGAGCGGGGCAGGAGGCAAGCAGTCGCGGTCACGATGTTCCAGCAGACGATCAGGAATGGTCAGGCTCTTCTCGTCATGGACGCACAGCTCGACTGGCCAGCCCCGCCAGCGAAGAGACTCGCGGCATGGCGCACCCGCCCCGTCGATGAGCACGACAACACCGAGGTCAGAAGCTACAGTCCGCTGGCGGGAGAGCACGCCGCCGCCGAGGAACGCCGCCAGCGCCATGGGGAACCGCTCCCGGACCCACATCACGAGCATCATCGAGCGGGTTCATGGGGGCATCATGCAGACGCGTGCCGGTGCGGCGCATCTGGCTTCCACGCGACCAAGACCGCGACGTAGTTGATGTAGTTACATAAAGTAGGTACATTGGCGAGATGGAAACGATCGGCCTGCGAGAGCTCAATCAGAATCCGTCCAAGGCGGTAGCCCGCGTGCGAGCGGGAGCCTCCCTCATCGTCACCGATCGAGGAAAGCCTGTGCTCCGCATGATCCCGGAGACTGAGCATCCGAATGCATTGCAGCGGATGATCTCGACCGACGAGGTCCGGGCACCGGCAGAGACCGGGCTGCCCGACGTGGTCATCGAACTCGCTTCCGATAGCCCCAGTCTCGCTGAGCTCCTGATCGCTGACCGGGACCGGGAGCGCAATCGTTGATCTACCTAGACGCCTGCGCGCTGATCAAGTTCATCAGGCCGGAAAAGGAAACAGGCGCCTTGCGCGCGTGGCGCCAGGCGCTGCCCAACGGGACCGAATTGCTGACCAGCGAGCTTTCCCAGCTGGAGATTACCCGGACGCTGGTCCGCGCAGGAGCTGATCACCAGCGCGTGCCTTACTTCGTTGGCCAGGCACTGAGGGGCGTTTACCTCGTGGACCTCACGAGCATGGTGCTTTCCCGGGCCATTTCCTACCGGCTGCCAAGGCTCGGATCGCTCGATGCCATCCACCTGGCAAGCGCAGACCCGTTCCGATCCGATCTGACGGAATTGGTCACCTATGATCAGGAACTGGCTAAAGCAGCTTCCGACCTGGGGTTTCCCACGAGCACGCCCTCCTGATGATGAGCGCCATAAGCGCGAAGGATTAGGCGTGCTATCGGGGCCGCCATTTTTACCGGATCATGAGGACCGGGCCGCCTGCGTGGTGTGACACGATACGGCCGTGAGCACGCTGCTGACGAACATCGGCGAGCTGGTCACGAACGCGCCCGAGGATGGCTGGGGCACCGCCGGGCCCGGGCCGTACGCGGCGATCGCCGATGCCGCGCTGGTGATCGATGACGGCCGGGTGGCCTGGACCGGCCCGGCGTCGCGGACGCCAGCGACCGATGACGTCGCTGACGCGGGCGGCCGCGTGGTGCTGCCCGGCTTCGTCGACTCGCACGCGCATCTCGTCTTCGCCGGCGAGCGCGGCGGTGAGTTCGCCGCCCGGATGGCGGGCCAGCCCTACCAGGCGGGCGGCATCCGCAGCACCGTCGCCGCGACCCGAGGCGCCACCGATGATCAGCTCCGCGCCAACCTGCGGGTGCTGGCAGCGGAGATGCTCCGCCAGGGCACAACCACCTTCGAATGCAAGTCCGGATACGGGCTGACGGTCGCCGACGAGGCCCGCAGCGTCACCCTGGCTGCCGAGGTCACCCCGGAGGTCACCTATCTGGGCGCGCACGTGCTGCCGCCGGAGTTCGAGGCCGACCCTGGCGGCTACGTGGACCTGGTCTGCGGCCCGATGCTCGAGGCATGCGCGCCGCACGCCCGGTGGGTCGACGTGTACTGCGAGCGGGGTGCGTTCGGAGCGGACGAGGCCTTCGCCGTGCTGGCGGCCGGCCAGGCGGCGGGCCTGCAGGCCCGCGTGCACGCGAACCAGCTGGGCACCGGACCAGGCGTGCAGCTGGCCGTCGCGGCAGGCGCCGCGTCGGCAGATCACTGCACGTACCTGACAGCCGCCGACCTTTCCGCGCTTGCCTCCTCGGCCACGGTCGCGACCCTGCTGCCCGGCGTGGAGTTCTCCACCCGGCAGCCTTACCCGGACGCCCGGCGCCTCCTCAGCGCCGGCGCAACCGTCGCGATCGCCACTGACTGCAACCCCGGTTCCTGCTTCACCTCGAGCATGCCGTTCTGCGTGGCGCTGGCGGTGCGGGAAATGCACATGACCACGCAGGAGGCGGTCTGGGCCGTCACCGCGGGGGGCGCCAGGGCACTTCGCCGGACCGACGTCGGGCACCTCGGCGTGGGCGCCCGCGCCGACCTGGTGATGCTCAAGGCGCCGTCGCACGCCTACCTCGCCTACCGGCCGGGCGTTCCGCTGACCGCGGCCGTCTGGCGAGGCGGCGAACTCGTGGCCGGCGGCTGGTGAGGCAGGCCCGTGCTCACTCGCAATCGGGTACCGGCCCATAGCGGCCAGCCGCGTGCACGCGTCACGATGGCCGGGACGCAATGGCGTAACTGATGGCCTCACCCCAACGGCCGTGCGGGCGCTTGTGAGCAGCCCGCTCGGAGGGCGGCCATGATCGTCATCGAGGTGCCGTGCGCGTTGTCATCGCCGAAGGCCTCTTCCCGCTGAGGGAGGGGCTGGTCCGGCTGCTCGAAGCGCGCGGCCTGGAACTCGTGGCCGCCGTGGACAACGAGCTTGACACTGATGGCGGACGGCCGCCCGAACAGTGCGATCGCGCAGCGGCTGTTCGTCTCGGAGAAGGCCAACAGCAGCACAGCACGAGCATCTTCGCCAAGCTCAGCCTGGCCCGATCCGATGACGACAGCCGGCGGGTGCTGGCCGTGCTGGCCTACCTGAACTCCTGACCGGCCGGGCCGAGGGAGACGTAGCGGCGGTGGTACCTGATCAGCGGGTCGCCCGCCTCGGCCAGGTATGACACGCACAGCACCCGGCCGAGGAACAGCAGATGGTCGCCGGCCGCCACCCGCTGCATCACCTGGCACTCCAGGGCGGCCAGGCCGCCGTCGGGGATCAGCGCGCCCGATAGCTCGCCGCGGTGATGCGCCACCCCGTCCAGCAGCAGCCGCGCGCTCGGCCGCCCGGCGGCCGCGAACCGGCCGGCCAGTGCGCGCTGGCTCGCCGCCAGCAACGTCACGGCGAACTCGCTGAGCCTGGTGAGCAGTTCCGCGGCGTAGGAACCCTCGGCCAGCGAGACCAGCACCAGCGGGGGATCCACCGACACCGGGCAGAACGCGCTGACAGTAGCGCCGATGTCATCGCGCCCGTCGGCCACGGTGACCAGGGTGACGCCCGAGGCGAAGGCGCCGGTGGCTTCGGCGGAGATGGCCGGTGATGCGGCGGGCGCGTCCCGTGTCGTCACTCGAATGTCCAGCTCCCCGGCAGGGTCAGCGGGCCGTACGGCGCCCAGCCAGCCCGCGCCGCAAGGCGCCAGGCCGGGCCCCAGGTCTCGGCGAGCAGGCTCGCGGCCGACGCCGTTTTGCTGTCGCTGGAGGCTGGCGGCCGGAGCCGGTCCAGCGGCCGGACCCGCGGGAAGATCCGCAGCGGCGCGGTTTCCGGCAGGCCCGCGCGGCGGCGCGCGATCGCCGCAGCCTGCTCGAGGCCGCCGAGCTCGTCCACCAGTTCGCGCTCCAGCGCGTCGGCGCCGGTCCAGACCCGGCCCCTGGCGAGCTCATGCACCCGCTCCGCGGACAGACCGCGGCCGGCCGCCACCTTACTGGTGAAATCCGCGTAGATATGGTCGAGCCAGTTATTGACCAGGGCCCACTCATCCTCGCTGAAGGGCCGCACGGCAGAGAACATGGCTGCGTGCTCGCCCCGGCTGATCGAGTCCGTGGTCACCCCGGCCTTGCCGAGCATCTCGGCGAGCACCGGCTTGCCGGTCAGCACGCCGATCGATCCGGTGACCGTACCCGGCTGGGCCACGATCGCGTCCGCCGCCATCGAGATGAAGTAGCCGCCAGACGCCGCCACGTCACCCATGGACACCACGACCGGAGTGCCGCCGGCCCGGGCGCGGACGACCTCCCGCCAGATCGTGTCCGAGGCGACGTAGGAACCGCCTGGGCTGTTGACCCGCAGCACGATCGCCCGCGCATGGGCATTAGCAGCGGCCGATCTGATCGCAGCCGCGATGGTGTCCGAGCCCATCGCGCTGGACAGCGGGCCGTGACCACTGCGGCCGCGGCGGATCGGCCCGGTCGCGTAGATCAGCGCGACGACAGGCTGGCGCGACGCCGTCGGCAGGGTGCGCGCCCGCTCGGCCAGCACGCGGGATCGCTGATAGCGCCACAGATACAGCAGGGTCGCGTCCGGCCCAGCGTGCTTCCTGACGCCGGTGTACACCTCGTCGCGGTAGCCGAGCGCATCAACCAGGCCGGCGTCCAGCGCCTGCGCCGCCAGGAACGGTCCCCGGTCGATGAGCTCTCTGGCTGCGGCTGCCTCGATTCCGCGGCGCTGCGCGATCGCCTCGGCCAGCTGCCCGGTGACCGATTCGGCGATCCGCGCGGTAGCCTCCCTGGCCGGCGCGGAGAAACCGCGTTCGGTGAGCTGCTCGGCTGCGCTCTTGTACTCGTGCCGCTTGGCTACCTCCATGCTGACGCCGAGCCGGTCCAGCGCACCGCGCAGGAAGATCCGGTCGACAGCGATCCCGGTCAGGCCGAGGTCGCCGGAAGGCTGCAGGTAAATGGTGTCGAACGCGGTCGCCAGGTAGTACGGCACGTTCCCGGCCGAGAACTCGCCGAACGACTCCGCCCAGGCCACGGTCGGCTTGCCGGCTTCGCGGAAATCCCGGACCGCCTCGCGCAGCTCCTGCACCAGGCCCAGGCCGATGGCCTTGCCGCCCACCTTGGCCACCAGCGCCTTCACCCGCGGGTCGGCGCTGGCCCGGCGCAGCCCGTCGACGATGTCGGCGATGGCGGGGCGATGACGGGAAAGCGCCGCCGCAACGGGATCAGCCGGCCGGCTCTCGGCCACCCCGTCGGTGAAATCGAGTTCCAGGATCAGCGTCCCGGTGCGGCGCTGGCGCAGCTGGGCTATCCGGTCGGCAATCATCGAATCGGCCATACCGACAGCCTACGGTTTGCCGGGCAGTCTGCCCGCCGTCGGCGGCGCTGCTGGCGGGTCGGCTATCGTCGGCGGCGATGGCCAATCATGATGGGAACGGATGGATCCGCTGCGGTCTCGGGCACCGGCACTGGGGCCGGTTCGGCGCCGCCGGCCTGCTGGCCTTTGCGGGCGCGGGCGCGGGCGCGCGAGCCGGTCCGGGTTCTGGGGCAGGTCCGGGCAGGACGAGCGTGTTGCTGCAGCGCCGTAACTGGCGGGGCCATCATGGCGGTACCTGGGGGCTGCCCGGCGGGGCCATGGACAGCCACGAAACGGCCATCGCCGCGGCCCTGCGCGAGGCGGCGGAAGAGTGCGCGGTACCGGCCGGCGCCGTCCGGGTCGACGGAATCTTCCACGATGATCACATCGGCTGGTCCTACGACACCGTACTGGCGCTCGCAGACGCCGAGTTCGACGTGCATCCCGCCAGTGAGGAGACCCTCGAAGCGGTCTGGGTGCCCGTGCCCGAGGTCACCTCCTTCGACCTGCATCCGGGGCTAGCGTCTCACTGGGACATGCTGGCGGCCCTGCTGCAGCCGCTGACCGTCATCGTCGACGCTGCCAACGTGATGGGCTCGCGGCCCGACGGCTGGTGGCGCGACCGGGCCGGCGCCGCTCGGCGGCTTCGCGACGAGCTGGCCTGGCTGGCCGGGACGGGACTGACCGAGCTGCCCGGTTCTGCTGGGGTGCCGGAGCTGTCGCTGTGGCTGCCCGACATCGTGCTCGTCGTCGAAGGCGCTGCGCGGCCGGCCGCGCTCGCTGGCCCCGATCCGGCTGGTCACGAGGCGTCCGCGGCGGCGCAGCGCAAGCTGACGGTGATCGCCGCGCCGGGCTCGGGCGACGACACCATCGCCGAGCAGGCGCAGCGGCTGGCGGGCTGGCGCATCGTGGTGACGGCGGATCGCGAGCTGCGCCGCCGGTGCGAGGCCGCAGGAGCTTCGGTCGCCGGGCCCGGCTGGCTGCTCGGCCTGCTGAGCCGCTGAGTTGGCGGACTGCTGGACTGCTGGACCGCTGAGCCGCTGGACTGCTGAGCCGCTGGACCGCTGAGCCGCTGGACCGCTGGCTTGGCCGCCGCCCGCGTCGGACGGCCGGAGCTGCCGGTGTTAGCGTCGTCCGGTGGCTGGCTCACCGACGATCGAGCCGGGCCCGGCTGCCGGGCGCGGCGACTTCCCGATCGGCGCCGCCGCGACGATCGCCGAGCTGGAAGGCAACCCGCACCCGCTGCTGCACCGGCTCCGCGAGACGGAACCGGCGTCCTGGCTGCCTGCCATCGGCGGGCGGGCCGTCCTCGTCCCTGCTTGCCGTGGCGTCCAGGAGCGCCCGGCTGAGCACAGCGGAAATCGTGTCGAACGCCGCGGTCATGCTGTTCGGCGGAATCGAGACAACCGAGGGAATGATCAGCAATCTCGTCGTGCACGTGCTCGGTGACGCTGATCAGCTCAGCCGGGTGCTGGCCGACCGCGGGCTGATCCCCGGCGCGATCGAGGTATCGCTGCGGCGGGAACCTGCAGCGGCGGTCGTCGACAGGTTCGCGACGGCTGATGTTCGGCTCGGCGCTGCGCAGATCCGGTCCGGCGACCTGGTCAGGGTCTCGCTGGCCGGTGCCAACCGGGATCCGGCGTTCTTCGCCGACCCGGACCGGTTCGACATCCGCCGTGCCAACGCGCGGCAGAACCTCGGTTTCGCGCTCGGCCCGCACTTCTGCGTGGGGGCTCAGCTCGCCCGGCTGGAGGCGGAGGCTGCGATCGCGGCACTGCTTGACCAGCTACCTGGACTGCGGCTGGACTCCGACCGGCTCGCTGCGCCGCGGGGGCTGGTGTTCCGCAAGCCGGCGGCGGTGCATGTGCGCTGGGATGCCCGGCCAGGTCCTGATCCGGGTCCGGTTGGTCCTGGCGGCTGATCAGGCCAGCTGGATGGATCTCTTGGCCAGCCCGAGCCAGTAGCCGGTGATGGTCGTCGCCGGCGGCGCCGGCCCGTCAGCGGCGCCGAGCGTCACGAACAGCGGCGCGAAATGCTCAGTGGACGGGTGGGCATACCGTGCCCCCGGCGCGGACCGGAAGTTGATGAGCGCGTCGACGTCGTCGGAGGCCAGCGCCTCGGCGGCCCAGTGGTCGAACTCGGTGGACCAGCCGGGCGGCGGCGCGTCAAAACGGAAGTCCCGCAGGAACGGCAGCCCGTGCGTCAGGAATCCGCTGCCGATGATCAGTACGCCCTCGTCGCGCAGCGGCCGGAGGGCGGCGCCTACCCGCAGCAGCCGGGCCGGGTCCAGGGTCGGCATCGAGATCTGCAAGACCGGGATATCGGCGCCGGGATACATCACGGTCAGCGGCACGTAGGCGCCGTGGTCGAGGCCGCGGGCCGGCCGGTCGACGACCGATTCGCTGCCGGACATCAGCCCGTGGACCTGCTGGGCCAGGTCGGGCGCGCCAGGGGAGGGATACGTGGCCCGGTAGTAGCGCTCAGGGAAGCCGCCGAAGTCGTAGACCAGCGGTGCGGCATCCGTGGTCGCGCCGATCGTCAGCGGCGCGGACTCCCAGTGCGCCGAGACTACGAGAATGGCGCGCGGCCGCGGCATCGCCCGTGCCCACGCCTCAAGCTGGACTACCCAGAGCGGATCATCGACCAGCGGCGGTGCGCCGTGCCCCAGGTAGATGGCGGGCATCCGGCCCGGCGTAATCGCGGCGGCTGCCCGTGCAGTCACCTGGTCCGCCGCATCGCAGGGGACCGGCTCGTGCTCGGGAGCCTGCGCCTCAAGTCCCTCGTCCATGTCAGCTCCTGCTCGCCGGGATGTCCTCCCGCTGACGGTAGCCAAGGCCGCCCGGCACCGCCACGGCCGGCCGGCTCGGCAGCGTGCTGGAGTAGCATCCGCATAATGCCCGGCGACTTCGAGTGGGACGAGACGCTGTACGCAGGCAGTGCTGCGTTCTATGCCGTCGGCCGGCTGCCCTACCCGGCCGGGCTGGCGGATGCCCTGCAGGCTGCGGTCCCGCTCGACGGCTCGGGTCGGCTGCTGGACGTCGGCTGCGGGCCCGGCTCCCTGACCCTGCTGCTGGCCCCTCTGGTGGCCGAGGCTGTCGGCATCGACGCGGACGCGGACATGATCGCGCAGGCCGGCGCGGCGGCAGGGCGGGCAGAGTGCCGGAATGTCAGCTGGCACCGGATGCGCGCCGAGGAACTCCCCGGCAGGCTCGGCCGGTTCCGGCTGGTCACGTTTGCCCAGTCCTTTCACTGGCTCGACCAGCAGCTGACGGCTGCGGCCGTGCGCGAGATGGTGGCGCCCGGCGGCGCATGCGTGCACGTACACGCCACCACGCACGAAGGCGCGGCCGACGGCGGACCGATGCAGTATCCGCGGCCACCGCGGGCCCGGATCGCCGCACTGGCAGCCGACTACCTCGGCCCGGTCCGTCGGGCCGGGCAGAGCTTCATTCCCGCTGGTCCGCCGGCCGACGGCGACAAGGTCATGGCCGCAGCAGGATTCCGCGGGCCCGAGCGCATCGATGTACTGGCCGGCGGGGTGCACGAACGGACGGCCGACCAGGTAGTGGCGTCGGTGTTCTCGCTGTCGAGTGCCGCGCCGCACCTGTTTGGCGACCGTCTTGCCGGCTTCGAGTCGCGGCTGCGCCGGCTGCTCCGCTCGGTCTCACCCGGCGGCCTGTTCTGCGAACGGCAGCGTCAGATCGCCGTGGACATCTGGCGGCCGTGACCGGCCGGAAGGAGAAGACAGCCAATGCGGGTCGTGGTACTGGCGGACACCCATGCGCCCGGGCGCTGGAAGTCATGCCCGGCGCCGGTCGCCCAGTACCTGCGCCGGGCTGACCTGATCCTGCACGCCGGTGACGTCTGCACCGCAGCGGTGCTGGACGAGCTGTCCGGTTACGCACCGGTCCGCGCCGTGCTCGGCAACAATGACAGCGCGGATGTGGCGGCCTGGGGAGCCCCGCCGCAGCTCGAACTGGACCTCGCGGGCGTTGCCGTGGCGATGGTCCACGACAGCGGGCCCGCGACCGGGCGAATGGCACGGCTGCTGCGGCGATTTCCCGGTGCCGCGCTAGTGGTGTTCGGGCACTCGCACACACCGCTCGACGAGGCGGCTGACGGCATCCGCATTTTCAACCCCGGCTCGCCCACCGATCGCCGCCGCCAGCCACATGGCACGCTCGGCCTGCTCAGGCTCGCGGACGGCCGCATCGCCGAGTCACAGATCATCCCGGTCACCTGACCGGCGGGGCGTCCGGCCGGCCCGTGCGTGCTGGTGGCGGGCCGCCGGGCCCGTCAGCCTTCCGGCGCGGACTCCGAGCCGGCCTCCGGCGCCAGCCAGAGCACACCCATCGGCGGCAGCCTGAGCACTACCGACGCCGGCAATCCGTGCCAGGGGTCGGCGACCGCCTGGACCGCGCCGAGGTTGCCGACTCCGCTGCCGCCATATATTTCTGAATCGGTATTGATCAGCTCAACCCAGCGGCCAGGCTGCGGCAGCCCGATCCGGTAGGTCTCGTGCGGCTGGCCGGAGAAGTTGGCGATGCAGGCCACGGTCCCCGGCCGCCCAGCGCGCGGCGCGGCGGCACCGTCGTTGCTGGCACCGTCGTTGCTGGCACCGTCGCTGGCGCCCGCGCTGTCGTCTGGTCCGGCGAAGCGAAGGAACGACAGCACGTTGCCGGCTGAGTCGTTGGCGTCAATCCACTCGAAGCCGCCTGGTTCCCGGTCCAGCCGCCACATCGCGGGGTGCTCGACGTAAGCGCGGTTCAGGTCGTCGACCAGCTGCCGGACGCCGGCGTGCCGGCCCTCGCCGAGCTGCTGCCAGTCCAGGCCGTTCTGCTGCGACCATTCAGCCGACTGGCCGAACTCCGAGCCCATGAACACGAGCTGCTTGCCCGGATGGGCCCACATGTAGGCAAGCAGGGACCGGAGCCCGGCGAACTGGCGCCATTCGTCGCCGGGCATTTTCTGCAGCAGCGAGCGCTTGCCGTACACGACCTCATCGTGCGACAGCGGCAAGACGAAGTGCTCGCTGTAGGCATACATCATCGAGAAGGTCATCTGATTGTGGTGGTAGCTGCGATGGACGGGATCGCGGGAAAGGTAGTCCAGCGTGTCGTGCATCCAGCCGAGGTCCCACTTGAAGCCGAAGCCGAGGCCGCCCAGATGGACGGGCCTGGTGACGCCCGGCCACGCGGTGGATTCCTCGGCGATCATCATGACGCCCGGCACCCGCTTGTAGCAGGTGGCGTTGACCTCCTGGAGGAATGAGACCGCGTCGAGGTTTTCCCGGCCGCCGAGAGCGTTCGGCGACCACTCCCCGGCCTTGCGGGAGTAGTCCAGGTAGAGCATGGACGCGACCGCGTCCACCCGCAGCCCGTCGACGTGGAACTCCTCCAGCCAGTAGATGGCGTTGGCGACGAGGAAGTTCCGCACCTCATTCCGGCCGTAGTCGAAGATCAGCGTGCCCCAGTCGGGCTGCTCGCCGCGCCGGGGATCGGGGTTCTCATACAGCGGGCTTCCGTCGAACCTGGCCAGCGCCCAGTCGTCGCGGGGGAAGTGCGCCGGCACCCAGTCGATGATGACGCCGATGCCCGCCTGGTGCAGCCGGTCCACGACATAACGGAACTCGTCGGGGGTGCCGAACCGTGATGAGGGCGCGTAATAGGACGTCACCTGGTAGCCCCAGGAGCCGGCAAACGGGTGCTCGGCGACCGGCATGAACTCCACGTGCGTGAAGCCGCGTTCGCTGACGTAGGCAGTGAGCTGATCGGCGAGCTGGAGGTAGGACAGGCCGAGCCGCCAGGAGCCGATGTGCACCTCGTACACGCTCATCGGGCTGGTCAGCATGTCGGTCTTGGCTCGCGCGTCGATCCAGTCCTGGTCGCCCCACTCGTAGCTGGAGGCGTACACCAGCGAGGCCGTGGCCGGCGGTTGCTCGGCGAGCGCGGCCATCGGATCGGCCTTGAGCCGCCAGCCGCCGTCCCTCGTCTTGATCTCGTACTTGTAGCGCTCGCCGGCACCGAGGCCGGGAATGAGCAGCTCCCACACGCCTGACCCGCCGAGCGATCGCATCGGATGCCCGCGGCCGTCCCAGTGATTGAAGTCGCCGATCACCCGCACGCCCTGGGCATTCGGCGCCCAGACCGCGAACGACGTGCCGCCGGCCCGCTCGCGGACGCGGGCACCCAGCACCTGCCAGAGCGCCTCGTGCCTGCCCTCGGAAATGAGGTGCAGGTCGATCTCGCCGAGCGTGGGCGGATGCCGGTACGGATCATCGCTGATGATCTCGCCCGCCGCCCCCGCGGAGCTGACGGCGAGCCGGTAGTCGGGTATGCCGGGCTCGGGCAGCGCCGCGGAGAAGACGCCGTGGTAGGCATGGCTCATCGGAAACCGGCGGCCGTCGGCGAGAACAGCGGTGACGGATTCCGCCAGCGGGCGAAGCGCCCGGATGATCACGCCGTCTGCGATGAGGTGCGCGCCCAGCACAGCGTGCGGGTCATGGTGCGCGCCGCCGATGATCCGGTCGATTTCCTCATGGCTGACCGGGTCGGCCAGGCTGCCTGTCGTTGACATTGTCACGCGGCAGCGATCGACTCGAGCGGGATGGGAAGCCAGGATGGCCGGTGTCGTGCCTCGTAGATCACTTCGTAAACCGCCTTATCCAGCATCAGCGCGCGCAGCAGCGCCGCGTGCGTTCGCGGATCCATGCCTCCGGCGTGCGCATAGCCCGCGCAGAACGCTGCCTGGCAGCGTTCCACCCATTCGCCGGCAGGTCGGCGCAGCCGGGCCTCGTCCGGATGGCCAAGGAGCCGGTGCCGTGCAGCGTAGTCCAGTGAGCGGAGCATGCCGGCCACGTCCCGCAGAGCCGGGGCAGCCGCCCGGCGCTCGGCCAGCGGCACTGCGGGCTCGCCCTCGAAATCCAGCGCGACCCAGCCGTCTTGCGTCCGCAGGACCTGACCCAGGTGATAGTCGCCGTGCACCCGCTGCAGGGGGACGGGCTCGGTGATTCTCGCGACGTCCTCGTAGGTGGCCCGCAGCTTGGCCGCGTGCCTGCCGAGTTCCGGGAACTCGGCCCTGGCCTGCTCCAGCTTGCGGGTCATCCCGTCAGCCAGAGCAGCCAGCTCGGCGGGCTCGATCTGCCTCGCGCCGAACGCGGTCGCCATGTCGGCATGCATTTCGGCCGTCGCCCGGCCGAGCTGGTAGGCCTCGCCCGCGAAGTGCGGGTCCGGCTCGCGGCGGTCTTCCTGTCCGGCGGGCCGATCCGCGGTGGCGGGCCGATCCGCGGTGGCGGGCAGCGGAGCCGTCAGGTACTCCTGCTCGTAGGCGCCGTGCCGGGCGTACAGGCGGCGCAGATTGGCGGCGGCCAGAGTCCAGCCATCCGTGGCGTGCGCCAGGTACTGGGAGAGAACGGCGAGCAGCACCGGCTCCCCGCTCAGCTCGGTCTGGATCCGGCCGAATGGCGGGGCGATCCGCTTCGAGCCCAGCCGGGTGAGGGCGCCGGCTACTTCGAGGTCAGGATTCTCGCCGGGAAAGATCCTGCGCAGCACCTTGAGAATGGCCGACTCGCCGAATACCACGCTGGTATTGCTCTGCTCCGCGTTCAGGACCCGGCCGCCGGCCCAGCTGCCGACGGGCGCGCCCGGCTCCCGGCCGAACTGGAGCGGGCCCGCGGTTCGCTCGGCGGCGATGCCCTCGACCAGGACGCCGCTGAGCTCGGGGTCGTGCAGGGCGTCATAGGCCGTCCTGCCGCCGGGAACCGGCCCGATGGCCGCGTGGCTCAGCGATGCGGGCAGCCAGTCGCGCAGGCCCACCAGAACCTGGTATCTCGCGGCATCCTGGCGGCCCGGCAGGCTGACAATCAGATGGCGCAGCTCAGGGTCACCCGCGGCGAGCTGGGTATCGGCGATAACCGTCAGGCCGCGGACCGGCTCGGCCCTGCCCGCAAACCAGCGCTGCGCCGGCAGCCACTGCGCCAGCGTGTCCTCAAAAGTCATGATTCCAGGTCCACCTCGTCACCTAGTTCACTCTCATACCCGCGGTGAACCCATATGTTGCCCGCAGATCAGTCAAACATTCGTGTCCGCTCCCGAATGCGGCAGGGTAGCCGCAGTGGTGACACGGGTGCTGAAAACGGCGAACCAGGTGACGGAATTGCGCATCGGCTGCGCTTGGCACGGCCGGCATGCACCCCTGACCAGCGCGGCTACGCCGCGGGCCAACTCGGCTGTGCCCCGGACCAGCCCGGCCATGCCGCGGGCGTCCACGGCCGCGAAAGAGCTACCAGCGAACGGCTAATGCACGGCAGGCGGCTGCAGCAGGAACCAGTAGAAACCGTGCCCCGGCAGGGTCAGCAGGTAGTTCAGCTCGCCGATGGGCGGGAAGGCGACGCCGCCCATGCACTCGATCGGGGTGGAGCCCTTGAACCTGCTGAGATCCAGCTCGACCGGCTGCGGGAACCTGGACAGGTTGTTCACGCACAAGATCCGGTCGGCGCCGCCAGCGTGCTTGCCGGACTCGTCCTCGCACTCGCGCACGAACGCCAGGACGCTGGGGTTGGACGAGCTGAGCTCGTCGTAGCTGCCGAGCGCGAAGACCGGGTGGCGCTTCCTGATCTCGATCATGCGCTTGGTCCAGTGCAGCAGCGACGCCGGGTTCTTCTCCTGCGCCTCCACATTGATCGCCTGGTAACCGTAGATCGGGTCCATGATCACTGGCAGGTACAGCCGGGCCGGGTCGCAGTAGGAGAAGCCGGCGTTGCGGTCCACCGTCCACTGCATGGGCGTGCGCACGCCGTCCCGGTCGCCGAGCCAGATGTTGTCGCCCATGCCGATCTCGTCGCCGTAGTACAGCACGGGGGAGCCGGGCAGCGAGAGCAGCAGCGCGGTGAACAGCTCCAGCTGGTTACGGTCGTTGTCCAGCAGCGGGGAGAGCCGGCGCCTGATCCCGATGTTGGCCTTCATCCGCGGATCCCTGGCGTACTCCATGTACATGTAGTCGCGCTCGTCGTCGGTGACCATCTCGAGCGTCAGCTCGTCGTGATTGCGCAGGAAGATGCCCCACTGGCAGCCCGACGGCAGCGGCGGGGTCTGCGCCATGATCTCCGAGATCGGGTAGCGCTGCTCGCGCCGCACCGCCATGAAGATGCGCGGCATCAGCGGAAAGTGGAACGCCATGTGGCACTCGTCGCCGCCCACCGAGGGATCACCGAAGTACTCCACGACGTCGGCCGGCCACTGGTTGGCCTCGGCCAGCAGCACCCGGTCGGGGTACAGCCGGTCAATCTCGGTCCTGACCCGCTTCAGGTACTCGTGCGTCTCCTTGAGGTTCTCGCAGTTGGTGCCCTCGCGCTCGTACAGATACGGCACGGCGTCCAGCCGGAACCCGTCGATACCCAGATCCAGCCAGAATCGCAGTACCTCGATCATGGCGTCCTGAACCCGCGGGTTCTCGTAGTTCAGGTCGGGCTGGTGGGAGAAGAACCGGTGCCAGTAGTACTGGCCGCGGACCTGGTCGTAGGTCCAGTTTGACTGCTCGGTGTCGACGAAGATGACCCGCGCTTCGCTGTACCGGTCGTCGGTGTCGGACCAGACGTAAAAGTCCCCGAACGGCCCGTCGGGGTCGTTGCGCGACGCCTCGAACCAGGGATGGGCGTCGCTGGTGTGGTTCATGACCAGGTCGGCGATGACCCGGATGCCCCGCTTGTGGGCAGCCTCGACCAGCTCGACGAAGTCACCGATGGTGCCGAAATCCGGCAGGATGGCGGTGAAGTCGGCGATGTCATAGCCGCCATCGCGCAGCGGCGAGGCGTAGATCGGCAGCAGCCAGATGCAGTCGATGCCGAGCCACTGCAGGTAATCCAGGCGCGAGGTCAGGCCGCGCAGGTCGCCGGTCCCGTCGCCGCTGGAATCATAGAAGCCGCGGATCAGTACCTCGTAGAAGACCGCTCGCTTGTACCACTGCGGATCGCGGGGCTTGGAGAACGAGAAGGAGTCAGGCACCGGCTCGCTGGGAGACGCAGCGGAACTGGGATGAAACGGCGGCCGTGGCCGGCCGTGGGAAAGGGGCGGCCACGGCTGAGGCTGCGTCACCACTGGATCACCACCACCGCGCTCTCCTGCCGATCCCGTCTTCGGTACCAGGTATATCTGACGCGCTCGCTATGCCGTGACGGTGAAGATGTGCGCGGGCGCCGTCTGCGGGTCAAGGCGGACGTAGTTTGCCTGGCCCCAGCGGTAGGACGCACCGGAAAGCTCGTCGGTCACGGTGAAGCCCGCGCTTGCTTCCAGGCCGAGCGCAGGGCCATCAAGCCAGATTTTGGCCTCGCGCGGCTGGTGCGGGTCAAGGTTAACAACGATTAGCACCATGTCGCTGCCCGGCCCGCCCGTGGCCGGCGCACCGATGCTCTTCGAGAAGCACAGTATCTCCGGCTGGTCCGGGTAGTGGAACCGCACGTTACGAAGCTGATGCAGGGCCGGGTGCGCGCGTCTGATGGCGTTCAGCGCGGTGAGGAAGGGCGACAGGGTCAGGCCCGACTGCTCGGCCCGCGCCCAGTCCCTGGGCCGGTAGGCGTATTTCTCGGAGTCCAGGTACTCCTCGCTGCCCGGCGCGGCGGGCGCGTTCTCAAACAGCTCGAAGCCGGAATAGACACCCCAGGACGGCGTCAGCATGGACGCCAGCACGGCGCGGACGCGAAACGCGGCCGGCCCGGCGTGCTGCAGGTACTGGCTCAGGATGTCCGGGGTGTTCACGAAGAAGTTCGGCCGCATGTAGGCGGCCGCTGCCCGCAGATCCGCCATGTACGCGGTGAGCTCGGCTGCGGTATTGCGCCAGGTGAAGTAGGTGTAGGACTGGTGGAAGCCGATCGCCGCCAGCGCGTGCATCATCGCGGGCCGGGTAAAGGCCTCGGCCAGGAACAGGACATCGGGGTCGGTCGTGGCTATCTCGGCGAGAAACCGCTCCCAGAACCGCAGCGGCTTGGTGTGCGGGTTGTCCACCCGGAAGATCCTGATCCCGTGGTCCATCCAGTGCCGCACGATCCGCAGCACGTCCGCATAGATCCCCTCGGGATCGTTGTCGAAGTTCAGCGGGAAGATGTCCTGGTACTTCTTCGGCGGGTTCTCGGCATAGGCGATGCTGCCGTCCGCCCGGCTGGTAAACCATTCCGGGTGCTTGTTCACCCAGGGATGATCGGGCGATGCCTGCAGTGCCAGGTCCAGCGCCACTTCCATGCCGAGCTGGCCCGCCCTGGCGACGAACGCGTCCAAATCGGCCAGCGTGCCCAGGTCGGGGTGGATGGCATCATGGCCGCCGGCCGCCGAGCCGATGGCCCAGGGCGAGCCGGGATCGCCCGGTCCGGCGTGCAGGGTGTTGTTCTGGCCTTTGCGCGCGGTGCTGCCGATCGGGTGGACCGGCGGGAGATAGACAACGTCGAAACCCATCGCGGCAATGGCGTCCAGCCGGCCGGCCGCGGACCGCAGCGTCCCTGACGCTGCCTCCTGCTGCCCGGTCGGGTCGATCGCGGCTCCCTCCGACCGGGGAAAGAACTCATACCAGGACCCGTACAGCGCGCGCTCGCGGTGCACGATCAGCGGAAACCAGGCCGACCTGGTCAGCAGTTCCCGCAGCGGAAAGGCGCGCAGGATCGAGGCCACGTCCGGCTCGGCGGCGGCGGCCAGCCGGTCGGACGGCGCGCCATCGGGGCTGCGGAGCGCGGCGGCGGCGGTCTTGAGCCGCGCCCGTGCCCGCCGGGCCTCATGCGCGGCTGACGGCTCCGCCCGGGCCGGCCGGATCCGGCCGGCGGCCCGCTCGAGCAGCCGCGCGCCCTCCTCCAGCATGAGCTCGACGTCCTGCCCGAGCGGAACCTTGATGGCTGCATCATGCTGCCAGCGCGCGATCGGGTCGCCCCAGGCCTCGATCTGGAAGCGCCAGTGCCCCTCGCGGTCCGGCGTGACCTCAGCGCCGTAACGGTCGGTGCCCTCGGCGAGCAGGCGCATCCGCGCCAGCGGCCGCCGCCGGCCGCCAGGATCGCGCAGCACGACGCCGGTCCCGAGCATCTCGTGGCCCTCACGGAATACGGTGGCGCTGACCTCGAAGGTCTCGCCGGTTACCGCCTTGGCGGGATAGCGCCCGCAGTGCACGACGGGCTGCACGTTCAGGATGGGAATTCTGCCGATCACCCCTGAAAGCTACCCAGCCCCGCTCCGCCCAAAGCGGGCAGCCCGGCCAGTCTCGCCCTGAGGCCTGATGGCGCCCCCTGACGAGCTGCGATTTTCGCGCAACAAGGCACCGGCGCCAGGGCCCCGCGCCGCGCGGCAAAGGACCTTTGGCCGTCAAGTGCGGTCTGAGGTTTCCGTCCGGCCTGGAACACATTAGTGTCGCTCAGCGTGAGAGCCATCCGCCGATTCACCGTCCATCCGGCGCTGCCGGGACCGCTTGCACCGCTGCGCGACCTCATGCTGAACCTTCGCTGGTCGTGGCATGCCGAGACACTCGACCTGTTCGCCGCCATCGACCAGGCAGCCTGGCAGCGCGTCGCGCGCGATCCGGCGGCACTGCTCGCCCGGGTGCCGCCGGAGCGCCTGGTCAGCCTTGCCGCCGATCAGGAGTTCCTGCGCCGGCTCAGCAGTGCCTCCGATGATCTGCGCGCCTACCTGAGCGAACCGCGCTGGTACCAGGCTGGCAGTGAGCCGGCGGCCGGCTGGCCGCGCAGCATTGCCTATTTCTCGCCGGAGTTCGGCATCACCGCGGCGCTGCCGCAGTACTCCGGCGGCCTCGGCATCCTGGCCGGCGACCACCTGAAGGCGGCAAGCGATCTCGGCGTGCCGCTGATCGGCGTCGGCCTGCTGTACCGGCACGGCTATTTCACCCAGTCGCTGTCGGCCGAGGGCTGGCAGGCCGAGCGCTACCCTGCCAACGATCCGGCCGGCCTGCCGCTCACGCTGCTGCGCGATGGCCAGGGCTCGGCGGTCCGGGTGACGGTCAGGCTGGCTGACGGCACGCCGCTAGCCGCGCAGATCTGGATCGCCCAGGTAGGGCGGGTGCCGCTGCTGCTGCTCGACTCCTACGTCGAGGACAACGAGGCGAGCCTGCGCGAGGTGACCGACCGGCTCTACGGCGGCGGCAGCGATCACCGGCTGCGGCAGGAGCTGCTGCTGGGCATCGGCGGCGTCCGGGCGCTGCGCGCTTACTGCGCGATCAGCTCGCACCCCGAGCCCGAGGTCTTCCACACCAACGAGGGGCATGCGGGCTTCCTCGGCCTGGAGCGCATCCGTGAGTATGTCGAGCAGGGCCTGAGCTTCGACGAGGCCGCCGAGATGTGCCGGGCCGGCACGGTCTTCACCACCCACACCCCCGTGGCCGCCGGCATCGACAGGTTCAGCAAGGAGCTCGTGGAGCGCCAGTTCGACGACGGCGCTGCGGACCCGGCGCTGCCCTACGAGCGCGTGCTGGCGCTGGGAGCCGAGACCTTCCCCGGCGGCGACCCTGAGGTTTTCAACATGGCGGTCATGGGGATGCGGCTGGCCCAGCGGGTCAACGGCGTCAGCAGGCTGCATGGCGAGGTCAGCAGGGCGATGTTCACCGGGCTGTGGCCCGGTTTCGATACCGAAGACGTGCCGATCGGGTCGGTCACCAACGGCGTGCACGCCCCCACCTGGGTGGCGCCGGAGATCCTCGGCCTGGTCCGGGGCAGCCAGCGCTCCGCTGAGGCGGCCGAAGACGGCGCGTTCTGGGAGCGGGCCGAGATAGCACCGCCGCAGCTCTGGCGGATCCGGGGGCAGCTGCGGGCCCGGCTGGTGGATCAGGCGCGCGTGCGGCTGCGGGCATCATGGCGGCAGCGGGGCGCCTCCGAGGCCGAGCTTGCCTGGATCGACGGCGTCCTCGACGAGCAGGTGCTCACGATCGGCTTCGCCCGCCGCGTTCCTGCCTACAAGCGGCTGACGATGATGCTGCACGATCCCGAGCGGCTCACGGCGCTGCTTCTTGACCCCGAGCGCCCCATTCAGATCGTGATCGCGGGCAAGGCGCATCCGGCCGACGACGGCGGCAAGCTGCTCATCCAGCAGATGGTGCAGTTCGCCGACGATCCGCGGGTGCGGCATCGCATCGTGTTCCTGCCCGACTACGACATGGGTCTGGCCCGGACGCTAGTGCAGGGCTGCGACGTCTGGCTGAACAACCCGCTCCGGCCGCTCGAGGCCTGCGGGACCTCGGGCATGAAGGCAGCGCTGAACGGCGGCCTCAACCTGTCAGTGCTCGACGGCTGGTGGGACGAGTGGTACGACGGGACTAACGGCTGGGCGATCCCGTCCGCCGACGACGTCAGCGATCCGCACCGCCGGGACGAGCTCGAGGCCTCGGCGCTGTATAACCTGCTGGGCCAGTCGGTGGCGCCGCTGTTCTATGACACCTCAGCCGATGGCCTGCCAAGCCGCTGGCTGGAGATGATCGCCGGAACGCTGCGGACGCTGGGGCCCAAGGCACAGGCAACCCGGATGGTCCGCCAGTACGTCACCGAGTTCTATCGTCCAGCCGCGCGGGCGTCCCGCACGCTCGCCGTCGGTGCGCTGGCGGCCGAGGGCGCGCTGGCGGCCGACGGTGCGCAGCCGCGATACTCCGGCGCGCGCGAACTGGCTGCCTGGAAGAAGCGGGTCACGAGGGCGTGGCCCGCGGTCCGGGTCGATCACGTCGAGGCGGACGAGGGGACTCAGGTACCGGGCGCGCCGCTGACCGTCCGGGCCAGCATCGCGCTCGGCGATCTGTCGCCGGACGATGTGACCGTGGAGGTGGTCTACGGCAGTATCGGTGACTCCGATGAGCTCATCCACCCGGCGCACAAGGGCCTGACGCTGGAGACGCAGCCAGGCGCCGATGGCGTGGCACGGTACGCGGGGGCGGCGGAGCTCGGCCGGCCGGGGCCGTTTGGCTACACAGTCCGGGTGCTGCCACTGCACCCGATGCTGGCCGTGTCTGCGGAGCTGGGCCTGGTCACAGTGCCCGACATCCCAGCCGGAATGGACGACGGCGACCTGCGCTAAGTCGCGCCGACCATAACTGATCCGCCGGCAGCGGCAACGGCCCACGCCGTTGCCGCTGCCGTTTTCTGCGGGCCGGGGGAACGGCAGCGGCGTCTCCCGGTGGCCGGGGCCGCGCGGGCGGCGTTCCCGGCGGCGCGGTCGGATGCGGCTGGCGCTGTGCACGGCCGCCAGGCCGTCTATGGCCCGCGGGGGCGCCGCTGCGACGCAGCGTGGCCAGCAAATTACACGGGGCCAGTAAACCGCCCGTCTGCGCCCGGCGTCCCCTAAGAAAGACATCACTGGCGGCCGCAGGAATTTCTTCCTTTCTCAGTCGGAACGCCAGCAAAACTGAAGGCGGCATGACATGCTGTGATAGTACGCTTTCGGTGAGTGACGAAAGCGATCGTCACGTTCTGTTACTGAGCCATTACCCCCGAACTCGAGAGGACTTGCCGTCGTGAGAACTCAGATCAAGCCGGACAATCGCCTGCTGACCCCGGCGGAGGTTGCCGCGATGCTCCGGGTGGACCCCAAAACCGTCACCAGGTGGGCGCGGGGCGGCAAACTCTCGTCGATCCGCACGCCCGGCGGGCACCGTCGTTACAGCGAGGCTGAGGTCCGCAGCTTCCTGAACGGCTGGCAGGGCGTCACCCTGCCGCGCGCCTCCGGCGAGTGATCCGGCCCAGCGCCTGCCTCAGCCCGCCTGGGGCAGGCGGTCGGCCCGGCGGCCCCTGGCCGGCGGCGCGGCGGCGGCAGGGCAGCGGTCGGCTGACCGGCCCAGCGCGCATCCCGGCCCAGCGCGCATCATCGTCGTGATCGGGGTTGACTGCTGCTGCGGGAGCAACACTGATCCACCACGATCATGACCGCCGCCAGGGATCCACCACGATCACGACCGCCGCCGCGGCCCGGCGCTTCTCGTGCCGCCGTCTCGAGATAGCCCTCGGCCAGGGCCCTGGCGAGATCACCGGTCCGTTCGCGGGCTGAGAAGACGAACGCCTGCCCGGCCTGGTCTGGCTCGGCAGCGCCGACAACGACCCGCTGACGTGGACTTACGGAGAGAAAATGTGCTGGCCGGATCCCGCGTCCTTCCGCGCGGGAAGGACGCGGGCTACCTGTATTCCTGATCGTCGGTCGTGCTGGCCAGGCGCTCCAGCGCTGCCCAGGCGACAGCCGGATCGGCTGGCGGCTGATCCTGGCTGATCGCCGCGACCCAGTCCTTGCCGCGGATATTCAGCCGCACTCCCTGGTCGGATCCGCCCGGTGACGTGAGCGCCCGCACAAATTCGGCCGGCGGGGCACCGGCCTGCGCGCCCGCGCTCAGCCCGGCCGCCTGCAGGGCGGCGGCAATGAGCTCCCAGAGCTCGTCCACGCGCCCGGCGACCGTGACGACCGCGTCGGCGAGCGCGCAGGCAAGCTCGGCGGCCGGGCCCGGCTCGGTGTCGGCCAGTTCCCTGGCGAGCAGCCGAAGATGCTCCAGATCGAGGGCGCCGCGGGGTCCGTTGTTCATCGGCTAGGTTCCGTATCTGCGCTCGCGGTCGTCTGCCGCTGCCTCCGGCAGCTTGATGCCCAGCTGCAGGGCGATCGTCGCGAGCAGATCGCGCGCCTGGTCCGGGTTCATCTCGCGGACACGCCGCAGGACCTCGTCCCCGGCAGCTGCCTCATCAGGCTTGGCGGCCAGCGCACTTGCGGCATCCGGCCGGCCGACGGCCGTCAGCTCGGCTGGGGTGACCCCTGCGACAGCGGCCATCCTGGCCAGCGTCGCGGCAGGGCCACGCACTGGCGCGTAGACGCCGGCGCTCACAACCTGATACCCGCTGGCGATCTGCCGCCAGCGGCCCTCGCTTATTCCGGCGCGCTCGGCAGCCTCGCGGGCCGACATGCTGGCCCGGTGCAGCGCGTCGCTGATCAATGCTCCCCAGGGGGGTGGCTTAGGTCGGTTAGGCACGGCACCTACCTTCGCACAACCTTCGCACCGGCGTCCAGTTCTTGGGCCATCTAATGCCGCATGTCAGAGCACATGTGCAGGAAATGGCCAGTGTCCGCTGCCCGAGAAAAACTTCGCGCGAAGTTATTGACCCTTCGCACCACTGCGCACTAAGGTCGGGCAGTGGGTCCGGGGCAGCGAGTTCCCGGTACTCAGCGAGGGGGGACGGAAACATGGGAGTCATGCTCTGCCTGGACCGACCGGGGCCGGCCCGAGGCCAGCGGCACGGACACCACGCCAGGAGCGCAGCGGTCCGGGCCACGGCGGACGCCATCGCGGCTTTCCTGCGCTCCGGCGTGCCCGTCGTCGGGCGCCGCCGCGGCCGCCGGGCACTGGGGGGATCGGCTGCGCGCCCGGCCGCTGCGGCTCTCGTGCCTGGCGGTGCGGGCAACCTCATCGCAGCAGGCCGGCTTGCGGACGCTCGTCGTGTCGAAGCGCCTGCGCATGCCGGTGACGGTGGCCTGGCGCCGGCCGGCCCGGCGCCGGCGGCCTGGCCTGCGCAATGGCCTGACGCCGCGGCCGCTTAGCCGGGCGCCGGCTGTGCGCAGCCCGGCTCGCCGCAACCGTCTGCCATGCCCGGATAGCCCGGCTCAGCGCAGCCCGGACGGCAGTCCTGCCATGCCCGGATAGCCCGGCTCAGCACAGCCCGGACGGCAGTCCTGCCACGCCCGGATAGCCCAGGGCGCGACGCCTGCGTAGGATCGGGGCTCGGCATGGAGGTGCTGCATGGGCGAGCTCGTACGGGTAGAAGCCGATCAGGCTGTAGCGACAATCTGGCTTGAGCGGCCGCCGATGAATGCGCTGAACGCACAGGTCCAGGAGGAGATCGCCGCGGCTGCCGCCCAGGTGAGCGACGATCCGGCGATCCGCGCAGTCGTAATCTACGGCGGCCCGAAGGTATTTGCCGCCGGCGCTGACATCAAGGAGATGTCGGGCGCCAGCTGCAGCCAGATTGCCGTCACCACCCGGCGGCTGCAGGACGCGTTCACCGCTGTCGCGAAGATCCCCAAGCCGGTGGTGGCGGCCATTACCGGCTACGCGCTGGGCGGCGGGCTCGAGCTGGCGCTGTGCGCGGACTTCCGGATAGCCGGCGAGAGTGCCCGGCTGGGCCAGCCCGAGATCCTGCTGGGCGTGATTCCCGGTGCTGGCGGCACTCAGCGGCTGCCGCGGCTCATCGGGCCCGCCAAGGCCAAGGACATCGTGTTCACAGGCCGGTTCGTGGGTGCCGGGGAAGCGCTCGCCATGGGGCTGCTCGACCAGGTCGTGCCGGATGCCGAAGTGTATACCGCTGCACTGGAGCTGATAGCGGGCTACGCCGCCGGCCCGGCCCTCGCGCTGCGTGCCGCCAAGCAGGCTATTGACGAAGGCCTCGGCGTTGACCTGGACAGCGGCCTGGAGATCGAGCGGCTGAACTTCGCCGCGCTGTTTGCCACCGAGGACCAGAAGACCGGCATGCGCAGCTTCGTAGCGAACGGGCCGGGCAAGGCCACGTTCGCGGGGCGGTGACCGTGACCGAATCCAGTGACAGCCCCTCGCTCGACATGGTTACCGCGGCGCTGCGCGCTGACAGCGCAGATGTCGCCATCTACGCCCGCGTGCTGACCGAGTCGCTGGGGGAGTCGCTGCCGCCGGGTGTCGTCGCCATCGAGCGCGACCGGTCGGTGTCGGACCGGATGCACGGGCGTCCCGGTTCAGTGTCCAAGATCACTGTCCGGCTGGGCGAGCAGGTGATGACGCTCGCGATCCAGCGCGGCGCACCGGCGGCGGAGATCTGCCGTGAGGTGCGCGGGGTGGTGCTGTCTCGCCAGCCTGTCCCGCTGGGCGACTGGGCAGCGGAGCTGGCGAGGGCGCTCGTCAGCTATGCGGAGCGGAACGCCGACGCGGCCAGGGCGCTCCGGCGGCTGGTGGCGGGAAGCTGACCAGCCGCCGATGATGCGGCACAGGTACGGCAGCGCGCGCCTGGCGGCGGCACAGCAGCGGCTGTCGGATCCCGCCCGTCCGGCCGAGCTGCTGGTGAAGGATGCGGGCGTCGGCACCTCCGGATCGTTCGCCGATGTCCCGGCCGGGCAGGGACAGGACCAGATCGGGCTGAATGTGACCGCCCTGGTGCGGCTGACGCACGCGGCGCTGCCCGCCATGCTCTCTGCCGAGCCGCACGAGCGCTCCGGCGCTGGCGCGCTGCCGTCTTTCGCCTGGCTGGAGCCCGGCCAGGTCGCGCGCGCCGGAATCGACGCCGTGGTGGCCGGCTGGGCAATCGCGGTGCCCGGAGTCCAGTACAAAGGCAGTCGCCGGTGTTGCCAGGCTCATTCCGCGAGGTACCGTCCGTTCTGTAATGACAGCGATCCGGCATCCCCAGCCCTCGCCTTCCGCGCTTGCTCTCCCCCGCTGGCGGCGGGAATCCGTAGGCTGTGAGGTCATGACTGCCCAGGACCGGATCCCGGAGCGGCTGGGGCCCTACCAGCTGGTCGCACGGCTGGGCGAGGGCGGAATGGGCGTCGTTTATCTCGCCAGGGATCCCGCTCAGGGGACGGTCGCCGTCAAGGCCCTGCGGTCCACGGTGGCCGTGGATCCGACTGCCCGCAGGCGGCTTGCCCGCGAGGTCGAGACGATGCGCCGGGTGCACAGCCCGTTTGTGGCCGAGGTCATCGACGCCGACGTGACGGGTGACCCGCCCTACATCGTGACCAGGCACGTGCCGGGCCGCACTCTCGACGACGTGGTCGCCAGTTCCGGCCCGCTGGCCGGTCTGGCGCTGGCGCGGCTGGCCCGCGGTCTTGCCGCTGCGCTGACCGCCGTGCACGCTGCGGGCGTTGTGCACCGGGATCTGAAGCCTGGCAACGTCATGCTGGTGAACGGCGAGCCTGTCGTGATCGACTTCGGGATCGCCCAGGTACCCGAATCAACCAGGATCACCCTGACGGGCATGTTCATGGGCACGCCCGGCTACCTGGCGCCCGAGGTCATCGAGGGCAAGCAGGGCGGTCCGGCGGCCGACGTGCACTCCTGGGGCGCCACAGTCGCCTTCGCGGCGACTGGCCGGCCGCCCTTCGGCACAGGTTCCTTCGAGACAGTCTTCTACCGGATCGTGCAGGGCCAGCCCGATCTCGACACCGTGCCGGCGCCGCTGGCCGCGCTGGTGGCGTGGGCGCTGGCGCGCGACCCGGCCAGCCGGCCGCCCGCTGCCGAACTGGCTGCCCGGGCCGCCGCGCTCGATCCCGCCGCCCTTGTGCCGAGTGCGCCGACCCGGGCTGCAAGCGCTGTCGCGGGACCGGCTGCGGCCGGGCGGACGGTCGTTGACTCGCCCGCCGCTGCGGTGCCGCCCCGACGCGGCCGGGCAGCTGGCCGGGCTGCCGCCCGCACAGCTCCGCCGCTGCCGCGCAGCGCCACCCGGCCGTTGGCTGCGGGACCGGCCGGGCCCGCAGCAGCGCCGGGAGCGGCGTGGCAAGGGGCAGCCGGGGCGGGCGCAGCCGGGCTGGGCGCCGGGGGCCAGGGCGCCGGGGGCGGGAGCCGTCGCGCTGCGGGACCGGCAGCGCCACCGGGCTCGGCGAGCGACTTCCGTGACGTGCTGCCCCCGGTCAGCTACCCGCCGCCAGCCGCGCAACAGCAGGCCCGGCGCACCGGGGCAGCGCCGCAGTCCGGGCCGGCAGTCGGCCCGGAGGCGCGGTCAGTGTGGAGCCCGCTGGTCATCGGCGTGATTGCGATGCTGATCTCCGTCAGCATCCTGCTGCCGCTGGCCGGGACGGCGGCAGCGGTCATCGCCCTGATCGCCCTGCGGGCCGCTGACCATACCGGGAACCGGCTGGCTAAGCGGCGCTCCAGGCAGGGCCGGCGGCGCGGCGACTTTGTCCTGGCCGGGGCATATTTCCCGGTGGCGCTGTGCAGGTCGGCGGTGCGCTTCGTGCTGCTCTCGCCGCTGGGTCTGCTCAGTGCCGGCCTAGTGGCTGCGATCACGATCATCACCGTGACGCTGCATCCGCTGCCGCTGGCAGTCGGCTACGGCGCTGGGACGCTGGTCGCTTTCTTCGGCCTCGGGCCGGGTTCCAGCGGCTGCCGGAAACCACTGGCCAGGTTCTTCGGCGCGGCCGCCCGGACGCCGGCCAGGACCGTCACCGCCTTCATCGTGGTCTGCGTGCTTGCGATCGCGGCGATCGCGGCCGCCGGCTCTCAGCCGCCGGTCTACTGGCCCGCCGGGAATCTGAGCATGCAGCTAGCGCACATGCCGGGGTTGCATGGCGTGATCACCGACATCCGGCTGACCATCGTCAGGCTCGGCAGCATGATCGGACTGTGAGTTCCCGCCAGCGCAGTCCTAGCCGACCCGCTGCCGGTGCCCGCGGGGCCCGGTAGCCGACGGTCGCGGCATCCCGCCGCCAGTGACCGGGGCGCCGTCCATTCTGGCGGCCCGCGGAAGCGGGGCGGTGGCTGCGGGCGCGGCGAGTGCGGCAGGGGCCGCCGGACCAGGGATGCCAGCGAGTCCCGCGGGGGACGCGGCCGGTGCGGCCGGTGCCATCGGGGCGGCAGCGTCCTGTCGCGGCGGCAACGGCCTGACCAGCCCGAGGGTGACGATCTCGTTGGCCAGCCGGACGCGCCGGTTCGGGCCCTCGGGAATCCGGAACTTCTGATACAGGCGGAGCAGATGCTGCTTGACCGCCGCCTCGGTCACCACCAGGTCCGAGGCGATCTCCCGCGCGGTTGCCGGCGCGACAAAGGCCTCGTCGGACAGCGCGGGCCGGCACAGCGAGCTCACCACGTCGAGCTCGCGCCTGGTCAGCTCTGGTGTCGCTGACCGGCGCAGCTCCACTTCTTCTGCGCACTCCTCCGCCGGCAGCCCGCCGACCCGGCAGCGCGCGGAGCCGAATGTCAGGACGTCGCCGTCCGCCAGGAGACGCTGGGCAATAAGGCGCCCGTTGACCCGGGTGCCATTTCGCGATAATCCGAAGTCAATGACGTATGCGTACGGCCCGCGACGGACGATCTCGGCGTGCAGCTGTGAGACGCTCGGATCGGTCAGGCGGATATCGACGTGGCTGCCGCGACCGATGGTGGTCACGTCCGGGCCGAAGGGTACAACAGCTCCGCTGTCCTCGATCCGGATATGGGGGGTGTCCATGACCGTTCCTCCTGCCTGCCGGAGCAGCCACTGATTTCTCACTGTTCAGCTACCCTGCCGCGGGTAGTTCCTACCCTGTCCGACGGCACCAGGTGAGCCACGGCGGCAATCCGGGCGGGCCTGCTGGCGCTGACTGCGGTGACCACCTCGAGAGCGCTCCTGCCGCGCAAGTACACTGCCGAGCGAGCCGTCCGGAAGGAATGCATATGGCGGAAGGGCCGTCGTCCATGGGACTGGCCGATGTAGTCGCAGCATCGACCGCGATAAGCGATATAGACGGCCGGGCGTGCCGCCTGTTCTACCGCGGCTACGACATCAACCAGCTTGCGGGATCCAGCACGTTTGAAGAAATCGCCTACCTGCTGCAGCGCGGCTCCGCGCCGAGCCGCGGCGAGCTCGACGGGTTCCGGGCCGAGATCGCCGCGGGCGCTGCTCTTGGCAAGCTGGTGACCGAGAGCTTGTGGGCAGTGGGCCGCAGTCAGGAGCCGATGGAGGCGCTGCGCAGCCTGGTCTCGCTGGCCAGCGCCGATGATCCGGACAAGGACTCCAACGATCCCGCGCCGAACCTGCGCAAGGCGGCACGCCTGACCGCCCAGCAGCCCGTCCTGGTGGCCGCCTATGCGGCCGCGCGCGACGAGCGAGATGTTGTCGGGGCTGACGCTGCGCTTGGCCTTGCGGCCAACTTCCTGCTCCAGCTCACCGGCGTGCCGCCGTCCGAGCGGGCGGCGCAGATCCTCGACACTTGCCTGGTCCTGCATGCCGACCACACCATGAACGCCTCCACGTTCGCTGCCAGGGTCTGCGCCGCAACCATGTCCGACATGCACTCCGCGGTGGTCGCGGCGCTTGGCACGCTCAAGGGGCCGCTGCACGGCGGCGCCAACGAGCAGGTCATGCGCGAGCTCGAGGCGATCAGGGCCAGCGCGCCGGGCGACCCGGTGGAGGCGGCTGCCAAGCAGGTCACCGACCGGGTGCGGCAGGGCGAGAAGATCATGGGATTCGGGCACCGGGTCTACAAGGCCGAGGACCCGCGCGCCGCCCATCTGCGGCAGATGTCGGGCGACCTGGCCGCCGAGTCCGGGGACGACACCTACTACCGGATATCACAGCGGATGGAGGAAGTCGTCCTGGCCGAGAAGGGCCTGTATCCGAACGTCGATTTCTACGCCGCCACCGTCTACCACTACCTGGGCATCCCGACTGATCTCTTCACTCCGGTCTTCTCGGTGAGCCGGATGGCCGGCTGGACCGCCCACGTCATCGAGCAGCACGCCGATAACAGGCTGATCAGGCCGGACAGCGAGTACATCGGGGAGAGCGGGCTGAGCTGGGTGCCGCTGGAGCTGCGATGAAGCATGCGGCGGGGCGGCCGGTCCGGCAGCCCCGGCCGCAGCGGCAGGGCCAGGCTGCCGGGCCGGCCCGGGTGCGCCTCGAGCAGCTGCCGTACTGGATTGTGCTCTGCGGCGCCATGATCGGATTGCTGTCAATTCGCAGCGGTCAGGACTATGTCAGGGGCGGTACGTTGGGGATGGCGGGGGTGCTGCTGATGGCGGCGGTCGCCAGGCTCGTGCTGCCGGAGCGCCGGGCGGGCATGCTCCGATCGCGGCGACGGCTGGTGGACGTGGCGGCTCTCGGCGCACTGGGTGCCGGACTGCTCATTGCTGGCCTGGTGCTGCCCCCGCCCTGACTGGACGAGTACGTGCCCGGCCTATCACGACGGGCTGCCTGCGCCGCCGGGCCGCCCGGGCCCGGTGAGATATCCGCCATGACCAATGGCGCCGGCTTGACGGACTTGAGGGAAGGAAACCAGAACCGTGTCCAAGATCAAGGTGGCTAATCCCGTCGTGGAGCTCGACGGCGACGAGATGACGCGGATCATGTGGCAGTTCATCAAGGACCAGCTGATCCTGCCCTACCTCGATATTGAGCTGAAGTACTACGACCTGTCCATCGAGAACAGGGACGCCACCGACGACCAGGTGACGGTCGATGCCGCCAATGCCATCAAGCAGCACGGCGTCGGCGTCAAGTGCGCCACGATCACCCCGGACGAAGACCGGGTGACCGAGTTCGGGCTGAAACGGATGTGGCATTCGCCCAACGGGACCATCCGCAACATCCTGGGCGGCGTGGTGTTCCGCGAGCCGATCGTGGTATCCAGCATCCCGCGTTTCGTGCCCGGCTGGACGAGCCCGATCATTATCGGGCGGCACGCGCACGGCGACCAGTACCGGGCGACTGACTTCGTTGTGCCCGGGCCCGGCTCGGTGACTATTTCCTTCCGGCCCGAGGACGGCGTGGGCGAGCCGCTCGACTTCGAGGTGGCGACGTTCACCGGCGGCGGCGTGGCCATGGGCATGTACAACTTCGACGGCTCGATCCGCGACTTTGCCCGCGCCACCATGCGGTATGCGCTGGACCGCCGCTACCCGCTCTACCTGTCCACGAAGAACACGATCCTGAAAGCCTATGACGGGCGCTTCAAGGACATTTTCGCCGAGACCTTCGAGGCCGAGTTCAAGTCCGAGTTCGAGGCTGCGGGAATCACCTACGAGCACCGGCTAATCGACGACATGGTCGCGCAGGTGATCAAGGGCGACGGCGGCATCGTCTGGGCCTGCAAGAACTACGACGGTGACGTCGAGTCCGACATCGTGGCCCAGGGTTTCGGCTCGCTGGGCCTGATGACCAGCGTACTGATGACGCCGGACGGCAAGACCATCGAGGCCGAGGCCGCCCATGGCACCGTGACCCGGCATTACCGCCAGCATCAGAAAGGCCTGCCGACATCCACCAACCCGATTGCGTCGATCTTCGCCTGGACCCGGGGCCTGGCTTACCGCGGCAAGCTGGATGACACGCCGGAGGTCACTACATTCGCCGACACGCTCGAGCGGGTGTGCGTCGACACCGTGCTGAGCGGCAAGATGACCAAGGACCTGGCCCTGCTCGTCGGCAGCCAGGCCCCGTACCTGACCACCGAGGAGTTCCTGGCCGTGCTGGATCAGAACCTGCGGGCTGCGATGGCCGCGGATCCTGGCCAGAAGTAGGCAGCGCCGCACCGGCCAGCCAGCACAGGCCAGTGCCAGCACAGGCACCCGGCAAGCAAAGGAGAGCACAGAAATGGCCCGCACAGGCAAGGTAACCGTCGTCGGGGCGGGGTTCTACGGCTCGACCACCGCGCAGCGGCTCGCCGAGTACGACATCTTCGATGAGGTCGTCCTGACCGACATCGTCGAGGGCAAGCCCGAGGGGCTGGCGCTCGACATGAACCAGTCGCGCCCGGTCGAGGGATTCGAGACGAAGGTCACCGGACAGACCACCGGACCCGCCGGCGAGGGCTACCAGGCAATCGCGGGCTCAGGCATCATCGTGATCACCGCCGGACTGCCCCGCAAGCCCGGCATGAGCCGGATGGATCTGATCGGCGTCAACGCCAAGATTGTCCGCAGCGTCACCGAGCAGGCCGTCAAGCACGCTCCCGACGCGGTGCTCATCGTGGTCTCTAACCCGCTGGACGAGATGACGGCCCTGACCGCGAAAGTCTCCGGATTTCCCGCCAGCCGGGTCATGGGTCAGGCGGGCATGCTGGACACCGCGCGCTTCAGCTACTTCGTCGCTGACCGCCTCGGCGTTCCCGTTTCGTCGGTGCGGACGCTCACGCTGGGCTCGCACGGCGACACGATGGTCCCCGTTCCCTCTGCCTGCACGGTCGATGGCAGGCCGCTGGCCGATCTGCTGCCCGCCGCGGACATCGAGGCGCTGGTCGAGCGCACCAGGAACGGCGGTGCGGAGATCGTCGGCCTGCTGAAGACCGGCTCCGCCTACTATGCCCCGTCAGCGGCTGCCGCCCGGATGGCCCGCGCGGTAGCGGAGGACTCCGGCTCGGTCCTGCCTGTCTGCGCCTGGGTGGATGGCCAGTACGGAATCTCCGGCGTCTACCTGGGTGTCGAGGCAGAGATCGGCGTCACGGGCATCCGGCGGGTTGTCGAGCGTGACCTGACGGCCGATGAGCTGGCTGGCCTGCAGTCCGCAGCCGAGGCCGTGCGGGCCAAGCAGGCCGACGTCGCCAGCCTCTGAGGGCCGCAGCCTTCGCCTGGCCACCTGCCGGCCAGCAATTACCGGGGTGGACGGCTGGCGGGTGGATGGTCTGGCGGGGGCGGCGGGATGAATCTGCTGGCCGCCAGCCGTCGCAGCGCCAGCTCCGTCAGCAGCGCCGAACCGTCGGCCAGCACCGCGTCGTCGAACACTGCCTCGGCGGAGTGATTAAACGGGGCGGTGGCCGGATCGGAGGCCGGCGGACACGCCCCGAGCATGATGAAGGCGCCTGGTACCTGCTCCAGCACGAAGGAGAAGTCCTCCGAGCCGGGGACCGGGTAAGGCGTCCGGACAAAGCGGCCCGGGCCGAGCAGTTCGCTGATCGTCTGCTCGGCGAAGTCCACCTCCGCGGCGTTGTTTACCGTAACCGGGTAACCCTCGACGAACTGAGCCTCCGCGGCAAGCCCGTGCGCCGCGGCGATCTCGCGGATCAGGTGCAGCGCGGCGTCGCGCACCGCCGTGCGTGTCCCGGCCGAGAACGAGCGGACCGTCGCGAGGAATTTCGCGTCGTCCGGGATGACGTTGTCGGCGGTGCCGGCGTGGAAGCTGCCGACCGTGATCACGACCGGGTCGAAAACATCGAACCTGCGGGTTACCAGCGTCTGGAGAGCAGTCACGACCTCGCAGGCGGCCGGAATCGGATCGGCCGCGTGATGCGGCTGCGAGGCATGGCCGCCGCGGCCCCGGATAGTGACGTCGAGGGTATCGGCGGCCGCCATCATCGTGCCCGCCTTGCTGCTGGCGATCCCGAGCGGCAGCAGGCTGGAGGTGACATGGATGCCGAACGCGGCGGCAGGCTGCTCGCCGGCTGCCCCGAGCACCCCCTCCTCGATCATCTGCCGCGCGCCGCCGAGGCCCTCCTCACCTGGCTGGAACATGAAGACGACGTTCCCGGCCAGCTCGTCCCGCCGCTCGGCCAGCAGCCGGGCGGCGCCGGCGAGCATGGCGGTGTGCAGGTCGTGGCCGCACGCGTGCATGGCACCGTGCACCTGCGAGGTGTAGTCGACGCCGCTGCGCTCGGTGACCGGAAGCGCGTCCATGTCACCGCGCAGCAGCACGGTCTTCCCCGGCCTGGTCCCGCGCAGGACCGCCGTTACCGAGCTGAGCGAGCGCCCGAGGCTGACCTCCAGCGGCAGCCCGTCCAGCACCCGGAGCACCTTCTCCTGGGTTCGGGGCAGCTGCAGGCCGATCTCCGGCTCACGGTGGATCGCGCGGCGAAGCTCCGCCAGCTCGCCGGAGATCGCGACGGCGTCATCCTGCACTCCCGCACCCATGCACCGTCTCCTTCGCGCCGTAGCATCGGGGGCCAGCCATTATGCCCCCAGGATCGCACGCCGGTGCCCGCCGGCGTGGCGGTCAGCGGAGCCGTATCGTCGCCGGCCCACGGCATGCGGCGCTACCTGACCACGGCAGGCGGCGAGATGTTCCGGGCCCGCCCTGGTGCCTGCCCGCGGCCGCCAGCCGCCGGGGCGGGTCAGACACCGGGCCGGGCTCGCCCGTCGCGACCAGGACTGCTTAGACTGTGCGAACACCGTGCGGCCGTGCGGTGTCCGCCGCGGCCGATGGCATCACCGCCAGAGCCATCGTGTCCGGCCGACTGCCGAGGTCAGGGATCCAGACGTGAATGGCGTCGGCTGGGACATTGTCATCGTCCTGGTCATAATTCTCATCGGGGGCTTCTTCGCGGGCGCCGAGATGGCCCTGGTGTCCCTCCGCGAGGGCCAGGTGCGCGCGCTGGCCAGGCGCGGCAAGCGCGGCAAGCGCGCGGCGCGGCTGGCCCAGGATCCCAACAGGTTCCTGTCCGCTGTCCAGATCGGCGTAACCGTCGCGACCTTGCTGTCGGGTGCCTTCGGTGCCGCGACGCTGGCCAGCGACCTGCGCAAAGTGCTGGGCAGGCATATCTCGGCCGGCCTGGCCTCTGTGCTCTCGCTGGTCGCCGTCACGCTCGCCATCTCGTTCTTCACCCTGATCTTCGGTGAGCTGGCACCCAAGCGCATCGCCCTGCAGCGCGCCGAACGGGTATCGCTGGCAGCGGCCCCGGCGCTGGACCGGCTGGCGACACTTGCCCGGCCGCTGGTCTGGCTGCTGTCCAGGTCGACCAACCTGGTGGTACGGCTGCTCGGCGGTGACCCCGGCGTGGGCCGGGGCGTGATGACCGACGAGGAGCTGCGTGACCTGGTAGTCGGAAACCAGGCGCTGAGCGCCGACGAGCGGCACATCGTCGGCGAGGTCTTCGACGCCGGCAAGCGCCAGATCCGCGAGGTTCTGGTGCCGCGGACCGAGGTCGAGTTCCTGCCCGCGGTGATGCCACTGCGGGATGCCGCGCAGATCGTGGCCAAAGAGCCCTACACGCGCTTTCCCGTCTACCAGGAGTCCTACGACGACGTCATCGGCTTCGTGCATGCGCGGGACCTGCTCGATCCCGGCGCGCTGAACGGATCACGCCAGGTCGGTGAGATGTGCCGGCCGGTAAAGCTGCTGCCGACGAGCAAGACCGTGCTGTCCGCCCTGTCAGAAATGCGGAAAGACCGGGCGCATCTGGCGATCGTGGTGGACGAGTACGGCGGGACGGCCGGCATCGTGACTCTCGAGGACCTGGTCGAGGAGCTCATCGGCGATATTCAGGATGAGTACGACGTCGATGCGGTGAACCCCCGGCAGCTGCTCGGCGGTGAGCTTGAGGTGGACGGCCTGCTGAACCTGGATGAGTTCGCCGAGCAGACCGGGATCGAGCTGCCCGAGGGCCCTTACGAGACGGTTGCCGGCTACCTGCTCGCCGCGCTCGGCCATCTGCCCGGCCAGGGCGAGTCAGTTGAGGTAGCCGGACGGAAGCTGACGGTCACGCAGATGGACGGTCGCCGGATAGCCCTGCTGCGGGTGGGCCACGCGGCGGCGCCGCCCGCTGCGCCGTCAGCCGCCGCTGCGCGGCAGGAACCGGACACCGCGGCCCACTAGACTGGTCCGCGGTCGCCGTAGAGCCGCTGCGCGATACCCCGGCTGGCTCCTGCGCCGTGGCAGGCCGGCGGAACCCCACTCTCGGAAGGTTGCACCGTGCAAACCAGCGCAGGGCAAACCAGCGCAGGGCAAACCAGCGCAGGGCAAACCAGCGCAGGGCACGGAGCCGGCGACGCCCGCCCCGTGCTGGTCGTGGACTTCGGGGCGCAGTACGCCCAGCTGATCGCCCGCCGGGTGCGGGAGTGCCAGGTCTACTCGGAGATCGTGCCGAGCACGATGCCGACTGCCGAGATGCTCGCAAAGCAGCCGGCGGCGATTATCTTGTCCGGCGGTCCCGCCTCGGTCTACGCGCCGCAGGCGCCTCCGGCACCGGCCGGCCTGTTCGCGGCGGGAGTGCCCGTCCTGGGCATCTGCTACGGCTTCCAGCTGATGGTCGCGGGCCTGGGCGGCGTGGTGGAGCGGACCGGCACCGGGGAGTACGGGGCCGCGGCGCTCGAACTCGGGCCGGCCGCCGGCAGCGGGGCTGGCGGCACGCTGCTGCACGGACTGCCGCCGCGACAGCAGGTGTGGATGTCGCACGGAGACACCTGCGCGGCACCACCGCCGGGCTTCGAGGTCACTGCCCGGACGGCCAGCACCCCGGTGGCAGCAGCAGAGGACACCGGCCGCCGGCTGTACGGGATCCAGTTCCACCCCGAGGTTCTGCACACCGAGCACGGCATGACGATCCTGCGCCAGTTCCTCGCCGCGGCCGGCTGCCAGCAGACCTGGACCATGCGCAGCGTCATCGAGGAGCAGACAGAGCGAATCCGCGCGCAGGTCGGGGACGGCCGGGCCATCTGCGGGCTATCCGGGGGAGTCGACTCCGCCGTGGCCGCTGCTCTCGTCCAGCGCGCCATCGGATCCCGCCTCACCTGCGTCTTCGTAGATCACGGGCTGCTGCGCAAGGCCGAGGCCGAGCAGGTCGAGAAGGACTTCGTGGCCGCCACCGGGGTCAACCTCAAGGTGGTCGACGCACAGGACATTTTCCTCACCGCGCTGGCCGGAGTGGCCGATCCCGAGCAGAAGCGGAAGATCATCGGACGCGAGTTCATCCGCGCGTTCGAGCGGGCTGAACGCGAGATCACCGGTGCTGCCGCCAGCCAGGATGCTGCGGTGGGATTCCTGGTGCAGGGCACCCTGTACCCGGACGTGGTGGAATCGGGCGGCGGAACCGGGACCGCGAACATCAAGTCTCACCATAACGTGGGCGGTCTTCCCGACGACCTGGCGTTTGACCTGGTGGAGCCGCTTCGGGCGCTGTTCAAGGATGAGGTGCGCCAGGTCGGCCTCGAACTCGGGCTGCCTCCGGAGATCGTCTGGCGGCAGCCGTTCCCCGGTCCCGGCCTGGCTGTCAGGATCATCGGAGAGGTGACGCGGGACCGGCTGCGCATCGTCCGCGAAGCGGACGCCATCGCCCGCCAGGAGCTGACCAGAGCGGGCCTGGACCGGCAGATCTGGCAGTGTCCGGTTGTGCTGCTCGCCGACGTCCGGTCCGTGGGCGTGCAAGGCGACGGGCGCAGCTACGGCTACCCGGTGGTGCTCCGGCCGGTTACGAGCGAGGACGCGATGACGGCGGACTGGGCCCGGCTGCCGGATGCGGTACTCGCCGCCATCTCGACGCGGATCACCAACGACGTGTCGGAGATCAACCGCGTCGTGCTCGATGTGACGAGCAAGCCTCCGGCCACGATCGAGTGGGAATAACACGATCGAGCGGGCGTAAGAGACTCAGCGTGCCCGGCCGGACGGCTCAGGTCACGCTGGCTTGCGCGCTGTCGAATTCTAGGTACGTTCTGTCCGTGGTAATCTGGCGCAGCCTGTCCAGTGCGTCCCACACGTCGGTGAACCTGGTGGTGATCGGGGCAGGCCCGAGCCGTAGCCGGTCCGGCCTGCGGAAGTCGCCGATAATGTCCGCCTGAATCAGTGCCTGGCTCAGCCGCCATGCCTCCGGATGGCGCAGGCACACATGCCCGCCACGGCGGGCGTCGTCGCGGGGCGAGGCCAGGGCGAAGTCGAGCGGCTCCAGCCATTCGTCCGCCAGCGCGATCAGGTAGGCGGTCAGCGCGGTTCCCTTGGCCCGGAGCCGGTCGATCCCGGCCTCGCCGAGCAGCCGCACGCCCTCCTCCACCGCGACGGTTCCGATGATCTGCGGAGTCCCGGTCGCAACGGCGTCGATGCCTGGCGCGGGATCGTAGCCGGGTCCCATCGCGAATTGATCCCGCTGGCCGAACCAGCCCCAGATGGGCTGCCGCAGCCGATCCTGCAGCCCGCCGCGGACGTAGACAAACGCGGGCGCGCCGGGGCCTGCGTTGACGTACTTGTAGGTGCAGCCGACCGCAAGGTCAGCGCCGGATGCATCGAGTTCGATTGGCACGGCGCCGACGGAGTGGGACAGGTCCCAGAGCACCATTGCCCCGGCCTCGTGCACCAGCTGGGTGAATCTGGCCAGGTCAGCAAGGGCGCTGCTGCGATAGGCGACATGCGAGAGGCAGACGAGCGCGGTGCGCTCGTCCAATGCCGCGCGCACTGTCTGCTCGCTGAGCCCGGTGTCCGGGTCGGTGCGGATCATGCGCAGCTCGCAGCCGCGCTGCGCGGCGATCCCCTCCAGGACGTAGCGGTCGGTGGGAAAGTTGTCGTCGTCAGTGACGATGACATTTCTGCCGGGCTGGGCGTCCAGTGCCGCCCAGGCGAGCTTGTACAAGTTGACCGTCGTGGAGTCGCAGACCAGGACCTGACCGGGTGCGGCGCCCACGAGCTGCTCGCCGAGCGCATCGCCGACCTGCCGCGGCAGTTCCATCCAGCGGTCCCAGGACCGGGCCAGCCCGACACCCCACTCCTGGTCGACCACATCGGCGATACGCGCCTGGGTCCGGACCGGCAGCGGGCCGAGCGAATTCCCGTCCAGGTAGATCAGCGACCGATCGTGGCGCACGAACCGGTCACGGAAGTGCCCCAGCACATCCGCCGCATCCTGTTCTTCCGCGTACGTGCGGCCCGTCGAGAACGTCGTCACGCCCCTACAGTAGCGGCGGGAGCTAGCGGGATCGGCATTCCATCCCGAACCGACATGAATCGCGCAAGCCGCGGCCCGGCGCTAGCCGCGCCTGCGACGCCGCCTCCGCCGCAACCCCAGGACCACGAGTGCCACGGCGATCAGGGCGGCCAGCGCAGGGACGGCCCGCTTGAGGACGGGCACGCCGGCCACGCTCAGCAGGTCGATGGCGTCGTTATCCCCCGGCCGTGACGGCGCGAACGGCTGCGGTGTTGGCTGGGGACCCGATGCCCCGGCGCCGGCGCCCGAGACCGAGGTGCCCGGTGGTGCTGTCTCGGGTGCTGCTGTCTCCGGTGCCACAGCGTCGGATGCCGCGGTCTGGGACGCTGCTGCGCCGAACGTCCCAGTGCCGGATGCCGGCGGGCCGGAGCGGCCATTGGCGCTGGCGAACGCATCGGCGCCAGCGGGCGCCTCGCCCAGCGTCAGGTCGTGCTCGGCGAGCCTCTGCCGGATCTCGTCGACCGACGCCGGGCCGATGTTCTCGATCGCCAGCAGCTGCTGCGGGGTGCGGGCGGCAAGATCTCCGACGGTGTGCACCCCTTCCTTGCGCAGGCTGTTGTAGGACCGCAGCGGCAGGCGCAGTTCCTCGAGCGGCAGCGACAAGGGATCCTCTTCCGTGCCTGCCAGTTCCGTGCCTGCCAGTTCCGTGCCTGCTGGTTCCGCGCCTGCTTCGGCCGCGCCGTCGGACTGGTCGGCGGTGAGCATCTCGGCCAGGTTGGCGGCGAAGATCCCGATGAGCTTGCCGCCGACCTCAGCCATCACGCCGCGGCCGAACTGGGCGGGCTTGCCGGTCACGTTGAGGCTGGTGTAGACGATCACGCGCGTCTCGCTGCCGCGGTCCTCCAGCACCGATCGGACGGTGGCTGACGCGGTGCCAGCGCCCCTGGTCTCCTTGCCGGAAGCCTCCAGCGTCACCTCGCCAGCCTCGGCATTTTTCTCGGTGAAGCGGGCGGTGCCCGCATAAGTCATCGAGATCGGCCCGACCTTTACCTTGATCTTGCCGTTGATCACGTCGCCATCTGCGGAGTCGAGGGTTGCGCCCGGCATGCAGGGTGCCACCCGCTCCACATCCAGCAGCACAGTCCACGCCCGCTCCTTCGGGACCGGGACAGTGAATGAGTGCTCTAGATCCATATCCTTAGACTCCTGCCGCTGCTGCCAGTGCCCGGCCGGTCAGCACCCTCGCCAGGTGGCGACGGTAATCGGGCGCCCCGTGCAGGTCAGCCGGCGGTTCCGTGCCCTCGTCCGCGCTGACCGCGGCCGCCCGCAGCGCGTCGCGGCTGGCCTGCGCTCCGGCTGCGGCGCTCTCGGCTGCCGTTGCCCTGACGGGTACGGGGCCCATGTTCGTCAGGCCGATCCTAGCCTCGGCCACCGTGCCATTGGTGCGCCTGGCCAAAGCCGCCACGGCAACAGTCGCCCAGGACTGCGCCGTCCGGTGGAATTTCTGGTAACGGTAGCCCGTCCGGGCCCCAGCTTGGGCACCCGTATCCCGGTCAGGAATTCATCTGGTTCCAGGGCATTGGCCAGGTAGTCGACCAAGAAGTCAATGGCGGTGATCTGGCGCTCGCCGTCCGACGGCAGAGGCCAGCCGCGCCGGGCCCCCTGAGCGCCAAACTCGATCTTCGCGCAGCCAGGTGATTCCGTCCGGGCGAGGCCGCCACCAGGCAGCTCAGCCGGCGGACGTGCGGCAGAACGGCATCTCGTCAGGCTCTTGCGCGCCGGTAACCTTTGTCAGCCAGTCTCGAGGACCTGGAACGCCTCGGCGAGCCGGCCGTCCGGCAGGCCGGCCTGGGCCGCGTTGCGGACGAGCCAGGCGCGCAGGAAGCCCTCGAGCTCATCGGGGTTGGCGATCTGGCTCTCATGGGCGCGCAGCGCGGCCACCTTGCGGGGGAAGGTGGCCGTCACATCGACGTAGCGGTCGGGCGTCTGGCTGCCGGAGACCCATACCTCTCGGACCGTCCAGGGCTCAAGCCCTTCGTCAGCGAGCAGTTCGGGAAACGCGAACGGGTTCCTGGCGTCCGGGTAGACGGCATCGAGAGTGGCCGAGCCGACCGCCCGGTGGTCGGGATGGCTGGCGCCCGGCCGTGCGTAATTGCGCTCCGGGGACTGGCAGACCAGCCGGTCAGGACGCACCTGCCGGATCACCCTGGCCAGGTCCCTGCGCAGCTCGAGCGTGGCCTCGACCCGGCCGTCCGGGTACCCGAGGAACCGCACATCATGCACGCCCACCTGCTTGGCAGCCGCGGTCTGCTCCGCGCGCCGCAGGGTCGCCATGTCCGCGCGCGAGACCGACCGGTCACTGCCGCCGGCGTTGCCGTCAGTGACGATGCAGTAGAGCACCTCGAGGCCGCCGCCGGTCCAGCTGGCGATGGTACCGGCAGATCCGAAGTCGACGTCGTCCGGGTGCGCGGTAATGACCAGGATGCGGCTGATCTCGGCGTCATCTAGCATGATCACGATCCTACGGCGTGGTGCGTTCCTCAGATGGGCGCCGGGCGGGTTGGACGCTGCCCTGGGGAGGAACAGCGCCCAGCCCACCGGACCGGTCAGTCGAGCGCGGACATGACGTGCTTGATCCGGGTGTAGTCCTCGAACCCGTACATCGACAGGTCCTTGCCGTAACCGGAGTTCTTGAAGCCGCCGTGCGGCATCTCGGCGACCAGCGGGATGTGGGTGTTGATCCAGACGCAGCCGAAGTCCAGCCGCCGTGACACGCGCATCGCGCGGCCGTGATCGGAGGTCCAGACCGAGGAGGCGAGCCCGTAGTCCGTGCCGTTCGCCCACCGCACGGCCTCGTCCTCGTCGCTGAACTGCTGGACGGTGATGACCGGGCCGAATATCTCGTTCTGGACGATCTCGTCGTCCTGCTGCAGGCCGTCCACCACGCTGGCCTCGAAGAAGTAGCCGCGCGACCCGGTCTGCCTGCCGCCGGTGACGACCCGCGCGTGATCCGGCAGCCTGCCGATGAACCCGGCGACCCGCTCCAGCTGGCTAGCGTTATTCAGCGGCCCGAAGTCGGCGTCCTCGACGTCGGGACCGCCGACGGTCTGGCCCTTCGCCTGCTCGGCGAGCGCGGCGACGAAGTCCTGGTGGATGCCCGGCGCCGCCAGCACCCGGGTCGCGGCCGTGCAGTCCTGGCCCGCGTTGAAGTACCCGGCGATCGCGATGGCCTCGGCCACCTTCGCGGGATCGGCATCGTCGAAGACGACGACCGGCGCCTTCCCGCCGAGCTCCAGGTGCACCCGCTTCAGGCCGGCCGCCGCGGCAGCCGCCACTTCCTTGCCCGCCCGGACGCTCCCGGTGATCGATACCATCTGCGGGACCGGATGCGAGACCAGCGCGCGACCGGTGTCCCGGTCACCGCAGATGACGTTGAACACGCCCGGCGGCAGGTGCTCGCTCATCAGCTCGGCCATCAGCAGCGTGCTGGCCGGCGTGGTGTCGGACGGCTTCAGCACCATCGTGTTGCCCGCCGCCAGCGCCGGAGCCCACTTCCAGACTGCCATCATCATCGGGTAGTTCCACGGGGTGACCGCGGCGCAGACGCCGATCGGCTCGCGCCGGATGAACGAGGTGTACCCGGCCAGGTACTCCCCGGCCGAGCGGCCCTCGAGCATCCGCGCTGCGCCCGCGAAGAACCGGATCTGGTCCACCATCGGCGGGATCTCTTCGGACAGAGTCAGCGCGATCGGCTTGCCGGTGTTCTGCGACTCGACCGCGACCAGCTGCTGCGCCTTGGCCTCGATCGAGTCGGCGATCCGCAGCAGCGCCAGGCTGCGCTCGGCCGGGGTGGCATCGCGCCAGCCCTCGAACGCAGCAGCGGCCGAGGCGAATGCCGCGTCAACCTCGGCCTCGCTGGAGACCGGCGCGGTGCCGAAAACCTCGCCAGTGCTGGGATCGATCAGCTCGGCTCGGCGGTCGAAGGAAATGTCGGTGTACTGCCCGCCGATGAAGTTGCGTAGGTCATCCACCCTGAGGCCTCCGTTTCGGAAATCTGCTGTTCTTAGGTTCGAGGCGGCGTGCGTTCCTCGCAAGCCCATGGCGAGCCGTAGTCCGTGAGCAGGTCGAGGAACGGCCGGGCAGGCAGCGCCTCGGGGCCGAGCACGCCGGCGCCGGACCAGGCGCCGGAATCGAGCAGCTCCAGGGCCACCACCGGGTTGACGGCGGTCTGCCAGACGACCGCCTGGGAGCCGTACTCGGCCATCGACCACGCGTTGTCGACGACGTGATGCAGGTAGACCTCACGCGGCGCGCCATCCTTGCCGGTCCCGGTCACCCAGGTGCCGGCGCAGGTAAGGCCGGTCATCTTGTCCCCGAGGGAGGCCGGGTCCGGCAGGCACGCGGCGACCACGTCACGCGGTGACACGGCCGCGCCGCCGACGCTGACCGGGTCGGTGGCGTCCAGTCCCAGCTTGTGCAGGGTCTGCAGGACGCCGATGAACTCGGCGCCCAGGCCGTACTTGAACGTCACCCGCCGGGCCCGGACCCAGCGGGGCATCAGGAGCACCTCCTCGTGCTCCACGTTCACGCACTCCACCGGGCCGATGCCAGCCGGGAACGTGAACACCTCGGGCTCGCTGAACGGCGGGGTGGTGAACCAGCCCTTGTCGGATTCCCAGACCACCGGCGGGTTCAGGCACTCCTCGATCGTCGTCCAGATGGAGAAGGTGGGGGCGAACTCGTGCCCGGCTACCTCCAGGCTGGCGCCGTCGCGCACGCCGAGTTCGTCAATCGCGCTGAACAGTTCATCGGCCGCATGCCGGGCGAACACGTCGGACAGTCCCGGCTCGACGCCGATGCCCACCAGAGCCAGCTTGCCGGCGCGTTCCCACTGGTCAGCCAGTGCAAACTGATCGTCGCCGAGCTTGACACCCGTGTTGCTATATGGCGCATCCTGGTGAGGATGAGACAGCGACATAGCCATGTCCAGGTAACTGGTGCCGGCCGCCAGCGCAGCGCGGTACAGGGGCATGACGAAACGCGGGTCCGTGGCGTTCATCAGTACGTCGCAGGAGTACTCGGCCAGCAAGGCGGCCGTCGCTGCCTCGTCCCGCGCGTCCAGCTGGACGGCGCGATAGGTGTCCCTGGCAGCGGCCGCGTGCTGGGCCCTGGCTAGGTCAGAGTCGGCGATGATGAGCTCTGCGAATGGGCGGCGGGCGGCGATCCGGGCAAACGCCGTGCCTACTCCGCCGGCCCCCACGAGGAGTATGCGCATACCGGGGATCCTAGCCCTCAGTGCGGCACAGAGACACTGGACCAGTCGTGATACCTAGCTGTTACAACGGAAATCGTTGCCTAAACTCGCAATTCGTGCTAGAACCGTCGCACCTGGGTGTGCCTAAGCTGCGGCACCTCGATGCCTAAAAACAGCCGCACCAGTGTCGGCGCTGCCGCACACGAGTGCCCTGCCCGACCTCGTCGGGCAGTTGCCGGGAGGGGTAATCCATTGGCCACCGTCACCTCAGAGCTGCAGCCGATTGAGGAGTACAAAGACAAGGGCCTGAAGGGCGGCGCCCTCGGCCTGATGTCCAGCATCGTGATGGGTGTCGCCTCGACGGCGCCGGCCTACAGCCTCGCGGCGACGCTGTTCTTCGTGGTCGCCCTCGTCGGCTTCCATTCCCCGTCGGTCGCCGTGCTGGCCTTCATCCCGATGCTCTTGTGCTCGATCGGCTACAGCGAAATGAACAAGGCGGACCCGGACTGCGGGACGACCTTCACCTGGGCGGCGCGGGCTTTCGGCCCGAAGACCGGGTGGGCCGGCGGCTGGGCCATCGTGGCGGCGGACATCCTGGTCATGGCCAGCCTCGCCCAGGTGGCCGGACAGTACGTGTTCCTGCTCTTCGGGGCTAACGGCATCGGTCAGAACGCGGCAAGCGGCTGGGTGCTGCTGGTCGGCATCCTCTGGATCATCGCGATGACCTACATCTGCTACCGCGGCATCGAGGTCTCGGCGTGGTTCCAGCGCATCCTGCTGTCCGTCGAGGTCGCCATGCTGCTGGTGCTGTCGGTGACCGCGCTGGTCCGGGTGGAGACCGGTAACCATCCCGCTGTCTCGGTCCACCCGAGCTTCAGCTGGCTGCTGCCGACCCATCTGACCTTGTCCGAATTTATCGGCGGGCTCATCCTGATGCTGTTCATCTACTGGGGCTGGGACACCGCCGTGTCCGTCAACGAGGAGACCGCCGACAAGGCCAAGACCCCGGGCCAGGCGGCGATCATCTCTACCGTGGTGCTGCTCGTAACCTACGCGATTGTGATCTTCGCGGTGCAGGCGTATGCCGGAATCGGGTCGAAGGGGATCGGCCTGACCAACCCGGCCCACGAGTTCGATGTCCTGTCGGTGCTGGGTTCCGCGATCTTCGGCGGCGGCGCCCTCGGCACGTTCATGTCAAGGCTGCTCATCCTGATGGTGCTCAGCTCGGCCGCCGCATCCACCCAGACGACGATCCTGCCGACGGCGCGCACCACCTTGTCGATGGCGGCCTACAAGGCCATACCCGATGCGTTCTCCAAGATTCACCCGCGGTACCTGACGCCGACGGTGTCCACCATCGTGATGGGTGTCATCTCGATTCTGCTGTACATCCCGATGAACTACATCTCCGGCGGCAACGTCATCGGCGACGCGGTGACCTCGATCGGGCTCTACATCGCCTTCTACTATGGGCTGACCGCGTTCTCCGCCGTCTGGTACTACCGCGCCACCCTGACCAGCAGCGCCCGCAGCCTCTGGATGCGGGGCATCCTGCCGGGGCTGGGCGGCCTGATCATGTACGCCGCTGGCATCTACAGCCTGCAGAGCGACTGGGTCGCGAGCAACAGCCTCACTTACTGGACCGTGCCCGGCCTGCACTGGGAGATCGGCGGGATCTTCCTGATCGCCTTCTTTGCCGCGCTGGCCGGTGTGGCCGGCTTCGTCTACATGCGGGTCACCGCGCCGGCGTACTTCAGGAAGCAGACCCTGACCAGGGGCACGCCCACGCTGGTGCCCGACCCGGACTTCTAGGCCGGCAGCAGCAGTGAGCCGGTAGGCCGGCAGCAGGGACGAGCCGGGCGGAAGGAACACGCTCGGCGGGTGTGCGACACATGTGTAGGGGTCCCACATCTTCCCTGGTTATGATGGGAGTCTGGTTTTGACAGTCAA
>ODAK010000404.1_pt1 | contig 49601 bp, 46 predicted proteins | sample 1539591 | NCBI WGS metagenome assembly ODAK01 (sample SAMEA3539303, study PRJEB22396) | soil metagenome | biome: tundra; feature: field; material: soil | place: USA | collected 2010-05 | depth 0.15 m
TCAACTTCGGCCAATCGATCAAGCGCAAGCGCCCGCTCAAATCCTCGGCCAGCGCACGATCAGCCATTGACCCTTTAGCTTTCGGTACACGTCCGTCACGCGAACAACCAGGTCCATTTTCGATCCATCCTTGCGCGTGAATTGTCCTTGCTCAACTCTGTGGCTGTAGGCCAACGGATCCGACCACCGTAATGTCAAGATCCGATATCGAATACGTAATCGGTCCGGGAAAGACGGCGAACAGCTCCTGCCAATCCTTTTTGTAGTCCTGCCATCCGACATGCTGACGCGGCGGTGTGACGTCGAATACGAACAGGTGGTTGCCGGGCGCGTAGGCTTGCATTAAGGCGTCCACGTCCTTGGCGATGAACGCGTCGCGGCCTATCGGACTTGACGGAGCCGGTCCAGGAATGGCGCTTACCAATTACGCGCCGCACTGGAAGCAACTCAAGGAAGCGCGGGACGTGGTGGCAAAGCAGAAGAGCTGATTAGCACACCGCAATGGGACGCTCGCGAATGGCAGTGGGTCGAGAGACGACTACCGGCCAACACCGGTAAATTGACGTTGCTGAAAAGATCGTCGCGAAGCGGTCGCTCGCAATGCCCCTGCACACCAAAAGATGATGTCGACTTGGTCCTTCGAATGGCTTAGATATCATCACGCAGCGCGCTCATGCTGGACGACATCGAGGACCGCATTCTTGCTCATCCCGAGTCGGTGGCTCTAGACCGGGCCCCCTGAGCTTGCGAAGACGAACGCTGTGTCATACGCTTGGGTTGTCAGCAGGTTCGAGTAGAACTGGCGGCGGCGATCGAAACAGCCAGGAAGGGAGTCTGGGAATGGAACGAACGAACTACAAGCCGCTGGCCTCGCGCAAAGCCCCGAAGGTGCTTGGCTGCCAGCAGCCCAGCACCTTCGCCAGCGTCACCGCCAGCTCGTCGGCGATTGCCGTTATGACGGACCTGCGCCAGGTCACCGCGGCGACCATCGGTGCTGAGGCGACGCTGAGCGATGCGACGCGCACGATGATGGCTCGCAACGTCCGCCTCTTGCTCGTCGTCGCTGCTGACCAGTCCGTCGTCGGGCTGATCACAGCGCGCGATACGCAGGGCGAGCGACCGATCCAGTGGCTGCACGATCGTGGCGGCAAGCATGCCGATCTGCGCGTGAGCGACCTGATGATCCGCACCGAGGACATCGACGTGCTCGACATCAAGGACGTTCTGCATGCCGAAGTCGGGCATATCGTCGCGTCGCTGAAGACATGGGGCCGCCAGCACGCCGTGGTGGCCGAGCAAGACGCAGTCAGTGGCGTCACCCGCATCCGTGGCATTTTTTCGGCAACCCAAATCGGCCGCCAGCTGGGCGTTGCGGTGCAGTCGTTCGACGTGGCAGTTACCTTCGCGGACATCGCGCGGGCGCTCGCGGATTGAACCCGATCCCGGCTTGGGTCCTCCCGAGGTTGCCGGCATCGCGTACCCAGTCCGCGGCCAACAGCGTTATTACATACCCCGGTCGGACCCGGACGCTCAAAACAGCAGCGACACTACCCGATTCGGCAATTTGGCAGGCTATTGAGCAACACGATTTGCTGATAGAGCCAATTAAAATGCTCGCCGGAACGACTGGTGCGGGCCGGCCGCGAGCGCGTGATCGCCTCGATGGCCGGGGTGCGGTGATCGCGTTTGCTTTGAGGTTGACTAGTGCAAACCCTCGTGCGCCAGCAGCCAGCGCTTGCGCTCCAGGCCGCCGCCATACCCGGTCAAGGAGCCGTCAGCGCCGATCACGCGGTGGCAGGGAACCAGAATCGAAATCGGATTGCGGCCGTTAGCCAACCCCACGGCGCGCGAGGCGTTCGGATTGCCGATGCGCTTCGCCAATTGTCCATAGCTCCACGTTTCCCCATAGCGAATTTCCCCAAGGCTGCGCCACACGCGCTGCTGAAATACCGTGCCCTCGAGACGCAGCGGCAGATCGAATTCGCGCCTCGTGCCCGCGAAATACTCGCGCAGCTGCCGCACCGCTTTGGGCAACGGACCCGCGCTCGCATCCTCCGTCCAGTCGCCGCTATCGCGCGGCGGGAGGCTGGGACTATCCATATAGAGTCCGGTCAAGGCCGCGCCGTCGCAGCAAAGCAGCAGCGGGCCGATCGGGCTATCGACGTAGGTGAAGCGATTCATGGAAGATCCCCCAAGGATTGCCATAGGTAGTGAGCGGCATAGGCGCGCCAGGGTCGCCAGGCCTCGGCACGCTCCTGTAATACTCTTTTGTCGACTTTGGCGGCCTTCTGCAGCATCAGATCGCCGCCGGGAAAGGCGTCGGGCCAATGCAGTGCGCGCATGGCGATGTACTGCGCCGTCCAGGGACCGATGCCCGGCAAGCGCTCCAACGCCGCGATCTGCTCCTCGACGTTCGCGGCGTGGGAGAGCACCACGCGGCGCTGCCTCACCGCCCGAGATAGCGCAATCAGCGCGCACGCCCGGCTGCCCACGATCCCGAGTGCCGCGATGTCCCCGGCGGCGACGCCCGCCATGCGCGGCGCATGGGGCGTGAGCCGGTTCAATTCGGGGAAAGGCGTTGCAACCGCGGCGCCGAATTTCTCCGCCCAACGCCCCGCCAGCGTGGTCGCGGCCTTCACCGACACTTGCTGGCCGAGAACCGCACGCACCGCGAGTTCATAGCCGTCGAATGCCCCCGGCACGCGCAATCCCGGCAGCCGGCGCACCGCCTTGGAGAGCATTCGGTCTTGCGACAGCAGTGCACTCACCGAGTCGGGCGCCGCGCCCAAGTCGAATAGATTCTTGACGCGCACAATCACCGCGCCGATCACGGGCGCGAGCGATGGCGACATCTCGACGTCGAGCGCCGTGCCGCCCTTGGCCAGGGATACCGCGACCCAGCCGTGCACATCGCCTTTTTGGGACGTGCCAATCGCCACCGTGCGCCGGTAGTGCGTGCGATCCACCCATTCAACCCCCGGAATTGCGCGTAAACGCAGGTATTCGAGGAGCGTATCCCACGCCAGCGGTGGCCTGAAGTCGAGCTGACAGCGCAGCCCGTCCGAGGCATCGGAATTCCCGCGCCGTACGCACGAAGATCCGCGCAGGCTGCGCGGATTCAATCCGTAACGCGACTTGAACAGCGCATTGAAGCGCCGCAGGCTGCCGAAGCCGCTGGCAAAGGCGATGTCCGTCAGATTGAGCGAGGTCTCACTAAGCAAGCGTTTCGCGAGCAGCAGCCGCTGTGTTTGCGCCAGTTCGATCGGCGAGACGCCGAGCTCGGCCTCGGTGAGGCGGCGCAAATGCCGGTCGCTGATGCCTAAGGATGCCGCGAGATCGCCGACCCGCGCGTTGGAGAGTGCGTGCTCTTCGATTCCCGCAATTGCCGCGCCGATGAGCCGGCCGGCCGCGTCCACCGCGGCAAGGCCGGGCGCACCTTCCGGGCGGCAGCGCAAGCACGGCCTGAATCCCGCGCCCTCGGCCGCCGCCGCGCTGGAAAAGAAACGCATGTTTTCGCGCTTCGGCGCGCGCACCGGGCAAATGGGGCGGCAATAGATCCCGGTGGTCGCGACAGCGGTGAAAAATCTGCCGTCGAAGCGCCGGTCGCGGGCGCGCACCGCGCGAAAACAGGCATCGGAGTTGAGCAGCATGGCGCCAGAGTAGCCAAATCCGGCGGCCGATACTCGCCGTTTTCGGACATGGATATTTTGAGCCTCGGCCCGGGCCGCGCCGTACATCCGCCCGCCGCTAGGAATTCGCCGCCGTCCGCACGCCCAAGTATTGCAATATCCCCAGAGCCGCCTCGCGCCCCTCGTTCACCGCGGTCACCACCAGATCGGAGCCGCGCACCATATCGCCGCCCGCGAACACCTTCGGATTGGTGGTCTGGAATTTGCAGGGCGTCATGCCGGACACGCGCACGCGGCCGTTGCCGTGCAGCGCGATTCGCTGTTGGGCGAACCAATTCGGCGGACTCGGCAAAAACCCGAAGGCGATGATCACCGCGTCGGCGGGTATGGTCTCCTCGGTGCCGGGCACGACTTCGGGGATGCGGCGGCCGCGAGGACCGGGCGATCCCAAGCGCGTCTCAACCAGCTTCACGCCCTGCACGCGATCGGCGCCGACGATCTCAATGGGCTGACGATTGAAGAGAAACGTCACGCCCTCCTCCTTGCTGTTCTTGTAGTCGCGCCGCGAACCCGGCATGTTGTCCTCATCGCGGCGATAGGTGCAGGTGACGCTCGCCGCGCCCTGGCGAAGGGCAGTGCGATTGCAGTCCATCCCGGTGTCGCCGCCGCCGAGTACGACCACGTGCTTGTCGCGCATGTCGATGAAGGCGGCCGGATCGTTTGAGAGCCCCAGTTCCCGGTTGATGTTCGACAGCAGATACGGCAGGGCATCGTGCACGCCGGGCAGGTCTTCGCCGGTGAAGCCGCCCTTCACGTAGGTATAGGTGCCCATACCGAGAAAAACCGCGTCGAACTCCCGCTCCAGCTCCTCGAACGCCAAGTCGCAGCCGATCTCCACCTTCAGGCGAAATTCCACTCCCATGCTCTCCATGATCTCGCGGCGCTTCTCAACGACTGCCTTTTCGAGCTTGAACGGCGGAATACCGAAGGTCAGCAGCCCGCCGATCTTTGGATAGCGATCGAACACCACGGGGGTGACCCCATTGCGCACCAGCACGTCCGCGCACCCTAAGCCCGCGGGACCCGCGCCTACGATGGCCACGCGCTTCTCGGTGCGCACGACGTTGCTGAGATCGGGCTTCCACCCCTGCCGGAAGGCCTCGTCGGTGATGTATTTCTCGATGGCGCCGATGCTCACGGCGCCGAGGCCGTCATTCAGGGTGCATGCGCCCTCGCACAGCCGATCTTGAGGACAGATGCGTCCGCACATTTCCGGCAGCGAATTGGTTTGGTGAGAAAGCTCCGCCGCCTCGAACAGCTTGCCCTCGTTGATGAGCGCCAGCCAATTCGGAATGTAGTTGTGCACCGGACATTTCCACTCGCAAAAAGGGTTGCCGCATGACAGGCAACGTCCGGCTTGTTGCGCGGCGGCCTCGGTGCCGTACTGCGAATAGATTTCGCGGAACTCCTGAATGCGCACTTCCACCGGGAGCTTGTCCGGATCTTGGCGCGGAATATCGAGAAACTGCAGGTATTTTTCGGTCATGGCAGCGGCACTGAAGGCCCGAGCGTCAGGCCGCGCGCCGCAGATTGGTGAGCAGCGAATCGATCGCGGCCGCTTTCGGCTTCACCACCCAGAATCTGCCGATGTAGCTTCGAAAATCGTTCAACAGCTGCGCACCCCAAAGACTCCCGGTCTCAGCGACATGCTGTTCGATGAGCCCGCGCAAATGCTGCACATGGATTCCCATGCCTTCGGGCGAGACCCGGTGAATATCGATTAACTCATGGTTGTAGCGATCGACGAAATCCCGCTCCATGTCGAGCACGTAGGCGAACCCGCCGGTGAAGCCGGCCCCGAAATTGACCCCGGTGCGCCCGAGGACGCACACCACTCCGCCGGTCATGTACTCGCAGCAGTGATCGCCCGCACCCTCGACCACCGCGAGAGCGCCTGAATTGCGCACCGCAAAGCGTTCGCCCGCGGTGCCGGCCGCATACAGCTCGCCGCCGGTCGCGCCGTATAAGCAGGTGTTGCCCATGATCACGGTTTCTCGGGCGCTGAAGGTCGACTGCGCGGGCGGTTTCAACACGATCTTGCCCGCCGCCATGCCCTTGCCAACGTAGTCGTTCGCTTCACCCTCGAGATGCAAATGCAGCCCTCCGGCATTCCAGACCCCGAAGCTCTGTCCCGCGGATCCCTTGAGAGCGACGATCAGCGGCGCCGCGCTCATCCCCTTGTTGCCCCAGCGCTTGGCGATCTCGCCCGAGACGCGCGCGCCGATCGAGCGATTAAAATTGTTGATGCCGTAGGAAAATTCGCCGCCGCTCTTGGTTTCGATCGCGTGCCGCATGTCTTCGAGCATCTTCTCTCCGAGCGCTCCCTGGTCGTACGGCTGATTGCGCGGACTGAGGCAAAACTGCGGTGTGTCCGACACCAATGAGGAATTCGCCAGCACCGGCTTGAGGTCGAGCTTGCGCTGCTTCGAGGTTTCGCCCGGCAAGATCTCGAGAAGCTCGGTGTGCCCGATCAGCTCCTCGAGGCTGCGCACGCCGAGCGCGGCCATGATCTCGCGGCATTCCTGCGCCACGAACCGGAAATAATTCATCACCATTTCCGGCAAACCGATGAAATATTTGGTGCGCAGCACGTTGTGCTGCGTCGCGACGCCGGTTGCGCAATTGTTCAAGTGGCAGATGCGCAAATACTTGCATCCCAAGGCGACCATCGGCGCAGTGCCGAAGCCGAAACTTTCGGCACCGATGATCGCCGCTTTGATCACGTCGAGGCCGGTCTTCAAACCTCCGTCGGTCTGCAATCGGACCCGATGCCGCAATTCGTTCGCGCGCAGGGTCTGGTGGGTTTCGGCCAGCCCCAATTCCCACGGGGTACCGGCATATTTGATCGACGACAGGGGACTGGCTCCGGTGCCCCCGTCATAGCCGCTGATGGTAATGAGATCGGCATAGGCTTTAGTGACCCCCGCCGCCACCGTGCCGACTCCGGGCTCGGCGACCAGCTTGACCGACACCAAGGCGCGCGGGTTGACCTGCTTCAAGTCGAAGATCAACTGCGCCAGATCCTCGATCGAATAGATGTCATGGTGCGGAGGCGGCGAAATCAACCCGACGCCGGGGCGCGCAAAACGCAGCCGCGCGATCATCTCGTTCACCTTATGGCCCGGCAGCTGGCCGCCTTCGCCCGGCTTTGCCCCCTGCGCGATCTTGATCTGCAGCACTTCGGCATTGATCAGGTACTCCGGAGTCACGCCGAAGCGTCCGGACGCCACCTGCTTGATCTTGGAATTCTTCTCGGTGCCGTAGCGCAGCGGATCCTCGCCCCCTTCGCCGGAGTTCGAGCGCGCACCCAATCGATTCATGGCGATCGCGAGCGCTTCGTGCGCCTCTGGGGACAGCGCTCCCAACGACATGCCGGCGCTGTCGAAGCGCTTGAAGAGCGCCGTGATCGGCTCCACTTCTTCGATCGGAATGGCCGCCCGGCGCGCCTTCAATTTCAGCAAATCGCGGATGCAGGAAATCGGCCGTTCGTTGACCTGCGCGGCATACTGTTTGTATTGCCCGTAATCGCCCGACATCACCGCCGCCTGCAACGTGGCAATCACATCCGGGTTGTACATATGGTACTCGCCGTCGTGCATGTACTTGAGCAAGCCGCCCTGGCTCACGCTCTCGGCCGGGTCCCACGCGCGCCGCGCCAGGTACTCCGAATCCGCCTTCAGGTCGGCGAAGTCCGCGCCCTGAATGCGGCTTTCCGAGCCTTCGAAACAAAGCGATACCACCTCCTGTCCAAGACCCACGATCTCGAACAATTGCGCGCTGCGGTAGCTGGCGATGGTGGAAATGCCCATCTTGGACATGATTTTAAAGAGGCCCTTGCGGATGCCGCGCCGGTAGCTGCGGCCCAGCTCCTGGCGCGTATCGGCGTCCATCTTCAGCACACCCTTGCGCAGCAAGTCGAACAAGGTTTGGTAGGCGAGATACGGATACACCGCGGTCGCGCCATAGCCCAATAGGCAGGCGAAATGGTGGGCATCGCGCGCTGTGCCGGTCTCGACCAGGATATTGCACTTGCAGCGCAGCCCCGTCCTCACCAGGCGATGATGCACCGCCCCGGTGGCAAGCAGCGCGTGAATGGGCATCTTGCCCTTCACCAGATAGCGATCGGACAAGAGCAGCACCAGCTTTCCGGCGCGCACCGCGGCTTCCGCCTGATCGCACACCCTTTCGATCGCCGTCTTCAGATCGAGCTCGGCGGGGTATTGCAGATCGAGGAACTCGTGCGGCACGCCCGAGTCCGCCAACGCCACGATCTGCCGCAGTTTGCGCTGCGACAAAATAGGCGAACTCAGCACGATCTGCTCGGCATGCTGCGGCGCCGGCACGAAGATATTGCATTCGGGGCCGATTTGCGTCTGCAGCGACATGACGATGCTTTCACGCAAGGAATCGATGGGAGGATTGGTGACCTGGGCGAACTGCTGACGAAAATAGTCGTACAGGGAGCGCACCTTCTTCGACAGAACGGGCATCGGCGTGTCATCCCCCATCGAGCCGACCGCTTCGCTCTCGTCTTCGGCGAGAACGCGGACGATTTCATCGCGTTCCTCCGCCGACACGTTGTACATTTTTTGATAAAGAGCCAGCGTCTCGCGATCGAAGGGCTCCGCCGCGAGGCGCGGATCGATGAGATCGGTTTGCAGGTAGCGCACGCCCTTCTTCAGCCACACCTTGTACGGATGGCGGCTCTTCAGCAAATCATCGACCTGGCGGGTGTCCATCAGTTCGGAGGTTTGCAAATCGAGCGCCAGAATTTCACCCGGACCGAGTTTGCCCTTCCTGACCACATCCTCGGGGGAGTAGTCCCAAACTCCCGCCTCGGATGCGATGGTGATGTGCCGATTCTTGGTGATCACCCAACGCGCGGGCCGCAGGCCGTTGCGGTCCAGGGTGCAGCACGCATACCGGCCGTCGGTGAGCACGATGCCGGCAGGGCCGTCCCACGGCTCCATGTGCGTCGCGTAGTATTCGTAAAAAGCCTTGAGGTCGGGATCGATCATGTCGACCGACTGCCAAGCCGGAGGCACCAGCATGCGCATGGCGTGCATGGGATCGAGTCCGCCCATCAGCAGCAGTTCGAGCATATTGTCGAGCGATTGAGAATCCGATCCGGTCAGCGAAACCACCGGCAGGACATCGCCCAAATCCGGCAACAGCGGCGAGCGAAACAAAGGGCCGCGCGCCACCGCCCAGGACCGATTGCCCTGCACCGTATTGATCTCGCCGTTGTGCGCCAGATAGCGATAGGGATGCGCGAGCCGCCACTGCGGCAGGGTATTGGTGGAAAAGCGCTGATGGAATACCACCACCGATGCCTCCATCCGCGGATCCTCGAGATCGGGATAGAACTGCGCCAGGTACTGCGGCATCACCATAGCCTTGTAGACGATGGTGCTCGCCGACAGCGATGGGATGTAGAACACGGGATCCACACTCTCCAGGATCTTTTCGGTGCGCCGCCGCGCCATGTACAGCCGGCGATTGAACATGGCCTCATCGATGTCCGCGCCCGAATTGACGAACACCTGTTCGATGCGGGGCAAGGTCTTGAGCGCCTCCAAACCGCAGGCCGAAGGATCTACGCTCACGGCTCTGAATCCGGCGACGCTCATCCTCTCGCGTTCGATCTCTTGCCTAAGCACGCGGCGCGCCTCCTGCGCCTTGCGCTCGTCGCGATCCAAGAAGACGAATCCCGCGGCGAATTGCGCATCGAGCGCGAGTCCCGCCTCAGCCGCCACCGCCCGCAGGAAACGCGCCGGCGTCTTGATCAAGAGGCCACAGCCGTCGCCGGTCTTGCCGTCGGCCGCTACGGCGCCGCGATGGGTGAGCCGGTTCAAGGAGCTGATGGCGGTTTGAAGAACCCAGTGACTAGGGCTGTCGTCGAGGCTCGCGATCAAACCGAACCCACAGGAGTCCTTGTCGTAGGCGGATCGATACAGGCCCCAATCCGCGGCGCGCGGATCCGTCCCGCGCGAATCGGTCCGCAGGCAGGCATTCATTCCGCTCGAGGCGATTGGGCCGCTCGCGGCAATAACCGGATCTGGAATTTGCTCATTCGCCATAGGAGAGGTCCGTGCATAGCCGCGACCCTGCGGTCGATCCGCAGAGTTCTTGCGAAAACAATCCCTTAACTCGGTTCTAGGCGCTCAACGTTAGTGACGGCGCCAGGTGGGGCGACCGAGCTCTTGCGCCAGTGCATGCCTCATGATACCGAGGTGGCGAGTGTCGTCAACCGGCCATGGCCCACCGGCCTTGGGGTCAACCGGCGATGTAGCGCTCCAGCTGCTCGATCTGGGCGGTCTGCTCCTCCATCACGGCCTTCACCAAATCGCCGATCGACAGGATTCCGACCACACGCCCGGAATCGACGACCGGCAAATGCCGGAATCGGCCCTCGGTCATGAGTTGCATGCAATGGTGCACCGTGTCGCGGGGCGTTACCGTAACGGTCGGGGAGGTCATGATCTCGCTCACCGGCGTGTCGTGCGAGGAGCGGTTTTGCAGAATGACCTTTCGGGCGTAGTCGCGCTCGGAAACGATGCCGAGCAAGATCCCCTGGTTCATGACGAGCAGCGCACCGAGATGGTGGTCGGCCATTATTTCGATCGCACGCAGCACGAAATCGGTCGGCGCGACCGAATAAACGTGACTGCCTTTGACGCGCAGCAGGTGATCGACGATCTGCATTGGAACCCCCCCCATGCATTTTAAGCGTTATACGAGATCTGAAGCGCCTGTAACCTTGACTATACTCCCGCCCCACTCGAGGACAAGTGATCGAAGCCATGAACCCATCGGATAGCGAAGCATCCGGAGGCCCTGCCCCGTCCGGCGATGCCCCCCTGACTTGCGTGCGCCCCCACCCGATTGAATCGCCGCATGGCGAGCGCATCGACCCTTACTACTGGCTGCGCGATGACGAACGCCGGAACAGCGAGATGCTGACCTACCTCACCGCAGAAAACGCCTACAAGGAGCGCCAGCTGGCGCCCCTCAAGCCGCTGGAAGACAAACTCTATGCCGAAATCATCGCGCGGCTGAAGCAAGACGACAGCACCGTTCCGTATCGGAAGAATGGCTACTGGTATTACACCCGATTCGAACCGGGCAAGGAGCACCCGGTCTTTGCGCGCCGCAAGGATTCGCCAAATGCGCCTGAACAAGTCGTCTTGGACGCGAACCAACGGGCGGCGGGACACGAGTACTATCGGCTGGACGCCGTCGAGGTCTCGCCCGATTCGGACTGGCTGGCCTTCTGTGAGGACACGGTCGGCAGGCGCCAGTACCGCTTAGGGCTCAAGAACCTAGGCAGCGGCGAAATCCTCGCCGACTCGATAAACAACGTCGAAGCGAACCTCGCGTGGGCCAACGACAATGCGACTGTGCTGTACGTCGAGAAGGACCCCGAGACTCTGCTCGGGCTGCGCGTCAAGAAGCATCGGCGGGGGGACGATACCAAAGCGGATGCGCTGGTGTTCACCCAGACCGACAGAAGCTTCTACACCGGCGTCGTCAAGTCGAAATCGGAACGCTTCATCTTCATTTATATGGAAAGCACCGTATCCTCGGAGTGGCTCTACGCGGAAGCAAGCGATCCCGCCTTGCCGTTCAAGGTTTTTCTCGCGCACGAGCCCGATCACGAATACCAAATCGAACATCTGGGCGATCGCTTCATCGTCCGCACCAATTGGCGCGCGATCAATTTTCGCCTGATGCAGGCACCGATCGACGAGGCGGTGGATCGCGCCCTCTGGCATGACCTGGTTCCCCACCGGGACGATACGTTTATTCAAGACTTCGAGGTGTTCGCACGCTACATCGCGTTGACGGTGCGCACCGGCGGCTTGAAAAAAATCAGCATTCAACCGTTGTCACCCGCCCCCTCGCTCGCGCCCGGTGCGCCGGGCCCCGGCGCGCTCGTGGCGGAGCCCCGCGCGTTCTTCCTCTCGAGCGAGGAGCCCGCGTACAGCATGGATATCTCGGTCAACCCCGAACTCGACACCGATATCGTGCGCTACGGCTATTCGTCGCTCACCACGCCGACCACGGTGTACGACTACAACGTACTGACCGGCGAGAGGCAGCTGCTCAAACGCGATCCGGTGCTGGGCAGCTTCGATCCCGGGGACTACCAATCCGAATTTTTCTTTGCGGCGGCGCGCGACGGCAAGCGCATACCGGTGTCTCTCGTCTACCGCAAGGGCATTGTGCGCAACGGCACCGCTCCGCTGTTGCAATACGCCTACGGTGCGTACGGACTGTCGATGGATCCCGGCTTCTCGTCGGCTCGTCTCAGCCTGCTCGATCGCGGCTTCGTTTATGCGATCGCGCATGTGCGCGGCGGCCAGGAACTCGGTCGCGCTTGGTACGATGACGGGCGGTTGCTCAACAAGAAGAATACGTTCACCGACTTCATCGACGTCACCCATGACTTGGTGGCCAAGGGCTATACCGCAAGGTCGAAGGTTCTTGCCATGGGCGGAAGTGCCGGCGGAATGCTGATGGCGGTCATTGCAAACTTGAGTCCGCAAGACTACCGGGGCATCGTCGCCCAGGTTCCGTTTGTCGACGTGGTCACGACCATGCTGGATGAAAGCATTCCGCTCACCACCAACGAATTCGATGAATGGGGAAACCCCGCCGATCGGCGCTACTACGACTACCTGGTGTCCTATTCGCCCTATGACAACGTCCGGGCCCAGGCGTATCCGGCGATGCTGGTGACAACCGGCCTGTGGGACAGCCAGGTGCAGTACTACGAGGCCGCCAAGTGGGTGGCGAAGCTTCGCACGCACAAGACCGACCGAAATCCTCTGCTGCTGCACGTCGACATGGACGCCGGTCACGGCGGTAAATCCGGCCGCTTTGTGCGCTATCGAGAAACCGCGATGGAATACGCCTTTGTGTTGGCGCAGGTCGGAATCAGCGATTAGCTGCCTTGCGCCTGCAGCCATAAAAAAAGCGCCGCGAGCGGGGGAAGCTGAAACGCGGCGCCCAGGGAGAACCAAACCGGGCAAGAATTTAAAGGTTGAGGTCCGTCAATCCGCCTCGAGGCCCGCGACAGCAACCGCGTCCGCGCTCCTCCGAAACCAGTTCGCGGCAACCCGCGCGGCAGCCGCCAAGCGGGCATCGACTCTTTCCAAGGCGAACTGGCCGTCGGCACGGCGCACCAGCAAGGCCGCTTCGGGATTATCCGGAGGACTCAACATGGCGACGATTACCGAATGCATACGCCATAGATACAGCAATACCCGTGCCAGATTAATAATGCCAATAAATTCAATGTATTATGATTTTTCACATGGCATCGGGTCTGACGGGAATTGTCAGTCCGGTGACGCAGCTCGACCGCCCGCGCCGCGGGCGGCCGGCTCTATGCCGACCGCACCACCACGCAGGCCTGCGATTTGGCCTTCAGGCTCTTGCAGATTGCGCGCGCATGGCTCTTGGTCACGCCGAAAGCCTGCAGGCGGTAGAGAGTTCCCGTCGCCGACTTTTTAGGCACAACCTTCGATGAGAGACCCTTGAGGAGGTCCGGATACTGTTTTTGCAAGTCAACCCAGCGCTGGTCGGCGGCGGCGGCACCTGACTTGAAGGCTCCGAGCTGCACGCCGTAGGACCCCGGTTTTACCGTTGCGGTGCCCGCGTTCTTCTGGCTCGAAGCGGGCGGATTTGCCGGTTTTGCAGGCGCCGCAGCAGGTCCCGCCGCCGGTGCCTTTGCGGGCGGACTTGTCGCCGGCGGGACGGTCCCGGGCGGCGCAGCCTGGGGGCTCGGTGCGGCCCCCGACGCCGGCGTCTGCGCCAGTGTGAAGTTCTCGATCCGAATCCGCGCCTCCTCGGTCCATTTGCCTTCGGGATACTGCTTCACAAACGCCTGGTACGCTTCCGCCGTATCGGCGTCGCGCGCCTTCTGCCAGTCGCGCTCCTCGTAAAGCTCTTTGACGCGAGCCTGGGCCTGGGCGGTGAATTCGCCGCTCGGATACTTCTTCAAGAATTGCTCGTAGGCATCTGCGGTATTGGTTTCACGCGCCTTTTGCCAGTCGCCTTGCTGGCGGCTGCAGCCCGAAAGTCCAATTACCATCGCACAGCAAACAACCAAAACTAATTTATTGTTGAGCATATTCCCACTCGGACCGGCCATATGGCTTTGCGCTTATTCTACTTCGATTCGCGCCGTCTGTCGGCGGCGCCAAGCTCGTCACATCATGCCCGCGCCGAGATGGGGTAATAAGGGCCGATGAGCCAACCAAAGCGCCGCCTCTTCGAACGCCGCCTCTTCGAACTCGCCGCGGTGACCCCGACCTTCATCGGCGCCGAGTCCGTCATTGTCGGCAACATTCGCGGCACCGGTCAATTCGTGGTCTTGGGCGAGGTTCACGGCGACGGCGAATTGGAGGGCGGCTTGAACCTATCGGTAAGCGGCAGCTGGCACGGCAATATTCAGGCCCGGCAAGCGATCATCGCCGGCAAAATCGTCGGCGGGCTCAAAGTCGAGGACAAATTGGAAATCGGCCGCACCGCCGTGATTCGCGGCCGAGTCAGCGCGCGCACCGTCGCGATCGCCAAGGGTGCGATCGTCGACGGCGAAATTGAGGTCACCTCGGGCGCGCCGGTGATCCAGTTCGAGGAAAAACGCCAGGGCAAATGAACCATTTGCCGCGGCTGTTCGCTATTGGCGCGCATCGGGATTATTTTGAGTGTTGATGCGGATTCCCTCATCCTTAGAGCCAAATGAAAGAATACGATGTGATCGTCGTGGGCGGCGGTATTCACGGAGCCGGCGTGCTGCAGGCAGCCGTCGCAGCCGGTCATAGCGGCCTGCTCATTGAAAAACGCGCGCTCGCGAGCGGCACCTCGAGCCGCTCCAGCAAATTGATTCACGGCGGCCTGCGTTATCTCGAATCCGGCCAGTTCGCGTTGGTTCGCGAAAGCTTGCGGGAACGCGCGATGCACCTGCGCGTTGCGGCCGGTCTGGTCGAACTGAAGCCGTTTTTCATCCCGGTCTATGCCGATACCCGCCGCCGCCCCTGGCAGCTGAAATTGGGGCTCGCTGTATATGCGCTGCTGGGCGGCTTCCACCCCAGCACCCGCTTCGGCAGCGTTCCGAAACGCGATTGGCCGAAGCTCGACGGGCTGGAGACGCAAAACCTCGATGCCGTGATTCGCTATTACGATGCGCAGACCGACGATGCCGAGCTGACCCGGGCGGTGGTCGACTCGGCGCGCTCTCTCGGCGGCGAATTGGCCATGCCGGCGAATTTCACGGCGGCGAGTCTGACCGACCACGGCGTCACCGTGACTTTCGAAAGCGGCGGTTCGAGCACCGAATGCCGCGCGCGGGTTCTGGTGAATGCCGCAGGCCCATGGGCCCCCTCGGTCGCACGCGCCGTCCGACCTGCCATCCCGGTACCTGACGTCGATCTGGTACAGGGCACGCACATCGTGGTGCCCATGCGGCTCGCGAGCGGCATTTACTACGTCGAAAGTCCGAGTGACGGACGCGCGGTATTCGTCATGCCCTGGCAGGGCGCAACTTTGATCGGTACCACCGAGACCCCCTATCGCGGCGAGCCGGATCGCGTGCAGCCGCTGCCCGAGGAAGAGGAGTATTTGCTCGCGGTGGCGCGCCGCTACTTCCCGGCCGTGCGCGGCATGACCCGTGCGGACATCCTACGGCGCTTCGCCGGACTGCGCGTGTTGCCGGCCGCCTCGCAAGCGGCCTTCGACCGGTCGCGCGAGAGCATTTTTACCGCCGACCGTGATCCATATCCGCGCGTCCTCAGTATCTATGGCGGCAAACTCACGGGTTGGCGCGCTGCGGCCGCGCACGTGATGAAACGCATCGCCCCCTCGCTGGGGTCAAAACCCAGGAGGGCAGCGACGGATCAGTTGCCGCTGAGGAGAGCACAACCATGATCAAATACGGCATCGCCGCGCTGGGGCTCGGGTTCCTCGCGAGTTTCGCGCACGCGGACGGCGACTACGCGAGTCCGACGAATGATCGCATACGCGTGTCGCTAGGCGCCATGCGCCCATCTAATTCGACCACCCTTCAAGTCGACAGCAGCAGCGGATTACCGGGCACGATCGTCAGCGGGGAGAATCAGTTCGGCCTCGACAGTTCGGACATCGAGCCCAAATTCCAGGTCATGGTGCGCACCGGCGAGCGCAACCGGCTGCGCTTCGATTACTTTACGCTCGACCGAACCGGCAACGCCATCGTCACGCAACCGATCGTGTTTCGCGATGCGGTGCTGCAACCCGGCGACCCGCTGCAGTCGCTGCTCAATCTGCGCCTGTTCACCGTCACTTACGGATATTCCTTCTGGCACAGCGAGAAGCTCGAGATCGCGGCGACCTTGGGAATCACCGCCGTCGACATTTCGGCGCAGGCGAAGGTGCAGACCGCCACCGTGCACGTCAATCAGCTGGAAAATGTGGCGGGACCTTATCCGACCCCGGGCATCGACGTCACCTGGGTAGCGAGCAAGCGCTTCTATTTCGACGGCCGCGTTCAATACCTGGGCGTTCACGTCGATCACTTCGACGGATCGCTCGGCTTCTTCGAGCTCGATGCTTTGTATCGATACCGCCCCAACCTGTCGTTCGCATTGGGTTACAACTACGTCAAAGCGAATCTTTCGTCGACTCAATCATCGAACGCGGGCTTGTTCGATATCAGCACCAAGGGTCCCGAATTGTTCGTCAGGGTCGCATTCTAGGACCAGCGCGGCGACCCGCCGGGGAAGCTAACCGTCCGCACCGATCACTTTAATGGGACGGGCTCCGCCGCAAATTCAACGCGGTTATTCACCGCCGCCGCTCGATTCCACTCCCCGGCGGTTAGGGACTCGCTGCGCGGCGGATACGGCACGCTTGGGCGCGAGGAACCGCCATTTTCGAGTGCGACGGTGATCGCGCCGGACGTGTGCTGACGGACGCCGGCGACCAAGTTGGCGAATGCGAGCGACTCGCGTTGTTGCCCCGACAGCGACTCCTCGAACGGGTTGCCGACCAGATCGCATTTATTGGCCGGAAAAGCCGCACTGGCCGGCGCGAAGCCGTCAGTCGCATTGCCGCTGAGGCAAAACATGCCGGTCAGACTGGTGAGTTTCACGACGCCGCGAAAACCCTGCGCTTCGAGCTTGGCCAACAGATCGCGCAGCACTTCGAGCCGGCCACGGTCGAAGGGTATTTCGCCGTAGGGAACCGGTTCGGTATGCGGCAGCGCCGCCGCGGAAGGCGGCGGCGCCGAATTAGCTCCGGTTGCCGCGACCGCGGACGTAAGATCCTTTACCGTTGCGGCGAGATCTTCGCGCTCATGCTGCAACTGTGCATTCGCGGCGTGCAGTGCGGCAAGTTCGGCCCGCGATTTTGACAAATCCCCCCGCGTTGACTCCCACAGCGCAGCGCACACCACCGCGATCAGGCACGCCGCGCCAAACGCCGCCGCCCACGACCATGTCGGCGCTCGCTTGGGCGAAGCCACCAGGGGTCGTTCGAGCGCGGGGGTCGCCGGGGCCGCCTGGCGCAATTCGGCCCCGATCTGGGCGGCGAGGCCATCGAGGCTCGCCACGATGAAGCGGCGCATATCGACGGATTGTTGTTTGACGGCCGACTCGAGACGGCGCCCCCAATCCGGCGACTGCGCCGATGAGGATGGCGGCTGCCGCATAGCGGTGCCTGCGGCTGTCGAGGGCACAGCAGCCAATCCTTCGAGCTCCTCCGGCAATAGCTCGGGGTCCGTCATATCCCGGCGATCCGGCAATAGATGCAGTTCGTACAATACCTTCGATACATCGACCGGCCTGACCTGCTTCGGCAGTACGCCCATCGCGCCGAGTGCGCGTGCTTGGCTGACGTACAGCTCGCCTTCCTGCGAGGTGTACATCATGATCGGGATCATGGCGGTCTGCGGGTTGCCCTTGATTACCCGTATTGCCTGCAGACCGTCCATGCCGGGCATGAGGTGGTCCATGAATATCGCATCGGGTCGATCGTGATTGAGATATTCGATGGCCTGCTCGGCCGAATCGGCCAAATCGACTTCAATATCGTACTTTTCGAGCATGCGGCTCAAGATGACGCGAGCCGACTTCGAATCGTCGACGACTAATGCGCGTTTTCGTGCCATGGAAGTAGTGTAATGCACTCCTTGCCGAAGCCTCCTACTGCGAGTTTACTTCTGAAATCTCACCCGCGTCCGCAGATTCGCGCCCGCCTGGCGCACAATTGAATCAGCGAAGTACGTACCGCCCAATGTCAAGCGGGAGGAGAGCCCGGCGATTCCTTGTTTTGAGTGATCCAAGTCAGCGCCGACTCCACGTCCGCGAGCTCGCTAGCCGTAAACCCTTCAATCCTCACGCCGGGCGCTTCCGCCTTTTTCTTTGCCAGCTCGGCGCTGGCCACCGCGTGGACCCACACCAAACCTCGGCGCACCTTGGCGGTGAATTTTTGCTGCTTTTCTTCGCTCATCAGTCGTCTCCTTAAAAACATCGCAATGTCCTGCCCCACGATACACGACAACGGCGGCGGTGAGGAAGATGTGCGCGGGCCTCCGTGCGCGAACCCCACGGCGTCCTATCCTTCAATCGCGAATGCCGGTTCCCTTGTTCAGCAAGAATAGGGCCAACATGAACATCGACACCGCCGCTGATACCATGATCGCATAGGCCAGCCGTAAATCGACGTCGGAGCTGCCGAGAAACCCATAACGGAATGCGCTGACCATATACAGTATTGGATTCGCATGCGAGATGATTTGTGCCCAGCCCGGAAGCATCTTTATGGAATAAAATACCCCGCCCAGATAGGTGAGCGGCGCGAGCACGAAGGTGGGAAACCAGGAGATGTGATCGAAATTCTTGGCGAACAACGCATTGACAAACCCGCCGAGGGCAAAGACCACGCTGGTCAACAGTACGGCGGAGACGATCGCGAAAAAATGCTGCACGGCGAGGTGCGTGAAGCACAACGCCACGATGGTGACGACCGACCCGACCAGCATACCCCGTACGATGCCCCCGGCTACGTAACCGGACAGGATCAGCCAATTGGGCATCGGCGATACCAACAGCTCCTCGAGGTGTTTGCCGAACTTGGCGCCGAAGAACGACGACACCACGTTGCCGAACGAATTGGTGATGACCGTCATCATGATGAGGCCGGGCGCGATGAACTGCATGTAATCGTAGCCACCTACCAATCCCACCCGCTTGCCGATCAGGCTGCCGAAGATGACGAAATAGAGCGTGGCCGTGACCGTCGGCGGCACGATGGTCTGGCCCCAGATGCGCACGATGCGGTTGAATTCGCGGATGACGACGGTGCTGAAGCCGATCCATTCGGTGCGTGCGCGCGAATCGGCCATTCTCAAGTACCCTTGACGGCGGAGCGGACGCTGTCGTCGACCAGGCGGATGAACAGCTCTTCGAGCCGATTGACTTTGTTGCGCATGCTGTTGACGCCGATCCCCTGCGAAGAAAGCTGCGCGAAGATATCGTTGAGCCTTTGCCCCTTCGAGACTTCGATTTCGAGCGTGTGATCGTCCGTGAGGTTTGTCTTGAATCCCGCGAGCTGCGGCGGCGCGGTTCTCGATTCGCTCAGATTGAGAACGAAAACTTCAGTTTGCAGCTTGCGCAGCACGTTCGGCATGCTGTCGCGCTCGATTATGCGGCCCCCCTCGATGATGGCGACGTTGCGGCAAAGATTTTCGGCCTCCTCGAGATAATGGGTGGTCAAGATGATCGTGGTGCCTTGGTCATTGATGTTTCGCAGGAAATCCCACATCGAACGCCGGATTTCGATGTCCACTCCGGCCGTCGGTTCGTCCAGGATCAAGAGCTTGGGCTGATGCATCAGGGCCCGGGCGATCATGAGGCGCCGCTTCATGCCGCCGGATAGCGAACGCGCGATCGAATGACGGCGATCCCAAAGCTGCAATTGCTTGAGATATTTTTCGGCTCGTTGCTTGGCGAGCGGGCGCGGAATGCCGTAGAAGCCGGCCTGGTTCACCACGATCGTGAACAGGGTCTCGAACATGTTGAAATTGATTTCCTGCGGCACCACGCCGATGCAGGATTTCGCCTCCTCGAGTTCCCGATCCATATCGTGACCGAACACCTCGACGGTGCCGGCGGTCTTGTTGACCAGCGATGTGACGATGCCGATGATCGTGGTTTTTCCCGCACCGTTCGGGCCGAGCAGCGCGAAAAAATCGCCTTCAGCGACTTCGAGATCGATGCCTTTGAGCGCCTTGATGCCGTTCTTATAGGTCTTGGTGAGTTGGCGAAGGACGAGGGCTTGCATAAGAGCCGCGTAGACTAAACTGCGCGAGGCTCCGGCCGCAACCTGCGCGCCGTGGCCGGCCCCTGGGCGACGGCTGCGCCGGCGTGCTAAGGCAAGCGCGCCGCGGCCGCGAGTTGCAGACCGAACAGCTGCACGCGGCGCAGTCTCGCCGCGTCGGTGCGCGATGCGGCGCGCATCAGAGCGCCCCAAAACGCGCCGCTGGTGCACCATCGCGCAGTCAGAGTGTCCACTTCGCCGGCGACCAGCGCCGGAAGGCGGTGCAAGGTCACGCTGCGGAACGCCGCCGCCGTAAGCTCGCTCATCCCCAGGAGCAGCTGCGCGGCAAAATTGGCGGTCCAGGCCACGTGCCAGGCGTAAAACAGGGCAAGGCGCACAAAATTGACGGTGTCGTCCTCGGACAGCGTCTCGTCGGCTATGCGCCAATGGCCGGCTTTGGCGAGGCGCGTGCGCCAATGCTCATCGTCGTGAAATCTCAAATCGAACAGCGCGTACGGACAATGCGCGGCGGCGGCCCTCTGGGCCGCGGAGAGCAGTGCGACTTGCGCCCACACTTCGCCGGGCAGCTTCAGCCGGCCGGGTGCCGGCCAATTACCGTCCAGCGATTGGCCGGGCGGTGCGCCGACCAAGTCCAGGAACCGGTGATTCAGATCGTGCACCGAACCGAGCGTCTCGACCGAAAAATGGGGTTGCTGCGCCCAACCGCCGACGAATGGGTCCTGCATGATCGCCTCCCACCGTGAGTTCGGGCCCCTGAGACCGGCGGCGGTGCATTTCCTTGCAAATACATCGCCAATAACCTGTCCAAACCCCTGGCAGGCACCCTAACTTTGTGATTAATTTCTGTCAAATTATTTTTGAGCCGAAATCTCGAGAATTGCACGCCACACGAGGAGCCGCCCATGAGAGTGTCCGACGACCGTTACACCCGCGACCGGCAGCGTTTGGACTTGGCGCTGCGCCTGATCCGCCATGAGGCGCGCACCTATACGATTCGCCAATGGACCGGCTTGAGCGATGATCGGATCCGCAAGCTCTACCGCAGCTACGTGGTGAGCGACAATGCGAGGTCGGTGCAGAGGCATCGCGGCAAATCCCCGCGTCAAGCGGCCTATTTCTTCAGAAATACCGAACTCAATTTTCAAGCGGCGCAGCTCGCGAGCCTGTTCGTCCTGTTCGGGCTGTTGCGAGGCACCTTTATAGGACTCGAGTCGCGCTATCGGATCGGTTCGTTCGAATCGGGCACCCTGCTGTGCCAGGTCTACGAGGCTTACATCGAACTGCATGCCCCTGCGAGCATCTCGTTCGAGCACGCCTGGTTCCTGCTGATCGCGCTCGCGCGGCGCGACGAGCTGGGAATTGCGCGCTGTGCCGATTGCGGCGGCGTGCGGCTGCGCGATTTGCTGGCGAAGCGCCGCCCAAGTTGCGCCAATTGCGAGCCGACGGCCTTTGGAGCGGTATTCTCCAACGTCAACGAGCATCGAGGGCCCTGCTAGAATTCCGGTCATGCGCAGCAAAAACGTGTTTGCGGGTGCGTACCTGGAGCGGGCCGCCCATCTGCGTTCGGATGCTGCCTGGTTCGAGAATGCGCTCGCCGATCCGCGCAGCCGCGCAGTGCCGGTTTGGAACTCGCGCAGTCTGATTGCCGAGGGCGATCCGCCGCGCGCGGCCTCGCTGGAACTGAGGGAAATTTCGCCCGAGCCGCGTCCCGGGGATCTGATTTTATTGGGCCTGCTCGAGGATACGAGCCTGTTTGCCTACGAGATCGAGTCCACCGATCCACCCGTCGCGCCGCCGGGCACGCGCTTCGAGGACCTGCGACTCATCGCATCGCTGCTGCCGGCCGATGAAGCGGGGTTGCTCGGCTATGCGCGCGCCATGATCACTTGGCGCCGCCGGCACCGCTATTGCGGCCTGTGCGGCGCCAGGACCGAGCCCGCCAGGGGCGGCCACGTTCTGCTGTGCACCAATTCTGCCTGTCGCCACGAGCAATTCCCGCGCATCGATCCGGCCATCATCGTGTTGGTGAGCGACGGCGAGCGTGCGCTGCTCGGCCGGCAAGCCTCGTGGCCGGTCGGGCGTTATTCCACGATCGCGGGTTTCGTCGAACCGGGAGAATCGCTCGAAGATGCCGTGGCGCGCGAAGTGCTGGAAGAAACGGGCGTGACCGTCGACACAATCGAATATCACTCCTCGCAGCCGTGGCCGTTCCCGAGTTCGCTGATGTTCGGGTTCACGGCGCATGCGGTGACCCGCGAGGTGCAGCGCCGAGATCAGGAGCTCGAGGATGCGCGCTGGTTTACACGCTCGGACATCGCCAACGGGGTCTGTGGGCTGCCGCCGCGCCAATCGATTTCTTTCCGCCTGATCGAACATTGGTTCGATGCCGGCGACCACGGCGCGCTGCGCGACATAACGAGGTAGTCGCGCCCGATTGCCGTGTGCGCGGTCAACCGCGCGCTCGCGCTGCCGTTGATCATTCCCATGTTGCAAACCGAAATTGCCGTCATGCGCTTCGGCTTGGGCGCGCGTCCGGGCGATCTGCAAGCGGCGGCAGCCGATCCGCGCGGTTGGCTGCGGGCGCAGACGCAGGGCGCCGTGGCACTCACCGGCGCCGGCCCGCTGACGCCATCGGATCAGATCATCGCGGCCGCATTGGCGGCGCGGGAAGAGCGGCGTGAACGCAAGCGCGATAGCGCCGCGCCCGCAGCGGCCGCGGAGGCCAACGCCCTCGGCAATGCGCTGCGCGAGGTCTACCAGCCCCACTATCACGCCCAGGTTCTGGCGCGCGCGCAAAGCGCCGCCGCGACGACGCGGCCCTTCGGCGAACGCCTGGTGCATTTTTGGAGCAACCATTTTGCGATCTCCGCGGACAAAGGCGCGATCTACGGCCTGGCCGGCGCGCTCGAGAACGAAGCGATCAGGCCCCATGTGAACGGTCGCTTCATCGATTTGCTGACCGCCGCCGTCACGCATCCGGCCATGATCGTGTTTCTCGACAACCAACTCTCGGCGGGCGCCGACTCGGCCGCGGCACGCCTTGCGGCGACGCGCTTCGGCGCTGCGCGCGCTGCGGCCGCGCCACCCAGGGGTCAGTTCGGCATCAATGAAAATCTGGCGCGCGAAATCCTCGAGTTGCACACGCTCGGCGTGGACGGCGGATACACGCAGCAGGATGTCACCAGTTTTGCGCAAATCATCACCGGATGGTCCGTCGGCGGGGGCGGCGGGCGGCTCGCCGGCGGTGAGGTCGGCCGCTTTTATTTTCGCGACAATCTGCACCAGCCGGGTGGTAAAACATTGCTCGGCAAGAGCTACCCGCAATACGGCGAAGCGCAGGGTCTCGCGGTTCTCGCCGACCTGGCAACCCATCCGTCGACTGCGCACTTCATCGCCACCAAGTTGGTGCGCCACTTCGTTGCGGATGATCCGCCGGCGGCGGCGGTCGAGCGCGTGACCCGCGCCTACCGCGAATCCGGCGGCGAATTGCCGCGGGTGTATGCGGCGCTGATCGACGCTCCGGAAGCGTGGGATGCCCAATTGCGCAAGTTCAAGACGCCGGAGGACTTCGTGTTTTCGACCTTGCGAGCCCTCGAGGCGGCGCCACAGAAGTCGCCGGAAGTGATCCGCAGCTTCGAGCTGTTGGGGCAACGGCAATATACGCCGGGATCGCCCGCCGGCTGGGCGGATACGGCCAAGAGTTGGGACGGCCCGGATGCGCTGATGCATCGCGTGCTGTGGGCCTCGCGGGTTGCCGAGCGCTTCGAAAAGGGTCAGAGCGCACTCGATCTGGCTGCCTCTTGTCTCGGCGGCTTCGCCCGCCCGGAGACGCTGGCGGCCCTGAAGCGCGCGGCCTCCGGCAGTCAAGCACTGGCGCTTCTGCTGATGAGCCCGGAATTTCAGCGCAGATGACGACGCACCGGCCGCATACACCCGTGACGAGGCGCCGCTTTCTGGTGGGTGCCGGCGCCTTGGCCGCGAACGCGGCCCTGCCGAGCGTGCTGTTCGCCAGGACCGGCGGCCCGGGCCGCTTGGTGGTCGTGATCCTGCGCGGCGCATTGGACGGACTCTCTGCGGTGCCGCCCCATGGCGATCCCCACTATGCGCTCTTGCATCGCGATTTGGCGATCGCCGCGCCCGGCGCCGCCGATGGCGCCCTCGGACTCGACTCCCTGTTGGGTTTACATCCTGCGCTGGGGTTTTTGCATGAACGATATCTTGGCGGAGAATTGATCGCGTTCCATGCAGTGGCCTCGCCGTATCGCGACCGGTCACACTTCGACGGCCAAAACGTACTGGAGAACGGGCTGGGTCGACCCTTGGGTACCGCGGACGGCTGGCTCAACCGCGCATTGGCATCTTTGCCGCGCGGCACCCAGCGGGAGCGGGCGGTCGCAGTCAGCCTCAATGTGCCTCTGATACTGCGCGGCGACGCACCGGTGCTGTCCAAGTCGGCGCTGGAGACTCCGGACATCGATGAAGACTTATTGACGCGCTTGGCCGACCTTTACTCCAAGGACAATTGGTTCTCGGGCCGCCTGAGCGAAGCCGTTCAGTCGGAAAGACTGATCGATGCCGGCGGCGCCACCGACGCGCCGCCGGCGATGGCGCGGGTGCCTGCAATGGCGGGCCGGCCGCCCGCGGATCGTCTCGGCGGCGCGGCGCGCATGGCGGGCATGTTGATGCGCAGCGACGGCGGACCGGAAATCGCGGTGATCGAAGCCGGCGGCTGGGACACCCACGCCAACCAGGGCGGCGCCAAAGGAACCCTCGCGCAGCGTCTCTCAGGGCTCGACCAGGCACTTCGGACCCTGGCGGAGGAACTGAGTGTTTTGTGGGAACAAACCGCCGTACTCGTCGTCACCGAATTCGGCCGTACCGCCGCCATGAACGGCACCCGCGGCACCGATCATGGCACCGGCAGTTGCGCCTTTCTTGCAGGCGGTGCCGTGCGCGGCGGGCGCGTGATGGCCGACTGGCCAGGACTTGCACCGAATGCGCTGCTCGAGAATCGCGACCTCAAGCCCACTATGGACCTGCGCAGCGTATTCAAAGGCGTGCTCGACGAGCACTTGCACGTCGATGCCAAATCCCTGGCCACCCGCGTATTCCCGGATAGCTTCTCAGCGCCTGCCCTCCGCGGGCTGATCCGCGCGTAACCGCACCCCCGAGCGGTCGCCTACGAAGCCGAGGGCTCCGTGCTCGACCAGGATGACAGCGCGGGCATCGGTTCGTGGCCGAGATCCAAGGGCAACGTGGCAGCCGGCGCGGGTATCGGTGCGGGCGCAGGTGCCATCGGTGCAATGCTCTTTGGGCTCGCCACCGGCTTTTTCACGGGCGCCGCCGCCTTTTTTACAGCGGGCGCGGTCTTGGCGGGCGATTTTTTCGGTGCTGCCTTCTTCGCCTTGGCGGCCTTCGCCTTGGCAGCCTTCTTTGGCTTACCGGTCTTCTTCGCCTTTTTTGCAGCCTTCAGCTTGCGTGGCTTCTTCGACGGCCGCGCCTTTTTCTTCGCTACGCTGGTTCTTGCGGCCGCGCGTTTCGCTTTCGCCACCGGACGCTTCTTCCCCTTACCTTTCTTCTTGGCCATGGTCAGCATTCTCCTCACAGTCAGACGGCTCCTCGCCGTGAGAGTAGCCCCGAAATAGTCTGCTGTCATCTGCGCTCGATGCTGGAGTCGCACGGAAGGATTGCGTACGCTGCTCGGGTGATACCGAGTGAACCGATCCGCCCGCTGCACGACGTTTGGTTGCGACCCCGACGCGTGTTCCGCGAATTGGCATCGCAACCGATCGGCCGCATGGATTACCTATTGGGCGCAGCGCAGGGCATGGTCGGCTGGCTTGCGCTCAGCCGCGCCACCAACGCCGCGGCGACCAGCGGTGTCGCGGCCATCATCGGCAGGGCGGCGATCGGCGGTTCCCTCATGGGCGTGGCAAGCCTGTTCCTGTTCGCCGAGATCTATGAGCGGCTGGGCAGCCGGCTCGGCGGCAAATCGACGCGCAACCAAGTGGTCCACGTCCTTGCCTACGGCAGCGTGCCGATCGCCGTTTCACTGGGCATTTGGCTGATGACTGCGCTGCTGGCCGGCGATGCCGCCTTCATGCCGGTGCTGCGCCCCGATATCGAGAGTTTTGTGGCATTGCTGCTGCATGCCCAGTTCATTGCCTACGTGCTGCTCGCCTTCTGGAGCGTGGTGCTGCAGGTCATGGGCTTCAGTGAAATTCAGGGGCTTACGACCCGCAAGGCCTTCTGGGTCTGGGTGCTCGGGCAACTGATCGGGGCGCTCGGGGCGCTATTTCTGACCCTGCTGATCGCAACCCTGTTCCCGATTACCTGACCCGAGAGGCACTCTCTAGCGCGGCCCGATCGCCTCGCGAATCTACTGGGCTGCGGTCCCCGAGCCGGCTTCCGGTGACCCATTGACCGCGGCGGCCGCCTTGGCAGGCTCGCTTTGCAAACGCTTAATCACCGATCGCGCAACCGCCGCCGCCGAGGGCCTTGCGGGCGACCGTGGCTTAGCAACCGCGCGCTTGCGCGGGCCGGCCGACTTGGTCGCCGCCTGAGTCTTCGACACACCGTTTGCCTTCGGCGGCCCCGCCGCCTTCGAAGCTTCCGAAGTCTTGGCCGGCTGGGGGGCGCGGGCCGCTCCGGCGGCGCGCAACGCGCTCGCGGCCTTGGCGGCTTCCACTTTTTTCCGTGCCTGCTTGGCGGCCTTTTTGCTCTGCTTCGCCGCCTTGCGCGCCTTTTTGAGCTCGGCCTTCGCCAGATGCACGAGCTGCTTGGCATCGTCTGCGCGCTGAGCCGCCTTATCGGCCGCAGCTTTCAGCCGCCGCATCGCCGCGCTTGGTCTTGTTCGAGTTACCGGCTGAGTGCGTGCCACTTGATCGCTCCGCATAATGTGGTGGGTCGGTAAGTTTAGTCCCGGCCCTTGGGCTTGTCACTGGAATGCAACAATAACTGCGCTACGGCAGCACGCGATGCAGGAAATCGCGGATGTCGGCGATTTCCGCCTCGCAGACCGCATGCGGCATCGGGTATTGATGCCATTCGACCGCGTACCCAAGGCTGCGGAGGTACTCCCGAGACTGCACTCCCATCGCGAACGGCAGCATCGGGTCGGACATTCCGTGAGCCATGAAGATCGGCACGCCGTCGTTCGCCGCCGCGCGATCGGCCGGCAGGCTTTTCGCCAGCGGCAGGTAGCAGGACAGCGCCATGGCGCCCGCCAAGCGCTCCGGGTAGCGCAGCGTCGTGTACAGCGTCACGGCGCCCCCTTGGGAAAAGCCGGCGAGCACCACCCGGTTCGCGGGAACTCCCCGTGCAACCTCCTTGGCGATGAGTTGCCGGATGAGTGCGTCGGTGTCGCGAAAGCCGGCCGCGTCCTCGGCCGCGGTTCGATCCAGTGCTGAGATGTCGTACCAGGCGCGCATGCTCATGCCGCCGTTTAAGGTGACCGGGCGGAACGGGGCGTGCGGAAATACGAAGCGCCAGGCGCGCTCGCCGCGGCGTACGATCTGCGGCACGACGGGCTCGAAATCATGCCCGTCCGCGCCGAGTCCGTGCAGCCAGATGACAGCGGCGTTCGGCTTTGGCGTCGTTTCGACTTCGATGGTTTCTAGCGTCATGCGCATAGCGTACAAGAAAATCCAAAAAACGCATTGACGGCTTATGCATTTTTATGCACACTTCGCGCAACTTTATGCATGACCCCGGCCTTGCGAGACACCCGTGTTGAGATCGGACTCCGACAATTCCAGTGCACCGGCACGCCGCACCACGCTGGCGAAGATCATTCGCGAGCAATCGGTCGGGCGTCAGTCGGAGCTGGTGGCCATGCTGCGCAAGCAAGGGCATGCCGCGACGCAGTCGAGCGTGAGCCGCGACTTGCGCGAACTCGGCGTGGCCAAAATGGGGCAACGCTATGTGCTGCCGGAGCCCGAGGTATCGATCAAAAATGACTTTTCGACGCTCAAACAGTTCGTGAGCGCGGTACTGACCGCCGGCGCCAATCTCACGGTGCTGAAAACCACCGTGGGCGCGGCGCAAAGCGTGGCGGTGGCCATCGATACCGCCCGCTGGCCCGAGGTGATCGGCACCATCTCAGGGGACGATACGATATTCATCGCGACTTCGGGCGCCCGTGAACAACACAAGCTCAGGCTGCGCCTCCACTCCATCTTCGGAATCTAGGCCCAATGACATCGACCAGCACTGCGGGCGCCGAGCCCATTCTCCTGGCATTTTCCGGCGGCCTGGACACCTCGTTTTGCGTGCCCTGGCTCAAGGATACCTACCGGCGGCCGGTGATCACCGTCACCGTCGACACCGGCGGCCTGGATGGCGCGGCGGCGGCGGCGCTCGCGGCCCGTGCGGCGGCGCTCGGCGCGCTCGAACATCGATTGATCGATGCGCGTCATGCTTATTTCGAGCAGGTGCTCAAATTCTTGATCATGGGCAATGTCCGCCGCGGCGGGTTGTATCCGCTGTGCGTCGGCGCCGAACGCGTGTTGCAGGCGCAGACCATCGCGCAAATGGCGTTGTCGCTTCGAACCACGATGGTGGCCCACGGCTGCACCGCCGCCGGCAATGATCAAGTACGTTTCGAGGTCGCGCTGCGCACCCTCGCACCCGATCTTGAGATCATCGCTCCGGTCCGCGACCGGGCCTTCCAACGTGCGCAGCAACTCAAATATCTCGAGGATCGCGGATTGCCGATCCCGCCCTTCGGCGCCGCGTATTCGGTGAACCGCGGGTTGTGGGGCGTCACCATCGGCGGCAAGGAAACATTGACCTCGGCGAGCAGTATTCCGGAAAGCGCCTGGGTGTTGTCGAAGGACGCATTCGTGCATGCACGCGCGCCCGAACGGCATGTCATCGGCTTCGATGCGGGTGTCCCGTCGAGCCTCGACGGCATCGCGATGTCGGCGGTCGCGATCATCGAACAACTCGAAACCCTGGCGGGACCTTTTGGCATCGGGCGCGGCATTCACTTGGGCGACACGGTGATCGGCACCAAGGGGCGCGTGGCGTTCGAGGCGCCGGCGGCCGAGGTGCTGCTCACGGTGCATCGCGAACTGGAAAAATTGGTATTGACCGGCAAGCAGGCGCGCATCAAGGAATCGGTGGCGCAGCCCTACGGGGATCTGGTGCACGAAGGCCAGCACCTCGATCCCGTGTGCCGCGACATCGAGGCCCTGCTGCTCTCCTCCCAAGCCCGGGTGAGCGGAGAGGTCACGGTCTTGTTCCGGCCCGGGTCGGCATTCGTCGAGGGGGTGACCTCGCCGTATTCGTTGATGACGGCTTCCAAAGGCGTCTATGGCGAAGCCGCCGGCGAATGGACCGCGGCCGATGCGCTCGGGTATTCGAAGATGCTGGCGTTACCGGGAATCTTCTACCAGCGCGCCGGCGCCAACGCGCCCCGCGACGCCGCCACACAGGCAGCGGCGACCGCCCAAACGACGGTGAGCCGGTCATGAGCGGCATGCGCACCTTGGTGGTCGACAAGATCGCATCGGTGACCCAGGCCTTGGGGCTCGCCCACGAGGTCCGCGTCGCCGCCGAGATCCCGTGCGAGGAAGGCGTGGTGGTGGTGGTCGAAATACTGAACAACAAGTCGACCTACAACACCCTGGAGCTGACCAGCGGCCGCATGGCGAAACTCGCCCGCGGCGACGTAGTGGTCGGAGCTCTCGGGCACCGTAAGGCCCTGTTCGGCTACTCGGGACACATCCCCGACGCGCTCAAGCCCGGCGATGTGATTCAAATGCTGAACATCGGCGGTGTCTTGGGGATCTGCGATTCGGCGACACCTGACAAGGGCAAACCCTTCGATTGCAAAGTTCTGGGCGCGGTGCTGACTTTCCCTTATTTGGGCGAACGCATCGGCGTGACGGCCAGAACCGGATACCGGCCGCTGGATTATGATGCGCCGCTCAACGTGCGCGGCGTGCCGGTGGTGGCACTCGCGGGTAGCTGCATGGAGGCCGGCAAGACGGCGGCTGCCTCCGCCATCATTGCACGCATGCGGCACCGCGGTTTGACCGTGGACGCCTTCAAGGCAACCGGGGTTTCACTGCGCCGCGACATCCTGGCGTTCGAGGATTCGGGCGCGCGGCGCACCATGATCTTTACCGACCTAGGCATCGTGACCACGACCGCCCGCTGCGGTCCCGCGTTGACGCGCACCATGCTGACCGAGATGGCGGCAGGCTCGCCGGACGTCATCGTGTTCGAGCTCGGCGACGGGCTGCTCGGCCCTTACGGCGTGGATTCGATCTTGCTGCAACCCGACATCCGGGCCGCGCTCAGCGCCGTGGTGTTGTCGGCGAATGATCCGGTTGCCGCGTGGGGCGGCGTCAAGCTTCTGCGCGAACGCTTCCTCATCGAACCCTGCGCCGTCACCGGCCCGGCCACCGACAACCAGGTCGGAGTCGAACTCATCCGCGAGCAAATGGAGGTCGAGGCCTTCAACGCGATCAGCAGTCCCGCCGAGCTCGGCGACCACCTCATTTCCCGCCTGAATTTGCGCAACGTCGGCGAAACCACGGCGGCCGGCGCATGAGCGGCCAGCGCAGCGGTGAGCAGCGGCCTTGAGCGGGCGCACGCCGGCGATCGTGCTCGGGGGCACCGGCTATGTGGCCGGCGAGCTGTTGCGGCTGATAGCAGGGCACCCGCGATTGGAAGTTGCCGGCATTTTATCGGACAGCCAGCCGGGGACGCCTGTCGCCGCCGCGTTCCCGCATTTGCGCAGCGCCTATCCCACACTCGATTTTGCGAGTCTGGAACAGATCGAGTCGTTGATTGGGCGCACGCCGGACTCCGCCTTGTTTTGCGCGGCGCCACACGGGGCTGCCGCGGCAATCATCGACCGCTTACTCACCGCGGCCGAGACTGGCGGTGCGCGCACGCATTGCGTCGACATTTCGGCGGACTTTCGCTACCCGACTGCCGCCGCCTATGAATCCGTATACAAACACCCCCATGGCGCACCGGCGCGCATCCCTCAATTCACTTGTGCGGTCCCGGAACATCTGCCGGCCGCGCCGACGCCGCACATTGCTCATCCCGGCTGTTTTGCGACCGCCACCCTGTTGGCCAGTGTGCCGCTGTTGGCGCTGAAAATGACCGACACGCGATTGTTCGTCGCCGGCATCACCGGCAGCACCGGATCCGGACGGCGCCCGAGCGATGCCACGCACCACCCGCTGCGCCACGGCGATTTGTACAGCTACGGCGCGCTCGAGCATCGGCACGTGCCCGAGATCGCCGCCTGCGCGCGGCTCGCAACCGGCATCGAGGCGGAATTCAATTTCGTGCCTCATTCGGGCCCGTTCGCGCGCGGCATCCATGTCACCGTACAGGCGAATTTGAGCCGGCCGATAAGCAGTGCGCAGGCCTCCGATGCGCTGGCCGCTTATTACCGGGATCGTCCGTTCGTGCGCGTGACGCAGTCGGCCCCGCGGGTCAAGGATGTGGCCACCAGCAATTACGCGCACTTGAGCGCGGTCACCAACGGCCGGTCGATAGCGGTGATGGCGGTACTCGACAACTTGAACAAGGGAGCCGCGGGGGGCGGCATGCAATGGATGAATCGGCTATTGGGATTCGATGAATGCACGGGACTCACCGCGCCGGCGCCGGGCTGGACTTGAGACGGTCATGAGCACGCCCATGGTTTCCCGCCCGCTGCAAAGCCACCTCGCGCAAGTGTTCGCGCAATACCCCATCGAAGTGGCGCATGGCGAAGGGGTTTGGTTGTATGCGCGCGACGGCCGCAAGATCCTGGATTTTTACGGCGGCCACGCGGTCGCGGGATTGGGCTATGGGCACCCGCGCTGGTTGGCGGCGCTCGAGCGTCAGGCGCGGCAGATGAGTTTTCAAACCAATGCACTGCCGATGGCGATTCGCGAACGCGCCGCCGCCCGCTTGGCGAAATTCGCGGGCTTGGGACTCGACACCGTGTTCTGGGTCAACAGCGGCGCCGAAGCCAACGAGAATGCGCTCAGGTTGGCCTTCAAAATCACCGGACGCGGTAAGGCGGTGGCGCTCGAACAGGGTTGGCACGGCAGAACGGCCGCAGCCGGGGCGGTGACCTGGGGCGCCCTGGAGAAGTGGTACGGATTTCCACGCACACCCTTCGATGTGAGTTTCCTGCCCCGCGACAAACCCGCCGCCGTGGAGCGCATGGTCGATCGGGAAACTGCCGCCGTCATCGTCGAACCGATTCAAGGGATGAGCGGCGCCTACGACGTCGGCAAACCGATGCTGCAGGCACTGCGGCGGCGTTGCGATGAGGTCGGCGCGGTGCTGATTTTCGACGAGGTACAGTGCGGCATGGGACGCACCGGTGCGCCCTTCGGCGCCAACTACCACGGCGTGGTTCCCGACATCGTCACCGCTGCGAAAGCCTTGGGCAACGGATTCCCGGTATCCGCCCTGCTGCTGTCGTCGCGCGTGGCGCGCGAGCTCAAATACGACGATATGGGCACCACCTTCGGCGGCGGTCCGATCGCCTGCGCCGCGGCCGAGGCCGTGATCGAGACCATCGAATCCGAATCGCTGCTGGCGAACGTGCGCCAGGTATCGACGTATATCCGCGCGACTTGCGTGATCGGCCCGATCACGGGGGTGCAGGGCGCCGGATTTTTGCTCGGCCTCAAAACCTCGCGGCCCGCCAAGGAAGTGCAGGCCGCCTTGCTCGAGCGGAATATTCTGACCGGTACCAGCGCCGACCCCACGGTGCTGCGGCTATTGCCGGCGTACATCCTCAATGAAGGGCACGTCGACCAGTTGCACGACGCCTTGTCGAAGATTTCGGCATGAAGCGCTTCCTGGATCTTGCCGATTTCGAGCGCGAGCAGATTCTCGATCTGTTGGCGCTCGCGCAGTCGCTGCAGGACAAGCCGCAGCCGCTGGCGCTCGCGGGTAAAATCCTGGGGTTGGTGTTCTTCAATCCGTCGCTGCGCACCCTGGCGTCCTTCCAGGCCGGCATGGCACGCCTGGGCGGTTCCTCCTTCGTGATCACGCCGGGGCAGGGAACGTGGCAGCTCGAAACCAAGTTGAATGCCGTCATGAACGGCGCCGCCGCCGAGCACATCCGCGAAGGGCTCCCGGCGCTGGCATCGTATTGCGATGCGCTCGGCGTGCGCGCCTTCGCGGAAGGCAAGGACCTGCAGTGGGATTTGCGGGAAACGCTGTTCGGGATGATCGATGCGCTGTGCGATAAGCCGCTGATCAACCTGGAATCGGCCGTGAATCATCCCTGCCAGGCGCTGGCCGATTGGCGCACGATGGACGAACTCAAGGTGCCGAACCGCGCCAAATTCGTGCTGAGCTGGGTCTATCATCCAAAGGCATTGCCGCTGGCGGTGCCCGCCGCCATCGTGCACATGGCCGCGATGCGCGGCATGGAAGTGGTGGTGGCGCGCCCCGAAGGCTTTGCCCTGCCTCCCGAGATCATGGACAAGGCGCGCTCGGCGGCATCGGCCGCAGGCGGTTCGGTGACCGAGACCGCCGATCGCGCGGCGGCGCTCAATGGCGCGAGCGTGCTGTATGCCAAGGAATGGGGCGCCACCGGCTGTTACGGGGATGCCGAGGGCGATGCGCGGCTGCGTGCGGAGCTCATGGATTGGTGCGTCCGGGAACGGTGGTTTTCGGCCGCCCTGTCCGATGCCAAACTCATGCACTGCCTGCCCGTACGCCGCAACGTCGCGGTCGCCGACGAAGTTCTGGATGGTTCGCGCGCGGTGGTGAGGCGCGAAGCCTTCAATCGCTTGGCGGTGCAGATGGCGGTTTTGCACCGCATGCTCACCTGAATTGCCGAAGCAACGGAGTTAAGTGAATGATCATGAGTCGACCCGACCCTTCCGTCGCGGTGCGCGCGCTCAAAAGCGCGGCGCCTTACATTCGCATGTACAAGAACAAGGTCTTCGTCATCAAGGCGGGGGGCGCAGTGTTCAGCGACGAGGTTTCCACGCGTGCGCTGATCGAACAGGTCGCCATCCTGCACCAGGTGGGCATCAAGACCGTGCTGGTTCACGGCGGCGGTCCGCAACTCGATGACATGCAGGCGACCTTGGGTATCGAGACCCAGATGGTCCATGGGCGGCGCGTCACCGACCAGAAGTCGATCGACGTGACGACGATGGTGCTCAACGGACTCATCAATACGCGCATCCTGGCGATTTGCCGGGAACTCGACATCGAAGCGGTCGGCCTCTCCGGCGTCGACGCCGGCTTGATCAGGGCGCACAGACGCGGCCCGGTTCAGGTGTCGGCCGGTTCGAACGACACCGTGGATTACGGGTTCGTCGGCGACATCGATTCGGTCAATGCGGCGGTCATCGAGAAGCTGCTCGCGGACGGCCTGATGCCGGTGGTCAGTCCCCTGTCGGCCGATTCGAGCGGCACGTTGCTCAACATCAACGCCGATACCGTGGCGGCCGCGCTCGGCGGCGCCTTGGCGGCGGAGAAACTGGTGCTGTGCACCGGGGCCCCGGGGATTCTGGAGCGGGCTGCGGATCCGAGCTCGGTGATCTCGTACACCGACCTCAAAGGCTTGAAGCGCCTGCGCGATGCGGGCAGCCTCACGCACGGCATGCTGCCCAAAGCGACGGCGATCGAGAACGCGATCCGCGGCGGGGTGCGGCGCGTACATGTCATCACCTATAAGTCGAGCGACAGCTTGCTCGCCGAAATCTTCACCAACGAAGGCACGGGCACCTTGGTGGTCGCGGACTTGAAGGCCTTGAGCCCGGCGGAGCAGCAGGGCACGGCGGCACCGCCGAGCGCGGCACGACCATGACCCGGCTGTGGGACAAGGGGACTTCGCTCGATGAACGCGTGCTCGCCTATACGGCCGGCGAGGATCATCTGCTCGACAACCGCCTGGTGCGCTACGACATTCAGGCGTCCATCGCCCACGCCGAGATGCTGGGGGAGCAGGGGCTGTTGACGGCCGAGGACCTCGGCGCCATTCGCGCCGCCCTCGGCGAAATCGCCGAAGAACATGCGCGCGGTCAATGGCGCGTCACGCTCGAGCAGGAGGATTGCCAAACGGCGATCGAGAATCTGCTGACGGCGCGCATCGGGGCGCGCGGCGAGCGCCTGCATGCCGGCCGCTCGCGCAACGATCAAGTGCTGGCGGCGCTGCGCCTGTATTTGCGCGACGTCGCGCATTCCTTGCACGCCGGCGCCCTCGAAGTGGCCGAGGCGCTCGATGCGCTCGCCGTGCGCGACGGCTCGATCGCGCTGCCGGGATACACGCACATGCAGCAGGCGATGCCGAGCACCGTGGCGATGTGGGCACTTGGCTTCGCGGCGGAAATCCGCGACGATGCGCAGGGTCTGCATCAGGTGCTGCGCCGCGCGAACAAAAATCCCTTGGGATCCGCGGCCGGATACGGCACGCCGAATCTCGACGTCAGCCGCGAATCGACGCGCCGCCGACTCTCGTTCGAGGTCACGCACGAACCGGTCACCGCGGTGCAGCTGTCGCGCGGCAAGGCCGAGGCGCAGCTGTTGTTCGAGCTCACGCTGCTCAGCCAGGACCTGGGGCGTCTCGCGGCCGATCTGGTGCTGTTCTACACCTATGAATTCGGCTTCGTGAGCCTGCCGGAGGGCTTTACCACGGGCTCCTCCATCATGCCCCAAAAGCGCAATCCGGATGTGTTCGAGCTGATGCGCGGGCGCAGCGCGGTGGCGCAGGCGGCGCTCAACGAGGTGCTCGGCGTCACCCAAAAATTGAATTCGGGCTATCACCGCGATTTGCAGCTCATCAAGCCGCCGCTGTTCCGCGGGATCGACTCCTGTCAGCAGACCCTCGAGATCATGCCGAGCGCGCTTGCCGGAGTTCGCTTCAAGCCGGACAACATTCGCTTGGATCCCGGCATTCATTCCGCAGCGGCCGCGAATGCCTTGGTGGCCAAGGACAATATTCCGTTCCGCGAGGCGTACCGGCGGATCGCAGCCCGCCTCAAGGGTTCGAGCTGAGGACCCGAATCCCTTCGCGCATCGAACGCGGCGGCTTCAGCAGTGATGCTTGCGAGAACGCTCCGGCACGGCGTAGTCTGAAATTCCAGTCGCACCCTGCCGGCGGCTACATAAGGAAGGTTCAGTATGCTCAACGCCCTCCTGCTCGCGGCGAACCTCAGTGGAAACTTCGCTCATCCGAACCCGACGCCGCCGCCCGAGCTGCGCGTTGCCGTCTACCAGCAGCGCAGGGCCCGCCTGCTGGCCGAGCTGGGTGACTGCGCTGCCGTCATTTCCTCTCAGGGTGAAGTGAACGGCATCACCGAGGACTATCGCCAGGACGCCGACTTTTACTGGCTGACCGGCATCAACGAGCCGGACGCGCATCTCGTTTTGCAGCCCAAGTCGCCTTACCGCAAGGTGGTGCTGTTCCTGAAGGCGCGGGACCCGGAGGCCGAGCGCTGGACCGGGCCGCGCGAACCGGTCTCGCCGGAGCTGCTCAAGAAATACGGCGTCGATCGCGTCCTGCGCGGCTCCCCCGAGTCCGCGCTCCTCGGCACCGGACTGCACCACGATTGCGTCGCGATCATCGCGCCGGCCGGCATGGGCAACGCGGACCGCAACGACGATGAACTGGCGCTGCGCCTCGCTAGCCGATTCGGCCTCAAGGCAGTCTATAAACGCGGCCTGCTCGCCGACCTGCGTGCGGCTCATGGGCCCGAGGAACTCGAGCGCATGGAGCGCGCCATCGCGATTACCGCGCAGGGGCACAATGCCGTCGCGCGCGCAACGGTTGCAGGCGTCTCGGAACGCGACGTTCAGACGCAGCTCGAATATGCGTTCTTCGTCAACGGCGGCACCGGCCTGTCGTATTCGTCCATCGTCGGCAGCGGCCCGAACGGCACGGTCCTGCACTGGGACAAGAATTCCAGGATCCTGCAGAACGGCGACCTGGTCGTAGTCGACGCCGCCGCAGATTATGGTCGTTATGCCTCGGACGTGACGCGCACCTACCCCGTGTCCGGACATTTCACGGCGGAACAGGCGGCTGTCTACCGCGCGGTATACCAGGCGCAGGAGGATATTTTTGCGGCCACCAAGCCGCGGGTATCCATGGCGGATTTGCAGCATGCGGCGGAGGAATCCTTGCGCCGATCCGGTTATCTCGCCGATTTCATTCATGGATTCGGCCATTTCGTCGGTCTCGATGTGCATGACGCAGGCGACTACGAGAAACCCATTCCCGTGGGCGCCGTGTTCACCGTCGAGCCGGGGGTCTATCTTCAGGCAAAGGGATTCGGGGTGCGCATCGAGGATGAGGTCCTGATGACCCAGCAAGGGTATCGGCTACTCACCTCCGCCATACCCCGCAAGCTCGAGGATGTGGAAACCTGGATCGCCCGAGAGCGCAAGTGACCCCATTCAGGTTTTGCGAGACACAACCGCGGTCTTTGCAAATTGCCTAGCCATTGCAACATGGAATCGGGTATCGTTCGCGGCCATGAAACAACATACTTCTCGATTGCTGCGCGGTCTCGGCGGATTCGGCGTCATGCTCGCGGTCGCGCCCTTTGCCTGCGCGCAAACCCCCTCGGCTGCAACGGCTGCGCCGCCGGCTGCTGCCGCTGCGCCGGCGGCCCCGGCCGCTCCGGCGCCGATATCCAATGAACAAGCCGGCTACTTGTTCGGCCTGACATTCGGCGAACAATTGCGCGGCATCGGCGTCTCGAACGAGATCACCGCCGATGCGATCAGCCGCGGCGTGAAGGACGGATTGCAAGGCAAGAAATCGACGCAGGCCGACCGGCAGCAGGTTCAAGACTATGCGCGTGCCATGATGACTGCCTTTGCGGCCCGCAACAAAACCGCCGGGCAGGAATTCCTGGCGAAGAACGGCAAAGAACCGGGCGTCAAGAGCACCGCTTCGGGCCTTGAATACAAGGTACTCGCGGCGGGAGACCCCAAGGCGCCGCCGATCGCAGCGAGCGACGAAGTGACGGTGAATTACCGCGGCAAACTGGTCGATGGCACGGAATTCGACAGCTCCTTCTCGCGAGGCCAGCCTGCCACCTTTGGCGTGGGCGGCGTGATCAAGGGCTGGCAGGAAGCCCTGGTCCTGATGAAGTCGGGTGCCCGGTGGGAGTTATACGTGCCCGCCGAACTCGCCTACGGCGCGACCGCGCGACCGGGAATTCCGGCCAACTCGGTGCTGATATTCGAGGTGGAAGTGTTGAGCGCCAAAGCGAATGCCGGAGCCGCGGCGAGCGGCGGGTTGCCGCCGGCAGCACCGCCCCCGCATAAGCCGGTGGCCCCGACCTCGCAGCCGGCGACGAACTAAAGCCCGGAGCGCGCGCTCGCGGCATGCATGCCGCGAGCGCAATATACGGCGCGCCTAGAAGGTCCAGGTCGCGCTGATCGACACCGCGGCGGGACTGCCGTAACTCGAACTAACGCCCTCGTATTCCGCGCGGAAGGCGAAATCCTGCCATCTGAATTGGACCCCGGCTCCGTAAGCAAACTTGTCGTTCGTCTGGTTTATGTCCGAGCCGATCGGAACACAGGGATAGGAGCAGGTGCCCACACCGTTTGGGTTCACATAGCTGGATTGGTTGGTCTGCAGCCGCGCGACGCCGAGCTTGCCGAATACATCGAGGTAGGGCAACGGCACCGGCAGATACCCCACTCCATAAAGTATCGTCGCCTTCGGATGTGAATTCGCGTTGTAATAATAATTACTGTTGTAGTAGCCGTTGTTGCCGTTGGCGCTGCCGAAGTCCATGTATTCGAGCTCGGCGCCCAGGATGGAAATCGGCCGTATGCCCGCCATCACCTTCCACGAAACGACGCTGGTGCCGTAATCGCCGCCATAACACGCATAGGGACCGCAGCCATAGCCGTAACCGTAGCCATTGTTGTAGTTGTTGCCGACATTGGACGCACCCACACCGAAACCGATGTAAGCCCCGAGCGGATTGCCGGCCAAGGCTGAAGTCGAGGCGCCCAGCGCGATAAGGGTCAATAAGGCCAGTAATTTGCGATTCATCGGCAATCTCCACGATAACTGCTACAAGACTTCGGACAGGTCCGCCGACAAGGAAGTTCCGATCGAACTGCCAGGCCGCGGCCAGCGTTATACTTTAACTCATGAGAATTCTATGCCTTTGGGTCCTCGTCGGCCTGGCCGCGACAATTTGCGCATGCGGGCAAAAAGGGCCGCTGGTGCTTCCCGATGCAGAGCACCCCCATAAGAAGGTGAAATTTCCGGTCCCACCCAAATCGCCCGCCTCCGCAGCCCCTGCTGCCTCTGCCGATCATCCCGCCGCCGAGCCGGCTGCGCCGCCTGAGGCGGGAACTGGGCCCGATGCGGCCCCGAACACGAGCCCCACCCTGCCGCAGCCCGCTCCTTGAAGCCATGAACGCGCGAAAGCTGCTGTTGGTTGACGGCTCCTCGTACCTTTATCGCGCGTTTCACGCCTTGCCGCCACTCAGTAATACCCGAGGGGAGCCGACCGGAGCCGTCCTCGGTGTGCTCAACATGCTGAACAAACTGACCAAGGAGGAGGCGCCGGACCGGATCGCCGTGGTCTTCGATGCACCCGGCCGCACGTTTCGAGACGATTTGTTCGAACAGTACAAAGCCCATCGCGAGCCGATGCCCGATGAGCTGCGATCGCAAGTGCAGCCGCTGCTGGAGGCGGTACAGGCCCTGGGTTTGCCGCTCTTGCGTGTCCCCGGCGTCGAAGCGGACGACGTGATCGGTACGCTCGCTGAACAAGGCGCCGCAGCGGGCTACGACGTGCTGATCTCGACCGGCGACAAGGACATGGCGCAGCTGGTCGGCCCGCGAATCTCCCTGGTCAACACCATGAGCAACACGCGTCTGGATCGCGCGGGCGTCAAGGCGAAGTTCGATGTGTTTCCCGAACAAATCATCGACTATCTCGCGCTGGTGGGAGACAGCTCGGACAACATCCCCGGCGTCACCGGCGTCGGACCGAAGACCGCGGCCAAATGGTTGAATCAATACCAGACACTGGACGCGGTCACCGCTCATGCCGCAGAAATCACCGGTAAGGTAGGCGAGAATTTACGCAACGAGCTGCCGGTGCTCGAGTTGTCCCGCAAGCTCGCGACCATCGATAAATCCCTGACGCTGGAGGTGGGGCCGGACGGCCTCGTTGGCGGCGCGCCGGATCTCAAACGGCTTCGTGATCTGTACACGCGGCTGGAACTGCGCATCCTGTTGAAGTCGTTGGAGCCGCCATCGTTGAGTCCAGCCGAGGTTCCGGCCGCAGCGCAAGCCGCTTCTGTCGCCGTGAATGCACAATCTCCAACCGTCGAGGCGCCGGATGGGGGGCCGACTCTCGCCCTGGCGCAGCCGCGCAACTATCAAAGAATTCTTTCGCAGGAGGACTTCGACACCTGGCTCCCCAGGCTCGCCGCGGCGCCGCTCGTGTCCTTCGACACCGAGACCGACAGCTTGGACTACATGCGTGCACGGGTCGTGGGACTGTCCTTCGCGATAACGCCCGGGGAGGCGGCTTACGTGCCGCTCGGCCATGATTATGCGGGGGCGCCGCAACAGCTCGATCGCGACCGTGTGCTCGCCGCCCTCAAACCGTGGATCGAGGACGCCGCGCTTCCCAAGCTTGGCCATCACCTCAAGTTCGATACCCACATCCTGGCGAACTATGGGATCGAGCTGCGCGGACATCGCTACGATTCCATGCTGGAGTCGTACGTGCTCAACAGTGTGGCCACTCGCCACGACATGGATTCGACGGCCGAGAAATATCTCGGAATCAAGACCATTCGCTACGAGGATGTCGCGGGCAAAGGCGCGAAGCAAATCACCTTCAATCAAGTCGACGTGGATCGTGCGACGGAATACGCGGCCGAGGACGCGGACGTCACGCTGCGGCTGCACCAGGCGATTTGGCCGCAAATCGAGGCGCTGCCCCGCTTGAAAGATCTCTATCAGACCATCGAACAGCCGCTGGTGGCGGTGCTGTACCGCATGGAACGCACGGGCGTATTGGTGGATCGCGGCCTTCTCAAGGCGCAGAGCCACGAACTGGCGGCGCGCATGCTGCAACTGCAGGCGCAGGCGCACGCCGAGGCGGGTGGGCCGTTCAACGTGGATTCGCCCAAGCAATTGCAAGAGATACTCTTCGGCAAGCTGGGTTTGCCCGTGCTGCGCAAGACCCCGACCGGCCAGCCGTCGACGGCCGAGGATGTGCTCGAGGAATTAGCGGTCTCGTTCGCCCTGCCGAAATTGATCCTCGAATATCGGGGCGTCGCCAAACTCAAATCGACCTATACCGACAAGCTGCCCGAACAAATCGACGAAGCAACGGGGCGCATCCACACAAGCTATCACCAAGGGGTTGCGGCCACCGGCCGCTTGTCGTCGTCCGACCCCAACCTGCAAAACATTCCAATCCGGACTCCTGAAGGTCGGCGCATCCGCCAGGCCTTCGTGGCTCCGCCGCAGCATTCGCTGGTGGCGGCCGATTATTCGCAAATCGAGCTGCGCATCATGGCGCACTTGTCGGGCGACGCCACGCTGCTCAAGGCCTTCGCGGAAGATCGCGACGTGCATCAAGCCACCGCGGCGGAGGTCTTCGGCATTCCGCTTGCGCAGGTCAGCTCCGATCAGCGGCGTTCGGCCAAGGCAATCAACTTTGGATTGATCTACGGCATGTCGGCATTCGGCCTTGCCCGGCAATTGGGCATCGGCCGGGGCGACGCGCAACGCTATGTGGATCTTTATTTCGAACGCTATCCCGGCGTGAAACGCTACATGGATGAGACTCGCACTCAGGCGCGCGAGGCCGGATATGTGGAAACCGTGTTTGGCCGGCGGCTATATCTGCCCGATATTCGGTCCCGCAACCAGGCTCTGCGCCAATACGCGGAACGCAGCGCCATCAATGCGCCCATGCAAGGCACCGCCGCGGACATCATCAAGCGCGCCATGATCGAGGTCGACGGCTGGCTGCAGAACTCGCGTGCTCCGGCGCGGCTCATCATGCAGGTGCATGACGAACTCGTGCTGGAAGTGGCGGATGAGGCGATCGACGACATAGTGCCGAGGGTGCGCGAATCCATGGCGCGCGCGGCGGAACTTGTCGTACCGCTGAAGGTCGATATCGGTATCGGCCGCAATTGGGACCAAGCGCATTAAAGGTGCAGAAATCAAATTGTGAAGATTTCATTAGCCTCGGCGAGCCGGTCAGGCAATCATCGAAATTGGCGTGATTTCCGTGGTTTGGCGTATTTCTTAGATTGATTACCGCGCAGCGCGATGTCGGCATTCGCCGACAAAATAGGTACTTTCCGAACTAGTCCCCACAAAAATTTACAATATAATTGAATCATGGGGCTGGAACTTTTGGATTGCATCCCCATCTAACATTTTGAGCGTGAAAACGCTCCCCGCTCTTCTCCCTGAGCGGGCACGCCCGGTTTGTCATCCCCATGCCGGGTTGGTCTGCCTCGGTGGCTGCCTCAAAGGCGCCCACCGGGGCTTTTTTTGCCCTAGCCGAGCCAGCGCTCCATCACCGAACGCGCCTCTTCCAGTCCCTGGCCCGCATGCGCCGAAAACAATTGTGCGCTCACCGCCGTGTCGCTGCAGGCCGCCTTGGTGTCCCGCAGCACGCGTAGCGAATCCCGCCGGTTCAGCTTATCCGTCTTGGTCAGCAGAACATGCGCGTGCCGATCGCGAGCCAGCACCCATTCGAGCATCGCGGCATCCTGGGCGCCAAGACCACGGCGGCTATCGACGATGAGCATCAATCCCACCAGCGATTCACGTACGTTGAAGTAATGCTCCATCAATTGCAGCCATCGAGCGCGCACTTTTTGCGGAACCTTGGCGAATCCGTAACCCGGCAGGTCGACCAGCCGCCGGTCGGGGGCCAGTTCGAAAAAATTTATCAGCTGGGTCCGCCCCGGCGTGCGGCTCACTCGCGCAAGCCCAGAACGTTGTGTGATGACATTGATCGCCGTGGATTTGCCGGAATTGGAGCGCCCCGCGAACGCAACTTCACGTCCGGTGTCCGGCGCAAGCTGGTGCGCCTCGGCCGCGCTCGTCAAGAATTTCACAGTGGGATAGGTCGACATGGCCGCATGGACGCAAAATATGGCCTGTAGTGTACAATTTGAAACGGCCGGCAGTTCGATTAAGGCAGGGTCAGAAGCGATATGAAGCGGTTTTGGATCTTCGCGGGGACAATTCTCGGCTCAATCGCTTGCACTGCGGCTCTGGCCACCGGCAACGCCGAAGCCGGCGCCAGCAAGGCAACGGCTTGCCAGGGCTGTCACGGCGCAAACGGCAACAGCACCAACCCCGACTGGCCGAGTCTCGCCGGGCTCGGTGCCGACTACATTGTCGAGCAACTGCAGAATTTCAAGGACGGCAAACGCAGCAGCCCCATCATGATGCCGATGGCGGGGCCGTTGAGTCCGCAGGATATGGCCGATCTGGCGGCCTATTTCGATAGTTTGGTCAATACCGGCTTGGAAGCCGATCCGACCTACTTTCAGGCCGGCGAGAAGCTCTATCGCGGCGGCGACAAAGCCCGTGCTATCCCCGCGTGCATGGCTTGCCATGGCCCGAACGGGCGCGGCAACGAGCCGGCGAAGTTTCCCTCACTGCACGGCGAGCACTCCGCATACATCGCGAAGCAGCTGAACGACTATGCGTCGGACACTCGCCCGCCGGGGCCGGCCGGCATCATGGCGGCCATTGCCAAAAAACTGTCTGCGGACGACATTCGCAATCTCTCCTCGTACGTTCAAGGACTTCGCTGACGATGCGTGTTTCAAGACTGGTATTGCTCCTGTGCGCAACCCTGACTCTTTGCTCATGCGGCAAGCAACAAACGGCGGATGAGCGCGCAGCGGGCGCCTTACCGCTCGTGGCCGCGTTGACGCCGGCGGCGGGCGGGAGTCCATCGGCGCAGGCGGAGCAACCATCGGGCGCTCAAAAGGCGGCGCAACCCGCTACCCTTACCCGACCGAATGAAGACGGAACCGCGCCCGTCGAGGATACGACCGGCGACAGCGGCGCCCGCAATACGATTTTGGCCGCGGTTGCCTCGACGGTGGCGGCAGCCACACCGGCCGCGGCGGCGGCCAGCCTGACCGCGCCTACGCTGTGGCAGGAGGGCGTCAACTACACGCGGCTCGTGCCGGCGCAACCGACCGCGGTTCCCGCGGGTCAGATCGAGGTGCTGGAATTCTTCTGGTACGCGTGCCCGCATTGCTACGCGATCGACCCCTCGGTCGAATCGTGGAAGAAGAGCAAGCCGGCGTACATCAGCTTCTCGCGGGTACCCGTGACCTGGAGCGAGGGTCACCGTTCGTTGGCACGTATGTATTACACGCTGGAGAGCCTCGGCAAGCTCGACCAACTGCACAACGAGATATTCAAGGAGATCCATGTCAATGGGAATCCCTTGGTGGCCAGCGACGCGAACGACGTGGCGGCATCGGAGCGATTGCAAGCCGCGTACGTCAAGAAATTCGGCATTTCCGAACAAGACTTCAAGAAGGCATACCACTCGTTTTCCGTAGAGACCGCCCTGCAGAGAGCCGATCAACTGGTGCAGCGCTATCGCATCGACGGCGTTCCGATCTTTGTGATCAACGGCAAATTCATAGCCGATGTGCGCACAGCCGGGAGCCCGGAGCGCCTGATGTCCTTGGTTGACGATTTGGCGGCTCAAGAGCACAAGCATCAATAGCGGCCTCCGCAACGATCGAGCGCGCACTGCGGTGATGGTCACGCACGCGGGCGGTTGCCACTGCGGCCGCGTTCGATTCGAAGTGCTCGCGCCCGCAACACTCGAAACGGCCGACTGCAACTGTTCCATATGCAGCATGTTGGGCTATCTGCATTTGATCGTGCCCGCCGATCGCTTCACATTGATCAGCGGTCGGGATGCACTCATCACCTATACGTTCAACACGCGCGTCGCTCAGCATCATTTTTGCGCCAACTGCGGCGTCAAGTCCTTTTACGTTCCGCGTTCGCACCCGGACTGCATCAGCGTGAACGTTCGTTGCATCGACGCCGGAACGATCGAATCAGTGACGGTGATTCCGTTCGATGGACGCGAGTGGGAGAAGGGGCGCGCCGCATGGCGCGACACCGCAACACCGGATTGAGCCGCGCGCGATTCGCCATGCGTGCGAAGCGAACATAATCCGGCTTCGTGCGATCGTTATGTCGTAATGCGGTGGCGTTGACCGGCGCGAATCGCGAATATGTGACGCATGTCACGCGGTTGGTGGACTGGTATGTCGGATGCTGGCTTCGTCGCTACGAATGCGACGATGCATCCAACACATATGTCCGAATGTCGCCCACTTAAGGAAGCATGGCCGGTCATAAGCGCAGCGCGCCGCTTCGGTGTCTGCGATCGCTTGCTAGTCGGATTGGTGGCGATCACGCTGGTTCGCGCCGGTGAAGCGCTGGCAGGCGAGCAGGCGCCGGAAGCCGGGCTCCCCGGCAAGCTCGAACCGGGCGATGCCCGCGCATCGACGATGTTTCCGGCTTCTTTGTTCGGCGCGCCGGAAAAATATTCCATGCCCGGCATGACCGAGACGCATGCTTTTTCCAAAGAGCAATTTCGGCCGCGCGGACACTCCATATTCGAATCCGACGCTCACGCCGATCTCGGCGACGACAAGATGATCAGCGACACCACGGTTTGGCAGCGATTGTCGGAATTCAGAGTCCACAATCGAGTTCGGGTGCTGACCTTGTGGGAGTCGGGCTTGAGTTCGGTTTCTCTGCAGGCCGGCAAGAATGGCGCCCCGTCGCTGCAATGGAGCAGCCGAATGATGAATTCCGGCGAGGCCGCGCACGGGCTGCTCGATCGAATGCTCCCAGCCTCCTCTTTCGGCGGAAAAAGCTCGAGCGATGGCGCAGGCGGCGTAGCGCATCCCATAGCGCGCTCGGCGAGTCCACAACCTTCCGCGAGGGGTGAACCGGCCGGCAAGGGCGCGGCGTCATTAGGCGCTGCTCGGCAAGGACCGCCCTAGCGAAGTTCCGCTCCGGGGCAGTACGAAAATTCGTCGAGCAAGCTCCGATTCCAACTCGGCTCTAGAATAGAATTTCAGCAGCAGGCCGGGCTCGAAAATTTCCGGCGCGCTGCGCGCGAACGCGGTCCATCCACCGCCATCCCCGCGCTCGCACACCAATTGCTGAATCAGGGCGAGGTAGGCCACGGTGATCGTTTCGTGATAGCGATCGGGCTTGCCCAGGGAGGCGGCGTAGTTGCGGATCGCCCGCCGCATGCGCTTCAGGCTTTCGACGAAATCGTCCGACCGCAAATACAAATACGCCGCGCGCACGTGGCCCGCGTGGTTGAACTCTTTTTCCTCAAGCGTGCATGCCTCCAGCGCGCGGATGAAATCCGCGTCAATCACGTCTTTTCTCGCAGCCGGTGGCTGTAGCGGGCATCGAGATCGAGTTCATAGATATTCTTGAGTTCGGATATCTTGCGCAGCGTCTGCGCGGTGAACGGCGTCTTGCCGTCAAATGCATGAAGCACCATGCCTTCCAGCAAGTTCCCGAGTGTCATGTTCTGATACTCCGCCAGCGCCTTCAGGACCTTCAAGAGGCGGCGCTCCATGCGCACACCCGTCTGGATCCGCTCTACTTCGAGGTCCTTGGACTTGGATTTGGACGCAAGCAAGGTGGTTTTGCGCATAGTGTCTGGTACCAATATACCACGGTACACCGGCATGATCACCAGGGATTCCTGTGCGCCGGGCGGGACCACGGGATTCGGCGCGCGCCAGGCGCCATGCTTGTGCGCGCCGGCGCGTGCGCGCATGCTAGCGCACTCGGTGCGGCCCGCCCTTCAGCGGCCGCGCCGGGGGAATTGACAAATACAACAGTGATAGGGGGAGTAATCATGAAGCAATTTCTTGCCAGCCTGATGTTTGGGACACTTTTCGCCGTGGGCGGCGCCGCGATCGCGGCCGGGATGGCGGCGGACCCGGTGATCGGCACCTGGAAACTCGATCTCGCAAAATCCATGTTCGGTGCGGGACCGGCAGTCAAAGCGCAAACGCGTAGCTACTCGCAGTCCGCACAGGGGATAACGCTCAATATGAAAACTGTCGGCGCGGACGGCAAGGAAACGACCGTCCAGACGACCTATCAGTTGGACGGCAAGGACTACCCGGTGACGGGTACCGCCGAATACGACAGCCTCTCGGGAAAGCAGATCGACAGCAAGACGGCCGAGTTCACCTTGAAGAAGGCCGGCAAGACCGTGGGCACGACGCGCCGAACGGTATCGATGGACGGCAAGACACTCACGGCGACCTCCAAGAACGTCGACGCGAAGGGTGAGGACAGCTTGGTATTCAACAAGCAATAAATGAGCCGGAACGGGGCGATCGGAGTTCGATCGCCCCTCCTTTGAAACGCACCAGATCCGCCTCCGATCAGTAGCGGTTGTCCTGCGGTCGGCGAGACTCGTCTGCCGCGAAGGCCAAAACACATTGATCACGAATTCACCGGCCGCAAATTCTCCATTCATCGTCGGGCTCGCTGGCCACGCGGATTTGGAACCAGCGCAATTCGCACCACTGGTCGATTCGGCGGTCGGCTTTCTGCGCGATCTCAAGCAGCATTTGCCCGATACCGACGTCCGCCTGATGCTTGAGGCTTGCGGCACTGTCAACCTGGCGATGGTGCGGGCCGCCCTGGCTCTGGACGTGTCCGTAGATGCGCTAATCGTTGCGCCGGTCCGCAGTCACACGAGCCCCTCCGGTGCCCACATGTTGCCGGATCTGCGGAACCATCCGCGGCTGCAATGCATCGCGGTGACAGCAGAAGACCCTTCCACACCGCACGACACACCCGAATCGCTCATCACCGACATCCTGGTTCGGCGCAGCAGCCTGTTGGTCGCGCTCTGGGACGGAAGAACATCAAGCGCGGTTGACAACACGGCGGATACCGTATTTCGTTTCCTCGGGGTTCATCTCGAGAGAAGCGACGCCGTCAATAGAATCGAGGTCGACAAGGTAATCGACGAAATGGACCTGGGGACCCGGCTGGTCTATTGGGTGCCGGTCCGTCACGGCGACGCGGATGCATCTGCGCACATACGGCAACCTCATTATCTGCTCGCTGCCGAGGATAACGTTCTGGAGGTGCAGGAGACGATGCCGTCTTCGCTCGAGCGACGACTGGCCGATTTTAACGAATACAACGTCGAGTTCGAGCGAATTGTCACGGATGGCGGCGTCGCGCGCACCGAGCCCTTGATGCGCCATTTGCCCGCCGACATGGCGATGAGCGATGCGGCCGTCTTGGAGAACATCGACAGGCAATACGTCAAGGCGGATACGCTTGCCGGGTATATGCAGTGGTGTTCCGACCGACTGTTCAACATGTTCGGAATCATGGCCTTTATGATGGGACTCGCCTACCTGATTTACGACAAGATCACCGAATCAAGAATCCTATTGATCGTCTATATGCTCATCCTGTTCACGGGTTTGCTCGCGTATTATTTTTTTCAATCCAAGCGCTGGTTCAGCAAGTATTTGTCCACGCGCGTGCTGGCGGAAACATTGCGGGTGAGATTTTATTTGGCGCTGGCCGGCCTGGATCGGCGCATGAATACCAGGGCACTCATCGAACTCACCGGACTCAACAGATTCCGTGGCTTCAGCTGGATTGGTTTCGCACTCGACTCGATCGAGCCGGTGGCGATCGAGGCCGCCCATACCACCGAGACGTATACGCGCCGGGCACGCCTCGTCGACCAGTCCTGGATCGAGGATCAGTATCAATATTTTGCACGCAAAGTGGCAAAAATGGAGAGGGGCCACCACTGGACCAAGCGCCTGAAAGGCGCTGTATTCATAGTTGTCCTCGTCGTCACCGCGGCCATGTTCATATTCGGTGATGCGCTGAATCACGTCGACGCGCGCACCGGATTACCGGTGAAGAATATACTGACTTTTTTTAGCGGCTTTTTTGCGGTGTTGCTTGGCGTTTGGGAACTACGCCAGAATAAGATGGCGACGCAGGAATTGCTTTGGCAGTATCGCAGCCAGCTGAGCCGGTTTCGGCAGGCGAGAGCGCAACTTCGACGCGTTACAAATCGAAGCAGGCGGGATGCCTTGCTCAAGGAGTTGGGCGAGAACTGTCTGATGGAAATCTATCTCTGGGCCATTCATCGCTATCATCGTGAGCACGCGCCACCGGCAGCGCTTTGAGTCAACGCTTGGATGCGGCTGGATCCCTGCTCACCCAACCGCCACCACCAACTGACCGGAATCGCCGTGGCGAGATTCATCCGGAGCTGGTTCGATGAGGCCGCAGTGGACGATTGACCACAAGCCTTGGCGGCGTTAGCGACTATTTTTAGACGGTCTTCAGAATCAATTACGAAATGGAGGCGATTCGCCGCGCTTCAATGAGGCGTTGTCGGTCGATAGCTGGTTCATTAACTATCGTTAATTCAATGCGTTAATCTACCGATTATGTCAAACGAAATGGCGTGGGGAAAATCGATGGCGCGCCCGCCGCGATTCGAACGCGGGACCTTCGGCTTCGGAGGCCGACACTCTATCCAGCTG
>ODAK010000405.1_pt1 | contig 49588 bp, 50 predicted proteins | sample 1539591 | NCBI WGS metagenome assembly ODAK01 (sample SAMEA3539303, study PRJEB22396) | soil metagenome | biome: tundra; feature: field; material: soil | place: USA | collected 2010-05 | depth 0.15 m
CGCTGGCGCTGGGGATGAGCGTGTCGGACGTGAGCGGCAAGGCGATCGCCAACCTCGCCACCGAGGAACTCAAGCATCCGGCGCCGGTCTTCCACGGCGACACCCTGTACTGCGAGTCCGAGGTGCTGGAGGTCAAGCCGTCGCAAACGAAGCTCGATCGGGGGACGGTACGCGTGCATACCCGGGTGCTGAATCAGGACGGGGTGTTGGTGGCCGAATTCAAGCGGCTGGTGCTCGTCCCGCGCAAACAACCTGGTTAGCGCTAACACACCAGTTCGCGGTCAACTACGCAGTCATCGAGCGCTTCTGCCGGGTACGCTTCCCCGGGCCACCGACAGCCTTAAGGAGTTCTCAAACCAGCCATGGCCCACACCGCACCGAAGAATCAGGCAACTACCAAACACGCTCGGCTGCGGGCGTGGGTGGACGAAATTGCGGCGCTCACCGGCGCCGACGACGTTCACTGGTGCGACGGGTCCGCGGAGGAGTACGACCAGCTGGCGCAGACACTGATCGATGCCGGCACCTTCGAGAAGCTCTCAGAGGCCAAGCGGCCGGGCTCCTACCTGGCGCTGTCGGATCCGGCCGACGTGGCGCGGGTGGAGGATCGCACCTTCATCTGCTCCGAGCGTGAGTCCGACGCCGGCCCGACCAACCACTGGCGCGAGCCGGCCGAGATGCGCGCGATGCTCACCGGCCTGTTCAAGGGCTCGATGCGGGGACGGACCATGTACGTGGTCCCGTTCTCGATGGGTCCCCTCGGCTCCCCGATCTCCTACATCGGCGTGCAGCTGACCGATTCCGCTTACGTGGCGGCCTCAATGCGGATCATGACCCGCGTGGGCCAGCTCGCGCTTGACGTGCTCGGGGAAGACGGGGACTTCGTCCCGTGCCTGCACTCGGTCGGGATGCCCCTGTCCGACGGCGTCGAGGACGTCCCCTGGCCCTGCAACGCCGACAACAAGTACATCGTGCACTTTCCCGAGACGCGGGAGATCTGGTCCTACGGCTCCGGTTACGGCGGCAACGCGCTGCTGGGCAAGAAGTGCTTTGCGCTGCGGATCGCCTCGGTGATGGCCCGCGACGAGGGCTGGATGGCCGAGCACATGCTGATCCTCAAGCTGACCTCGCCCAAGGGGGAGGTCAAATACGTGGCCGGCGCGTTCCCCAGCGCGTGCGGCAAGACCAACCTGTCGATGATGATCCCGACGCTGGCCGACTGGAAGGTGGAGACGATCGGCGACGACATCGCGTGGATGAAGTTTGCCGAGGACGGCCAGCTCTACGCCGTCAACCCCGAGGCCGGCTTCTTCGGCGTCGCGCCCGGCACCGGCGCGCTCACCAACCCCAACGCGATCGAGATGGTCAGCCGCAACACCATGTTCACCAACTGCGCCAAGACCGACGACGGTGACATCTGGTGGCAGGGGCTGACGGGTGAGCCACCAGTCCACGCGATCGACTGGCGAGGAAACGACTGGTCGCCTGAGTCCGACGGCCCAGCCGCCCATCCCAACGCGCGCTTCACCGTATCCGCTGCGCAGTGCCCGTCGATCGCCCCGGAGTGGGAAGATCCGAAGGGCGTGCCGATCTCGGCGATCATGTTCGGCGGTCGCCGCGCGACGGTCGTGCCGCTCGTGCACGAGGCTCGCGACTGGGAGCACGGGACCTTCCTCGGCTCGATCATGTCCTCGGAGACCACCGCCGCCCAGGCGGGGCAGGTGGGCAAGCTCCGCTTCGACCCGATGGCGATGCTGCCGTTCTGCGGCTACCACATGGGCGACTACTTCGGTCAGTGGCTCAAGATCGGACACCGCGAGGGGGCCAAGCTGCCGCGGATCTTCTACGTCAACTGGTTCCGCAAGGACGAGGACGGGAAGTTCATGTGGCCCGGATTCGGCGAGAACTCGCGCGTCCTGGCCTGGATCTTCGGCCGCGTGATCGGCGGCGCCCAGGCCGTGGAGACGCCGATCGGGCGGGTCCCGCCGGCCGGCCCGGGCGGCATCGACACCGATGGCCTCGACGTCAGCGAGGAGATGATGGCCAAGCTCCTGGAGGTCGATCCCGAGCAGTGGGCGCTGCAGCTGCCGCAGATCAAGGAGCACTACGCCGAGTTCGGCGACAAGCTCCCCGCCGAGCTGCGCGACCAGCTGCAGGCGCTCGAGCAGCGCCTGGACACCGCGGCCGGGAACCGCGGCTAGGCGAGCGGGCCCAGGCACCGCGCCCACAGGCGCAGCGGCTCCGGGACTCCGCCTGGGCGCCGCGGCCCGGGGCCTCGCCTTCGTACCCTGGAGGCGTGGCCCTCGCATTCATCCCCTCCGATGCCGGTCTGCTGGTATTGCAGGCCGGCGTCGTGGCGGCGCCCCGGATAGCGCCCGGCGCCGAGCGGCTCAAGCGGGTTTCGGGGCGGGGCTGGGCGCTGATCCCGATCGGCTCGATCGTGGTGGTGATCTTTGCCATCCGCTACGTCTCGGACACGGCAACGGGGCTGACCTACCTGGCCCTGGTGGCGGTGCCGCTGCTGGCTGCCGCGGCGCTCGGCTGGGCCACGCGCGGCGCCAGGCCGCTGGCGGCGCTGGTGGCCGCCGTACTGTTCGTCGTCGCCTGGACGGCGCGGGGCTCGCTGGTGGGCGAGGCGGCGGCGGCGCTGCTGTCGGCGCTCAGCTGCGTCACGCTAGGTGTCCTGCTGTCGGCGGTCACGCCCCCCGCCTGGTTGAAGCTCGGGATCGTGCTGATGGCGGTGGCCGACGTCTGGCTGGTCGTCTCGGATCTGCTTCAGGCGCCCAACGCGACCCTGGTGGCGGCCAGCCCGGGCGGCGGGCTCCCGCAGTTGCAGAGCGAGCTGTTCGGGTCGGTGACTCTGGGCTACGGTGACCTGTTCGTGGCGGCCCTGCTTGGGGCCGTGCTGGCCGGCCAGGTTCGCCGCCAGCGCTCGGCCGCGGTGCTGACGCTGGTCCTGGCCGGCGCGTTTGATCTGCTGTTTTTCGTCGTCAACGAGCTTCCGGCCACCGTGCCGGTCGCGCTCGCGCTGCTGGTCTCTGAGGCCTGGTGGCGCCGGCCGGCGTTCAGTGCTGGTCGTCTCCGGTCGAAGCCGGCGGACGGGACTCCTCGGCCAGTGAGGTGATCGCCAGGGTGCCCCTCGCGGCCTCGTCGAGCACATCGGTGGCCTCTTCGGCCGAGCGCGCGTAGAGCTCGACCAGCACGTGCACGACGATCCGATCCTCGTCGTGCTTATGGAAGCGCACATGGGTGAAGAACTCACGGGTGCCGTGGTCGCCGAAGGCGGCGTAGGAGAGCGCGTCGCCGGCCTCGGGACCTGAGCAGGTCTCGACGTCGTCGGCGTCGACTGTCACCGTGCAGGAGGCGACCCACGGGGTGCCGGCGATCATTCGCTCCCAGCGATCCTCGATCGGCTCGACCCGTCCGTTGTGAAAGCCCAGGTGCGGCTGGTCGTGCATGCATTCGAGGCACTGGACGACCGCCTCCTGCATCTCGTCGACGACCTCGCCGCGCTCCCCGCTCTCGGGGTCGATCCGATGGATCCCCTCGTAATGCACCTGCACCTCGAGGTTCTGTGACCAGCAGCGGTAGCAGCGCAACCAGCTGCGGACCTCTGTCGAGCCCTCCATGCCGGTTGATGATAGGACGTGTGGTTAGGATCTTGGCCGGGCCCCGCGGGATGGCCGGACAAGCCGTCAGAAATTTCGTCGCGAGCCCTTATGCTCGCGCAGTGAGAGACCGGCTCCCCAGACGCCGATGAAGCCGCCCAAACCGCCGATCGGGATCGTGCTGGCCGGCGGCATGGGGCGCCGCATAGGGGGGTCCAAGGCGACGGTCGAGCTGTGCGGCACGCCGCTGATCTGCTATCCGCTCAGGGCCCTGGAGGCGGCGCTGGACGATGTCGCAGTGATCGCCAAGCCGGGCAGCCTGCTCCCGAGCCTGCCGGGGGTGACCGTGTGGCTGGAGCCGCGCTTCCCGCGACATCCGCTGATCGGGATCGTGCACGCGCTCGGATTCGCCGAGGGCCGGGCCGCGCTGATCTGCGCGGTCGACCTGCCGTTCGTGACGGCGGCACTCGTGCGCCGGCTGGTCGAGGCGGATCCTGGCGGCGCGCCGGCGGTGCTGGCGGCCCATCAGGGGGCGGCACAGCCCCTGCTGGGCTGCTATCAACCGCAGGCGGCGGAGCTGCTGGCGCCCAGCGCGCGCCAGGCGACATTGCCGCTGAGAGAGGCGGTGGCGGCGATTGGCCCGCGACTGCTGGAGGTGGAGGACCCGGAGCTGCTGTTCAACATCAACGCGCCTGAGGACGTGCTGGGCGCCGCGGCGATCATCGACCGCCGGCGCCGATCGGCCCGGTCCTAGCCGCTAGCCGAAGGTGAAGTCATACGCGCTGACGCCGGGTGGCAGCTGCACGGTCAGCGTGTGCTGCCCGGCGCTGGGCAGCGACACCAGCGAGTAGAGCCGCTGGTCGACGATCGTGACGATCCCCTGGTGTACGTCGGCCCCGGAGTCGGCGGCGGAGATCGGGTGGCCGTCGAGCAGGACCCGGCCGCTGCGCGGCTGATTGCCGGCCGAGGTCAGCACGAGGTAGACGTGACCGGCCTGGAAGCGGCCCACGATCGAGGCGCCGGTGGAGACGGGGCTGGCCGACTGTGAGGTGATCTTCCACGTTCCGTGCAGGCCGAACTCGTTCAGCTGTGGGTTGATCACGCCCGCGTAGAAGTGCGTGCCGGTTTGCAGTTGCTCGGCAAAGCTCTGGGCGCGATCGGCGTTCAGGTAGGTCTCGGGCGTGGCCAGCTGGGTGGAGGGCATGATCGCGGTGGCCGTCATCGGCGTCGGCAGTTGCCGGGCGCCGGCCTCGTAGAGCAGCTCGCGGACCGCAGCCTCGTCCTGCTTGTAGTCGCCCTCGCCGAACTGCGTGTGCCTGACCTGGCCGCGTGCGTCGATCAGGTACTCGGCCGGCCAGTACTGGTTCTGATAGGCATTCCAGGTGCCGTATTCGTTGTCCTGGACGACGGGATAGCGCAGGCCGTCGGACTGGATCGCCTGCGCGACGTTGCCGGCGTCCTGCTCGAAGGTGAACTCGGGCGTCTCGACTCCGACGATCTGCAGGCCGTGGCGGTGATAGGTGGCGTACAGACCCTTGAGGAACGGCAGCGTGCGAATGCAGTTGATGCACGTGTAGGTCCAGAAGTCGACCAGCACAACGTGTCCGCGCAGCCCCGCGAGCGTCAGCGGAGCGCCGCCGGGCGTGTTGAACCAGCGCTGGGTCTTGGTGAACTCCGGCGCTGGGCCGAGATCGGGCAGCGACGGCGTCTTGACCCTGGCGATCGAGACGCCGACGCGGTCGGCGACGGGCGTCGCCGAGGCCTGGTTCTGGCGCTCGGCGAAGCGCGACGGTGGCCGCAGCGAGGCCAGGCGCTTCTGGACCGCGCCTGAGTTCTCCAGCGAGCGGGTGGGATCGACCAGGAAGGCGGGCAGGCTGGTGTCCTTGGCCAGCGCTTCCTCGAAGCGCACGTCGAGGTTGGTGGCCATCACCACAGCGGTCACCAGCAGCACCACTCCGAGGGTGCGCTCCACCACGTGGCCACGGGCCGAGCGGCGGATGCGCTCGATCACCGCCCGGCCACCGAGTGCGTAGAGCAGCAACACGGCGCCGAGCCCGATCGAATAGGACAGGGCCACCGCGACCACCCGCGCCGAGGCGCCGCCGGACGCGCTGACCGAAGTGACCGCGGCAAGGATTGGCCCGGCGCACGGAGCGCACACGAAGCCGAGTGCGCCGCCGACGCCGACGCCCGACCAGAAGCCGTCCCCCCGGGTGCGCGGACCGAACCGCGCCAGGCGGGAGAGCGGCGCCTGCACCCGCTCGGCCAGCTCGGGGATCAGCATCACCAGGCCGAAGACGAACAGCACGACGATCGCCAGCGTCCTCGCGGCGCCGCCGGCCAGCCCCACTCCCTTGACCAGCTGGGCCAGGAGGACGATCGCGACCGTGAACGACACGGCGAGCCCGAGCACGATTCCCAGCGGCCGCCGGCGCCCGCCGACGGCGCTGGCCGACAGCAGGGCCGGTAGCACCGGAAGGACACATGGCGTGATCGCGGTTCCGGCGCCCGCGATCAGCGCGAACAGCATCAGCAGAGGCATCTGAGCCTCAGATGATGCCGGGCAAAGCTTGCGATCCGGTTAACCGCCGATGGCGGACATCGTCCGCAACGGCTGGATGAAGCCGGGCTCTCCGACGTGATGCTTGAGCTCCTTACGCCAGACCGCGTCACGGATGATCTGCTCCAGCTCAGCGTCATCCGCACCTTCGCGGATCGGCCCGCGCAGGTCGGTCTCGTTGAGCGAGAACAGGCAGGTGCGCAGACGTCCGTCGGAGGTCAGCCGGATCCTGTTGCAGTCGGCGCAGAACGGCTCGGACACCGGGTTGATGAAGCCGATCCGGCCGCGGCCGTCGGCGAACCGGTAGACGCGCGCCGTCGAGCTGGCGGGGCGCGGCTCGGGCTCGAGCGGGTACACGGCCTCGATCGCGGCGCGGATCTCGGCGCCCTTGAGCACCTGCTCGGGACTCCAGTTGCGATCGGCGTCCAGCGGCATGAACTCGATGAAGCGGATCTCGTAGGGAGATCGCCGGGCCAGCTCGGCGAACGGCAGGATCTCGTCCTCGGTGAAGCCGCGGATCGCCACCGCGTTGACCTTGATCGGGTGCGCCTCAGGGAACTGCTCCAGCAGTTGCAGCCCGCGCAAGACCTGGGGCAGCGCGTCGCGCCTGGTGATCTCGTAGAAGCGATCGCTCTGCAGCGAGTCGACCGACACGTTGAAGCGGCTCAAGCCGGCGCGGACGAGCGCCTCGGCATCACGCTCGAGCAGGAACCCGTTGGTCGTGACTGACACGTCGTGCACGCCCGCGGTGTGCGTCAGCATCTCCACCAGCTTGGGGAAGTCACGGCGCACGAGCGGCTCGCCGCCGGTCAGGCGGATGTCGCCCACGCCCATCTTGGCCAGCAGCCCGACGAGCCTTGAGATCTCCTCAAAGCTCAGGATCTCGGCGCGCTCGAGCCAGGGCAGGCCCTCGGCGGGCATGCAGTACTGACAGCGGAAGTTGCAGCGGTCGGTGACCGACACGCGCAGATCGCCGATCAGCCGTCCGTGGCCGTCGGTGAGCGGGTCCAGGGGCATGCTCCACAGGCTACCCTCTCCGGCCATGCGGCCTGCTTCGGGGATCGTGATCGTGGTGTTCTCATGCGCGCTGGCCGGCTGCGGCGCCAGCGCGCGGGACGAGGTCCAGGTCAAGCTGCAGCAGTTCGCCAACGCGACGGCCAGCGGCGACTACAAGACGCTGTGTGAGCAGGTGCTGGCGCCGTCGCTGCTGCGACGCCTGTCCAGTGCCGGTCTGGGCTGCGAGCCGGCGATGAAGATCTTCGTGCAGAGCGTTCAGGATCCGACCCTGAGCGTGGCGCGGATCAAGGTCAGCGGGAAGAGTGCCTCGGCGGTCGCGCTCACCGCCGCGCATGGTCAGCGCGCCGCGCTGAACACGATCGAGTTGATCAACACGGACCAGGGCTGGCGCGTGAGCTCGCTCGGGTCACCGGCGGCCGGAACGGCGGGGGGTTAGGGAGATGCCCCAGCCGCCGCGGATCGTCGCGCTCGACGAGCTGGAGTCGATCCCCGGCCCGGGCAGCCTCACCTGGCGCCCGGTGCGTTCGCAGCTGGGCATCCGGGCGTTCGGCTGCAACGCGTACACGGCCGCCGAGGCCGGCCAGGATGTGGTCGAGCCTCATAGCGAGGAGTCAGATGACCCGGCCCGGGCCCACGAGGAGCTGTACTTCGTGGCCGCCGGTCACGCCCGCTTTGAGATCGACGGTCGCACCTATGACGCCCCGAGTGGCACTTACGTGTTCCTCCCCGATCCGGCTTCCCAGCGTCACGCGGTCGCCGTCGAGCCCGCCACGACGGTGCTCAGCTTCGGTGGGCCGCCGACATTTGAGCCCTCGGACTGGGAATGGTCCTTCCGCGCCGAAGCGTTGATCAGATCTGACCCACAGCGAGCCCGGGAGCTGATCCACGAGGGCCTGAGCGCGCACCCGCAGAGCGGATCGCTGCACTACAACCTCGCGTGCCTGGAGGCGGTCGGCGGTGATCGGACCGGGGCGATGGCGGCGTTGGCGCGTGCGGTGACGCTCCGGCCTGAGGTCGCAGACTGGGCCCGCGACGACGACGATCTCCGCCCCCTCTCCGATGAGCCAGAGTTCCGCGCGTTGGTCGATCCCTGATCAGCGATCGGCTTCGGAGGCCAGGAGCCCGTAGGCGACCATGTCCTGGCGCTCATAGGTGCCCTCCATGTAGGAGCGCAGCACCGCCTCGCGGGTGAAGCCGGCGCGCTGTGCAACGCTTTGCGAGGCGGCGTTGCCCGTCGCGGCGAGCAGGTCGATGCGCTCCAGACCCAGCGCGCTGAACCCCCAGGTACAGATCAGGCGCACCGCGCGAACGGCGTGCCCCTGGCCTCGGGCCGCGCGCGCGAGCCAGTAGCCGACCTCGGCGCGCGCGTGCGCAGGGGCGAAGCGCATCAGCGAGATCGATCCCAGCAGCGGACCGTCGGCAGTCTGCACGATCGCAAACGGGGCCGAGGCGCCGGCGGCGATGGCGTCGTATCGCGCCAGCAGGTACGCCTCGGCCTCGGCCTCGTCGTAGCGCGGCGGTACCCGTGTCCAGCGCACGATCTCCGGATCCTGACAGGCCTGGACCAGCGCCGGAGCGTCGCTGTCACGCCACGGTCGCAGCGCGGTGAGGCCGTCCCGCAGCGGCTCGGCCGGGAGCACGATGCGTGAGCCGCGGACCATGCGGCCCACGATGGTAAGGGCTCGCGACGAAAATCAGTGGCTGCGCTGATCAGCTGGCGCTGCGCTGCTCGAGCGCGCGGGTCAGCGCGGGGACGTCGAGCCCCGGGTCCTGCTCGCCGAGCCATCGCTCGGCTTCGCGGCGGCCGCCCAGCGCCCGCAGGCCGCGGTTTCCGTGCTCGGCGGCGAAGTCGGCGAGCGCGTGCATCCGCCGCGCGCGCCGGCGGCGCTCAGCCAGGTCCAGTGCCTGGCGGTGGAAGTCCAGGGCCGCGATCAGCTCGTCGATGCCCGTTGGCGGCCTGATCGAGGAGACCGCCAACACCGGCGTGCGGGTCGCGCCCAGCGAGCCCAATGCCGCCCGCAGGTCGGCCAGCGCCCGGGTGGCCACGCGTCCGAGATCGGCCTTGGTGACGACCAGCACGTCGGGGATCTCCATGATCCCCGACTTCAGGAACTGCAGCACGTCCCCGGAGCCCGGCTGGACCACGACGGCCACCGTATCGGCGACGTCGGCCACCTCGGTCTCTGACTGGCCGACTCCGACGGTCTCGATCACCACCACGTCGAAGGCGACCGCGAGCGCGCTGGCTGCCGCCCGCGTGGCGGGGGCCAGACCGCCGAGCTGGTCTCCGGCCGCAGTGGAGCGGATGAACACGCCGCGGTCGGATGGATCCTGCTCGATCCGGGCGCGATCGCCGAGCAGCGCGCCGCCGGACTGCCGTGAGCTGGGGTCCACGGCCAGCACCGCCACCGACCGGCCCGCCGAGCGCCAGCCAGCGACGAGCCGGGAGAGCAGCGAGGACTTGCCGACCCCCGGCGGTCCCGTGATCCCGACGATCTGCCCGGGGGCCTCGCCGGCCAGCGCCGCCGGCGACAGCGCGCCGAGCAGCGCGGCGGTCTGCTCCCGCGCGGCTGCGCTGCGATTCTCGACCAGGTTGAGCACCGCCGGGGCGACGCTCAGATCGCGCTCGCGCAGCCTGGTGCTGAGCTCCCGTGCGTCCGCCGGGGCGGCGCTCAAGCCGGGGCGGCGGTGTCGACGCCGTGGCGCTCGCCGACCAGCGCGATGATGTCGCGCATCATCCGGTTCAGATCCCAGTCCTTGGGCGTGTACACCGCGGCGACGCCGGCCTCACGCAGCGCAGCCTCGTCGGCTGCGGGGATGATCCCGCCGACGACTACGGGCACGTCGCCGACGCCGGCCTCGCGCAGCGCCCGCAGGACGGCGGGGATCAGCTCGGCGTGCGAGCCCGACAGGATCGACAGCCCGATCACGTGGACGCCCTCGTGCGCGGCCGAGGTGGCGATCTGGGCGGGGGTCAGACGGATCCCCTCGTAGACCACGTCCATCCCGGCGTCGCGAGCGCGGACCGCGATCTGCTCGGCGCCGTTGGAGTGGCCGTCCAGGCCGGGCTTGCCGACCAGGAACTTGAGTCGCCGCCCCAGGGCATCGCTGATCCGCTCCACCTCGTCGCGGAGCTCAGACACGTCCTCGCTTGAAACCGCGGCAGCCTCGCCGACCCCGGTCGGGGCACGGTATTCGCCGAACACCTCCCGCAGGGTCTGTGACCACTCGCCGGTGGTAGCCCCGGCGCGGGCGGCGGCGATCGTCGCCGGCATGATGTTCTCGGAATCCTCGCGGGCGACCCGGGCCAGCTCCTGCAGGGCAGCGTCGACGGCCGACTGATCGCGCTGGGCCCGCCACTGCACCAGCGCCGCACGCTGCTGGGCCTCGACCTCCGGATCGACGACCAGGATGCCGCCGTCGGCATCGGCGGTCAGCGGCGACGGCTCGCTTCCAGTGAAGCGGTTCATCCCGACCACGGTCAGCTCGCCGGACTCGATCCGTCGCCAGCGCTCGCGATGGGCGTCGACCAGCGCCGCCTTCATGTAGTCCACGGCCTGCACCGCGCCGCCCAGCTCGGCGACCCGCGCCATCTCGTGACGGGCGCCCTCGGTCAGCTCTGCCACCAACCCCTCCATCACCTTCGAGCCCTCGAAGATGTCGGGATACTCGAGCAGGTCTGTCTCGTAGGCGAGCACCTGCTGTAGGCGCAGCGACCATTGCTGGTCCCAGGGACGGGGCAGCCCCAGCGCCTCGTTCCAGGCCGGCAGCTGGATCGCCCGGGCCCGCGCGTCGCGCCCGAGCGTGACCGCCAGCGCCTCCAGGGCGATCCGGTATACGTTGTTCTCAGGCTGGGCCTCGGTCAGCCCCAGCGAGTTGACCTGGACCCCGTAGCGGAAGCGGCGCTGCTTCTCGTCTGCGACCCCGTAGCGCTCGTGCCCCAGCTCCTCCCACAGCGCCGACATCGCGCGCAGCTTGGCGTGTTCCTCGATGAAGCGCACGCCGGCGTTGACGAAGAACGAGATCCGCCCGAACACTGCGCCCATCAGCTCCGGCGCCACCCGGTCGCGGACGGCGTCGAGCACCGCGATCGCGTTGCTCATCGCGTAGGCGATCTCCTGCACCGCGGTCGCCCCCGCCTCCTGGAGGTGGTAGGAGCAGATGTTGATCGGGTTCCAGCGCGGGACGTGCTCCACGGTGTAGGCGATCGTGTCGGCGATCAGCCGCATGCTGGGCCCGGGCGGGAAGGCATAGGTGCCGCGGCTCAGGTACTCCTTGAGGATGTCGTTCTGGGTCGTGCCCTGAAGCTGGCCCTCGGCCACGCCCTGCGCTTCGGCCGCGACGATGTACAGCGCCAGCATCCAGGCGGCGGTGGCGTTGATCGTCATCGACGTGTTCATCTGGTCCAGGGGGATCCCGTCGAGCAGCGTCTGCATGTCACGCTCGTGGGCGATCGACACGCCGACCTTGCCGACCTCGCCGCGGGCCAGCTCGTGATCGGGGTCATAGCCGGTCTGGGTTGGCAGATCGAAGGCGACCGACAACCCGGTCTGCCCCTTCTCCAGATTGCGCCGGTAGAGCTCGTTGGAGCGGCGAGCGTCGGAATGACCGGCGTAGGTGCGCATCATCCACGGCTGATCGCGCTCGGACAGCCGAGCGGAGGATGAGTCGGTCATGGGCGGGATTGTATGAGTCGCGAGCTGTGGCGCGCCGGGGGAATCGCCCCCAGGGCGATTGCCCCCCGTTGAATCGCCCCCCGGCGATTCAACCCGCTCCGATCACGGTCACATAAGCCCGGGCGGCAAATCGCGCCCCCGAGTTGCCCGCGTGCGACAATTGGTCGAGGAATCACGTATGCCTGATCAGAGTTCAGCCGCAACCGAGCACGCAATCCTGCAGGAGATCACGGCGCCGCTGGCGACGCTTCCCGACGATCCTGTGTCGATCGTGCAGGCGGATTTCCCCGCCGCGCTGCGGGGATATGATCGGATGGCGGTCGACGCGTACGTCAAGCAGATCGGCCAGCTGGTGGCCGAGCTACAGGCCACCCGCTCGCCCGAGGCGGCCGTCCGCCGCGCCCTGGAACGGGTCGGCGAGCAGATCTCGGGGATCCTGCAGCGCGCACACGAGACCGCCGAGCAGATCACCTCCCAATCGCGGGCCGAGGCCGAGGATCGCCTGGAGCAGGCGCGAGGGGAGGCGGCGCAGATGACCGCCGACGCCGGGCAGCGCGTCAAGGACCTGGACGCCGACACCGACCGGATCTGGGCCGAGCGCCACCGGATCGTCAGCGACACCCGGGAGCTGGCCGGGCAGCTGGTGGGACTGGCAGACACCGCGGCCGAGCGGTTCCCGCCCGCCGAGGAGGCCGAAGGGCCGTCGGTGCTCTACGACGATCAGGCGCCCGAGGACGGTCGGGGCGAGGCCACGGTCGCCTTTCCCGCCATCGATTCCGGCTCCGAAGACGAGGCGGCCGCCGAGCTCGCCTACGAGGACGCCGCCGCCGAGCCCGATTACGGGGACGCCGCCGCTCAGCCCGCCGACAAGGACGCGGCCGGCGAGCTCGCCTACGAGGACGCCGCCGCCGATCTCGACTGCGAACCGGCGCCCGCGACGCCCCCGCCGGTCGCCGCCGACGATCGTCCGGCCGAGGAGCGGCCGGGAGAGCATGACTCGACCGCGGTGATCCCGCCGGCGTCACAGGCCGCTCATCGCCGCGCGGGCAGTTAGCGCCCGCGGGTCGGGCGGGTTCGTTTCACCGTGCGCGTAATCGATGTCATGCACCTCGGTCGCGAGCGCGTGATCGGGTGCTGGCAGGTGGACGACGTGCTGATCGACCCAGGGCCGGGCTCGACGCTGCCGGTCCTGCTGGACGCGCTGGGCGACGAGCGGCCACGCGCGGTGCTGCTGACCCACATCCATCTCGACCACGCCGGCGCGACCGGCGCGCTGCTGGAGCGCTGGCCCGACGTGGAGGTCTACGTTCACGAGCTGGGCGCGCCGCATCTGATCGACCCGTCGCGGCTGATCGACAGCGCCATGCGACTGTACGGGGATCGGATGGACCGGCTGTGGGGCGAGATGCTGCCGGTGCCCGAGCGCAACCTGCACGTACTGACGGGGGGCGAGCGACTGCTGGGCGGCCGGTTCGAGGTCGCCTACACCCCTGGCCACGCCTCCCATCACGTCTCCTACCGGCACGACACGACGGCGTTCGTGGGTGACGTCGGCGGCGTGCGGATCGCCGAGGGGTCGCTGACTATCCCGCCGACGCCGCCGCCGGACATCGACGTGGAGGCCTGGCACGAATCGCTGGACATGATCGCGGCGTGGAAGCCGGAGCGTCTGGCGATGACCCATTTCGGCGCCGGCGAGGACGTCGAGCAGCAGCTCACCGAGGTCGGCACCCGGCTCGACGACTGGGCCGAGCGCGTGCGCACCCAGGACCTGGAGACGTTCATCGCCGAGGTGCAGGCGGAGATCGAGCGCGATTCGGGCCGCGAGCTCGCCGCCACCTACCGGCAGGCTGCACCCCTCGAGCAGCTCTACGCGGGGCTGGCACGCTACTGGCGAAAGCGCGGCGAGGGCTAGCCGATCGATGCTCCTCGCGCACGCGTCGCTATGCTGAGCGCCGATGTCGCAGACGGTTGAGCTGCCCCGCCTGGGCGGGCCCGGCAGCGGGCTGGGAGGGCCCTGGAGGGTCGTCGTTCTCAACGACGACCACAACACGTTTGACCACGTGGCCGAGACGCTGGCGCGGTTCATTCCCGGCGTCAGACTGGCGGACGGCTACCGGCTCGCCGATCGGATCCACAACACCGGCTGCGCGATCGTCTGGAGCGGACCTCGTGAGGACGCCGAGCAGTACTGGGAGATCCTCGACGACGCGGGGCTGACGATGGGCCCGTTGGAGGTCGGTTAGCGGCGCGTCCGGTCTGGGCCGCGGTTCCCGCGGCCCGTCGAGCCGTGCCTCCTGCGCCGGCTAGGCCGCGTGTGGCTTGCTCGGCCGCACCGGCGCCAGCTTGGCCGCCTGGCGGTCCGGGCTGACGCGGACCACGTTCCAGACGATCCCCAGCTTCTCCAGCAGCCGGATCAGCAGCCCGGTCGGGTCGGCCAGGCTCTCCCAGAAGCGCAGCCCGTGGAACGCGGAGGTGGGGAAGGCGTGGTGGTTGTGGTGCCAGGCCTCGCCCATCGACAGCGGCGCCAGCCAGAACACGTTGCGCGATTCGTCGGCCACGTCGAACCGTCGCCGGCCGAAGAAGTGACATACGGAGTTGATCGACCAGGTGACGTGGTGCAGCAGGAACACACGCACGAAGCCGCCCCACAGCAGCGCGGTCAGTGCGGTGCCGATCCCGCCGCCGATGATCCAGCCCAGCGCGAACGGGATCACGAAGCCGACCACGACCCAGAGCCAGAACAGGCGGTCCACGGCGCGCACGACCCGGTCCTTGACCAGGTCGGCGGCGAAGCGCTCGCGCTCGGCGGTGCCGACGCTCTCAAACAGCCAGCCAACGTGGGCGTGCCACAGACCCTTGACCCCGCCCCAGAATCCGGGGCCGGCCAGATGGGGCGAGTGCGGATCGCCGTCCTGGTCGGTGAACGCATGGTGCTTGCGGTGGTCGGCGACCCAGGTGATCACCGAGCCCTGAACGGCCATCGAGCCGAACACGGCGACGAGCGCCTTGAAGGTGCGCGAGGACTCAAACGCGTGGTGGGTGAACATGCGGTGGAAACCGAGCGTCACGCCGAACCCCGACAGGAAGTAGAACGCGATCATCAGGGCCAGCTCCAGCGGTCCGATCGCGCGATCCCAGAGCAATACGATCGCCAGGATCAGTCCGACCAGCGGCAGCGGGACTCCGATCAGGTTGACGATCTTGTTGGTGCGGCTCATGGTCTGACAAGGATACGTGGCGGGTAAGCAGGTTTCTCCACCGGAAGTCACTACCGCCGGCAAAGAACTTGTACGTTTGACATGAATGATGGTCAAGCAGCCCTGGCACGAGCTTCCGCCGGCGATCGTCGTCGTGCTGCGTCCGGTGCTCGACGACGTGGCCGACGAGATGATCGAGGCGGTCCGCACCGTGCCGGGCTACGGGCGGCCGCTGGAGGGACCGTTCGGCGAGGGGATCAGGGCCGGCGTCCAGGAGGCGCTGCGCCACTTCCTCGACGAGGTCGAGGCGGGCGGCCCGGTGGCGCGATCAGATGTGTACACATCGCTGGGCCGGGGTGAGATGCGCGCCGGGCGGAGCCTTGACTCGTTGCTGAGCGCCTACCGCGTCGGTGCTCGCGTCGCGTGGCGGCGATTCGCCGCGGCCGGGGTCGCGGCCGGGCTGGAGCCCGAGACGCTGTACCTGCTGGCGGAGTCGATCTTCGCCTACATCGACGTGCTGTCGGCCGAGTCGGCCGACGGCCACGCGCTGGAGCAATCGGCCGCCGCCAGTCAGGCCGAGCTGCGCCGGCGTCGGCTGGTGCGGATCCTCGTGCGCGATCCGCCGGCCGATCCCGACGCGCTGGAGCTGGCGGCCGTCGATGCCGGCTGGCCGTTGCCGCGACGCCTGGCGGTGGTGGCGATTGCCGGCGAGCGCCGGGAGGCGGCGGCCTCCCGGTTGCCGCCCGACGCGATCGCCGATGCGATCGGCGAGCTCACCTGTGCCGTGGTGCCGGATCCCGACGGCCCGGGACGGAAGGCGTCGATCGAGCGCGCGATCGTCAGCGTCGGCGCGCGCGCCGGGCTGGGGACCACCGTCGATCACTCCCAGGCGGGAATCAGCTTCGCGCGGGCCAAAGCGGCGCTCGAGCTCGGCCGCGGCTCGGTCGGCGTGATCTCGGCGCGCGATAACGCCGGCCGGCTGCTGCTCTCAAGCGATCAGCGACTGGCTGAGGAGCTCGCCGCCGATCGCCTGGCCCCGCTGCGCGAGCTGTCGCCGGGATCGCGCGCCCGCCTGACCGAGACGCTGCGCGTGTGGCTGGAGGAGCAGGGCCGCCTCGGTCCCGTGGCCGAGCGGCTGGGAATCCATCAGCAGACCGCCCGCTACCGGCTCGGAAGGCTGCGGGAGCTGTTCGGCGATGTGCTCGACGATGCCGACGGCCGCTTCTGGACCGAGCTGGCCCTGCGGCTGGAGTCAGGCCAGGCCGACTGACGGCCCGCGGCGGGTTAGGGTTAGGGCCCCGTCTTAGACGGCTGTCTGTGGCTCGGGCTGGGGCGCCGGCTGCTCAGGCGGGGCGGCGACCTCCGGGCCAAGCGCCCCGGCGGCGATCTCGTCCTGCCAGGCGTAGGTGACGGGGATCTGGTAGCGGCCGGAGTTGCGCCGGCGGAACTCGATCATCTCCGGACCGTCCCAGTAGCGGTACCAGCTCGCCTTGGAATCGAACCACGACATCTGGATGATCCGGTAGCGGTCGTCGTTGTTGACGTGCACCTGATACTGAGTCGCGCCGTAGCGCAGCGCCACCGGGGCGATCCGAGCGACCTCGGCGGCGAAGGATTCGTTGCGCAGCACGGTGGCGTACCACGAAACCCAGACGAGATCGGCCATCAGGCTCCCACCTCGGCCCGGATCGCCCCGGGCCCCTCGGTCTTCTGTCCCTGGCCCTCCTCGGTGGCGCCGACGAGAATCGCGATCTTGCCCAGATGCTGGTTGTCGCGCAGCAGCTGATGCGCTTCGGCCACCTTGTCAAAGCCCATCGTCTGCCACAGCACGGGACGGATCTTGGACTCCTCGATCAGCTCGTTGGCCTTGGTCGCCTCCCACGCATTGGCGAAGTGCGAGCCGATGATCTCCTTCTGGCGCATCCACAGATACCTTACGTCGAAATCCAGTTGATAGCCGGAGGTGGCCCCGCAGATGACCACCTTGCCGAACGGCTTGACGACCAGGACGGACGTCGGGAAGGTGGCCTTGCCGACGTGCTCGAACACGATGTCGGGCGGTCCGCCGAGGATCCGCTCGACCTCCTTGCAGAACCGTCGCGACTCCTTAAAGCGGGCTCGCTCCTCGTCGGCATTCTCGCCGCCGCGGCGCATCATCCCGGTGAAGTCCGAGCGGTCGATGTGGCCGACTGCTCCCAGCTGCTCGATCAGCCTGCCCTTCGCGTCACTGGAGACGACGCCGACGGCGTCGGCGCCGGTCATCGCGCACAGCTGGGTGGCGAACACGCCGAGGCCACCGGCGGCGCCCCAGATCAGCACCCGGTGGCCGGCCTGGAGCTTGCAGCGGTCGATCAGCATCCGGTAGGCGGTGAAGTAGGTCAGTCCGTAGGCGGCCGCCTCCTCCCAGGCCAGGTGCTTGGGCTTGTGCAGCAGCTGCTGGGCCTGGACCTTGCAGAACTGAGCGAACGATCCCCAGCTCGTCTCATAACCCCAGATCCGCTGGCTGGGAGCGGCGAGCGGATCGAGCCCGTGCACCTCGGGGTCCTCGTAGGAGGCCTGGTTGCAGTGGACCACGACCTCGTCTCCGGGCTTCCAGCGGGTCACTCCCTCGCCGACCTTCCAGACGATCCCCGAGGCGTCCGAGCCGCCGATGTGGTGGTCCTCGTTGGGGTGATAGCGGAACACCGACACCGGCTCGCCGAGCGCGGCCCAGACGTTGTTGAAGTTGACCCCCGCGGCCATCACGCGCACGATCACCTCGAAGGCGCCAGGCTCGGGCACCTCGATCTCCTCGACCTGGAAGGCGTCGACCGGCTCACCGAAGCGCTCCTCACGCACGACCCATGCGGCCATCGTGGGCGGGAGCTGCCCCAGCTCGGTCTCGATGTGTGCGACTTGGCTCAGGTCGACGGCCACGCGCGTTGCACCTCTCTGATCGTTTGGCTAGCCGTGGATCGTAGGGGTTTTGCGCGCGCCTGCGCCCGCCGGACGGGCCCAGGAGCCGGCTGAGCCAGGTGGGTCAGGCGGGGATCAGCTCGGCCGCCGCCGCGTCCTCCTCGACGGGCCGCTCGGCGCCGGCGCTCTGGGGCTCGGCCTGAGTGGGGGCACGCTGGATCAGCGCCCAGGCCAGAACCGCACCGCAGACCGTCACGGCGCCACCGATCGTCAGGCCGGTGCCGAGCGCGGTGACGAATGCGTCCCGTGCGACGGCGGCGATGTGGGCGGAGGTATGGCTCGGACCGGCGCCCTCGCCGAGCGCGTTGGCGATTGCGGCGCGTGCGCTCGCCGGAACGTTTGGAAGTTGCTGGTCGATCGTGGAGCGTCCGATCGCGGTGACCAGCGCGCCCATCACCGCGACTCCGAACGTGCCGCCCACCATTCGGCTCATCGACAGCACCCCGGAGGCGACGCCCGCCTTGCTGCGGTCCACGGCATTCATAGCCGCGGTGCTCATCGGCGACATCGTCAGGCCCATCCCGAAGCCCATCAGAACGAAACCGGGGAGCAGGAGCCCGTAGCCCGTGTGGATCGTCAGCTGGGACTGGATGAACAGCGCGGCCGCGACGAAGGCCAGGCCGAGGGTCATCAGGGGGCGTGGGCCGACCCGGTCGGTGAGCCGCCCGGCGAGGGGGCCCATGATGATGATCACGACGGTGGCGGGCAGGAATCGGATCCCAGCCTGCAGCGGTGAATAGTGCAGGACGTTCTGCATGTACAGCGCTAGGAAGAAGAACTGGGCCAGCATCGCGAAGGAGACGATGAAGGCGACCAGGTTGGAGCCCAGGAAGGAGCGCGAGCGGAAGAAGCCGAAGTCGACCATCGGCGCGACGGTGCGGCGCTCGATCACCGCGAAGGCCACGATCGACGCCATCGCCAGCGCTAGCAGCCCGATCACGCGGGCCGAGCCCCAGTGCCAGGCGTTGCCTTCGACCAGCGCCAGCACGATCGAGGTCAATCCGACGGTGATCGCCGCGATTCCGGGCAGGTCGACCTTGCGCGTCACCGTCTCATCGCGCGTCTCGCGCGTGGCGAACAGGGTCACGGCGACCGCTCCGATCGCGATCGGCGGGTTGATGAAGAAGATCGCCCGCCAGCTCACCTGCTCGGTGAGGAAGCCGCCGAGCACCGGGCCGATGGCCAGCGCCAGCGCGCTCACGCCGGCCCACGTGCCGATCGCCATCCCTCGCTGGTGAGGCGGGAAGGCCTGGGTGATGATCGACAGGGTCGCCGGCATCATGAACGCGGCGCCGATCCCCTGCACGGCGCGGAAGGCGACCAGCGCATGATCGTCGGGCGCGAACCCGATCGCCGCGCTCGAGACGCCGAAGACCACGACGCCGAACAGGAACATCCGGCGGCGGCCGAAGATGTCGCCCAGCCGTCCGCCCGTGACCAGTAGCACCGCGAACGTCAGCGTGTAGGCGTTGACGGTCCACTCCAGCGAGGACAGCGAGGCTTTCAGGTCACGCTGGATCGATGGCAGCGCCACGTTGACGACCGTGTTGTCGAGCATGATCATGAACAGCGCAAAGCACATCGCGCCGAGCGTCCACCAGCGGCTGTTGTCGTCGGTCACGAGGCGGTGACGGTGCTCGAGGAAGCGTTGGGTCACAGGGTTTTCAGTCCTCCGGTCGGCAGGCGGCGAGGTCCGGCCGGCGCAGCAGCTCGGACAGCGCTGCGCCGAGCGCTCCGCGCTCGTCCTCGTTCAAGGTCTTGACGAACTCCTCCAGGCCGATCAGGCGGGCGGCGTTGAGCCGCCGAATCACCGAGCGCCCGGCTTCGGTGGGGCTGACTCGCTTCATCCGCCGATCCTCGGCGTCCTCGTGTCGGAACACGAAGCCCCGCCGGACGAGGTCGTCTACGGTTCGGCTGGCGGCGGGCAGGGAGATCATCACAAGCTCGGCCGCGTCCTTGAGCGTCAGCTCCCGATCGGCGTCCTCCAGGTGATGCAGCAGCTTGATCTGGGTCATCGAGAGTTCGAGCGCGCCCATCGCCTCGAACAGATCCGAGTTGCAATGCTTGTGCAGGAAGACGATCAGGGCGTAGAGATCGCCCGCGAGCGTGGCCTGCCCATCGGCGGTGGTGGCCACGCGTTCAGTAGATACTTGCACTCATGCAAGTATTGCACACAAGCTGTGATTGCGTGAACGCAATCACAGCGCTGGGGCGGTCCCCAGGGCGGCCGTACGGCGCTACGGCGGTCCCTGGGACGGCCGTACGGCGCTGGCGCGGGCGTCAGGGGCTGAGCAGGTTGCCGTCGGAGTTCGGGCGCGCGGGTCCGATGTGGATCGATGCGGCGGCGATCGACGTGGGGCTGGCCAGCGACGCGTCAGTCGAACCGCGGGGCGCGGTGGCGATCGTGTAGTCGCCCGGCTTGAAGTCGACCGAGACCTGGGTGGTGGCCTGCGGGTTGATCGGCGCCGTGCTGGCCAGCGTGTGGGACCCGCCGGCGGTGGAGATCGCCAGTGCCTCGGCGTGGCTGGCCTGATTGGTGACGATGAACACCACCGGGCCGGCCCCGACCGAGGTGGGGGACACCGTCACTTTGGCGTCGTTGACATAGACAGTCAGGTTGACCGGCGCCGGCGGGCGCGAAGCGATGGGCGACGCCCCACTGGCGCCCCCACATCCCGAGATAACCAGGGCTCCGGCCACGAGCATCCCGATCGTCGTCCTGCACATCCTGGCTTGACTCTCCTCTCCGAGATCCATCCGCGACCGAGCGGCCGCGCAGAACTCGATTCCGCCAGAACCCTAACTCACCGCGATCATTGCTTCTAGATCAGGCCGGAGGATGGGTCAACGACCGCCGCCGGAGCTCGAGCCGGCTCAGCTCGGTCTGCAGCTCCGCCCACGACTCGCGTTCGGCGTGCTCGTACTCCTCTCCGGTCAGCTCGCGCAACTGCTCGCTGTAGGCGCTCCACGCTTGGCGGGTGTCCGCCTCTAGCTCGCGGAGCTGTTCCGTATCGGGGACGACCGCCATCATTCAGGACTCCTTGCCTAGCTGTCCAGTGCGATGCTACTTCGCGACGCGGTCGTCAACTCCGCGTTTCCGGGGCGTTAGGCCGCAGGGTCCTGCAAGCCGGCTTGCACGCCGTCCGGACGCGGGCGTATCACCGCCCCATGGAGCTGCTCGGACAGCCGCTCGCCTCATGCGAGTTCATCGTCGTGGACACCGAGACCAACGGGCTGGGCGGTCAGCGCTGCGAGCTGACCGAGGTCGGTGCGGTCCTGGTCGGCGGCGGGGAGCTGCACGACCACTGGTCCTCGCTGGTGCGCACCAGCGCGCCGCTGCGACGGGGGATCCAGCGCTTCACCGGCATCTCGCAGGCGATGGTCGACTCGGCGCCGTCGCTGGAGCTGGTGCTGCCGCAGCTGGGCGGGCGGCTGGGCGGCCGGGTGCTGGTCGCCCACAACGCGCCCTTTGATCGTCGCGTGCTACGCCAGGCGTTCGCGCGGATAGGGCTGGAATGGCCCGACCCGCCCGTGATCTGCACCGCCGCGCTGGCGCGCACGATGCTGCCGCTGCAGCGCGAGCGGCGGCTGACCGCGCTGGCCGACGCGCTGGGGATTGAGGTGCGGGTGGCCCATCGGGCGCTGGCCGACGCGGAGACGTGCGCGCGAGTGCTCTGCGCCCTGTTCCCGCGGCTGTGCGCCAATGCGAGCACCGTCGCCGAGGCACTGGCACTGCTGGCGCCGCGGCGCCCGCGCCGGACCGGGACCCGCAAGCGCACCGAATCGGTGCTCGATCGCGCCACGCTGGAGTTCGGCGAGCTGCCGCGCGACCCCGGTGTCTACCTGTTCCGCGACGCCGGTGGCCAGACCCTGTACGTCGGCAAGTCGCTCTCGATTCGCACCCGCGCGCGAGCCCACTTCGCGCCCTCGGCGCCGCCCGCCCAGTGGACCTCGCACGCCGCGATCGTCGACTATCGCGCGACGCGCTCAGAACTCGGGGCCCTCGTGCTGGAAAACCGGCTGATCAAGCAGCTGCGCCCGCCGGGGAACGTCCGCCTCGTGCGCCGCGACGACCGGCTGGTCTACATCCGCTGCCGACTGGACATCCCGTTCCCGATCCTGGAGGTCGCCGGTGACCCCGCGGCGGGCCACGCGGTGACGATCGGTCCGCTGCGCGGGCGGCGGCTGGCCGCCGAGCTCGTGGAGCAGCTCGACTCGCTGTTCGGATTGCGCCATTGCGGGCGCCGGCTGCCGCGCCGCGAGCATCCTTCGGCCTACGGACAGATGGGGCGCTGCCTGTCGCCGTGTCTCGGCGACCTGGATCCGAACCTATACCGGCGCCGGCTCGACGAGGCGCTGCGGCTGTTCGTCGGGGGTGGCGACGGCGGCCGGCGCCTGCTGGAGCACGTGCAAGCCCAGATGCGCGAGGCAGCCTCCCAGCAGCGCTTTGAGCGCGCCGCCTGGCTGCGCCGGCGCGCGCGGCGGCTGGGGTCGATCCTTGGCCGCTTGGAGGGGGTGCTGGAGGCCACGCATGCCCGGCCCCGGCTGGTGCTGGCGCCGCACCCGGCCAAGCCTGAGTTCGACGCCTTCTGGCTGGCGGGCGGGCGGCTGGTGGATTGGGGACCGCTGCCGGACGGATCCGACGAGCTGGCCCGCCGCACCGAGGCGGCGCTGGACCGGGGCGGGCGGATCGGCGAACTGGGCGCCCACGTCGCTCCCGACGAGGTCGACGAGCTGCGGATCATCGGCCGATGGCTGGCCTCGCACCCCGACGCGCCGCGGCTGATGCTCCAGCCGGCTCTCGACCGGGAGTCGCTAACCGCCTTCACCGCCGGTGCCGCATCCTCGCAGGTCATTCGGTCGCGTCAACGTGCAGATCATTCCCTGGGGAGCACTTAGCGTCGCAGCGGGAGCTCGACGACCTCGGCGCTGATCGCGTCGGGGCCGACGTCGACGGCTGAGCCCGGCGGTGCCTCACGGCGGATGAACGCCAGCGCGATCGGCCCCAGCGCGGGCGAGTGCGAGACGCTGGTGACGCGACCGACCGGACGTCCGCCGAAGCTCACCTCGGCGCCGGCGGGCACGGGTTCGGCGAGCCGCAGGCCGCGCAGGTGTCGGTTGGGCTTGCCGCGGTAGTACAAGCGCGCGACGGTCTCCTGCCCCACGTAGCAGCCTTTGGTGAACGAGACTGCACGCTCGTTGAGGCCGGCCTCCTGGGGGATCACGCCGTCATCGAGATCGATCCCGTAGCGCGGGCGCCCGTGCTCGATCCGCACGCACTCGGCCACAGAGTCTGAGACCGTGGGCACATCTCGTGCCGCCAGCTCAGACAGCAGCCGCGCGGTGTCGTCAGCCTCGCACAGCAGGTCGACGCCCAGATCGGTCCGGATCATCCTCACGCTGACGCCGTGCAGCTCCCCCAGCAGGTGGGCGTGCTCGATCTCGGGCAGTTCCGTGGCGCCGGCGGCCGGTCCGGAGGCTGGCCCGATCAGCGACACCAGTCCGCTCTGCGTGGTTCGCTTGTGCAACTGCGCGTCGTAGCCGATGGAGAAGCGCCGGATCAGGTTGAACAGCTCCTGTAGGGCCACGCGCTCGGTGTCGAGCAGCAGCAGCTGCACGGCTCCAGCGTCGCCCTGTCCAGCGAGGCCGGATGCCGAGCGGGCGACCTGCTGGAGGGAGGCGTCGAGGATCCGCAGGTCGCCGAGCATCTTGCCCTTCGGGGTCAGGAACGCCGCGTAACAGCCCGCCCCGGAGCTGAGCGCCTCGACGTCGTTGGTCACCTGCCCTTGGAGGAAGCTCTTGGCCTGCGATCCGGTCAGCGCGAGCTTGCCCCGCGGTGAGCGGTTCACCAGCCCGCAGGCCTCGGTCGCCGCCTGGTATTCCGAGCTCAGTGAGGTCAGCGAGGTCACGCCAAACAGCATAGAAAAGTCCGCCAACCGCGTCCCGTGGTTGCCAAAACTAAAACTTAGGCGTACCATAACCTTTGTGATGGCTTCCCAAGCGACCGTTCCGCTGCGATCCCCGGCGATCGAGGATTACGCCAAGGCGATCTATGCACTGGAGCTGCGCGGTGGCCAAGCGGTCAGCACCACCGCGCTGGCCGAGCGCCTCGGCGTGACGGCGGCGTCAGCATCGGGGATGGTCAAGCGAATGTGCGAGCTGGGTCTGGTCGCCCACGAGCCCTACCAGGGCATCTCGCTGAGCGAGGCCGGCCGGCGCGTGGCGCTGGAGGTGATCCGTCACCACAGGTTGCTCGAGCTGTACCTGGTCAAGAGCCTCGGCGTGCCGTGGGATCGGGTGCACGAGGAGGCGGAGGTCCTGGAGCATGTGTTGTCGGACGAGCTGGAGGAGCTGATCGCCGCCAAGCTCGGTGATCCGACCCTCGATCCCCACGGCGATCCGATCCCCACGCGCGAGCTGAAGATCGAGGAGCGGGCCAGCGAGAGCCTGCAGGCGCTGGAGGTGGGCGCGCGCGGGACGTTCACGCGCGTATCGGATTCCGATCCGGACATGCTGCGCTTCCTGGCCGAGCGGGGGATCTCCCCCGGCGACGGGTTGGAGGTGGTCGACAAGCAGCCGTTCGGCGGTCCCCTGTTCGTGCAGATCGGCGGTCTGGTGCACGTGCTCGGCGGCGACCTGGCCCGGGCGATGCGCGTGGAGGTGGCGTCTTGACGTCGCCGCCGCTGCGCGCCGCCGCGCTGGAGGGGGCCGGCGCAGATGGTCACGGCGTCTCGATCGGCGATCGGCCACCGAGCCAGCTCGAGCACCTGCTTGCCCGCGGACGGGTGCGGGCGACGCTGGCGATGCTCGGGCCGGCGTTCGTGGCCGCCGTCGCCTATGTCGATCCCGGGAACTTCGCCACCAACGTGCAGGGCGGGGCGCGCTTCGGCTACGCGCTGCTGTGGGTCGTGCTGGCGGCCAACCTGATGGCGATGCTGATCCAGTACCTGTCGGCGAAGCTGGGGATCGCGACCGACCGAAGCCTGCCCGAGCTGTGCCGCGAGCTGTTCCCCCGTTGGCTGAGCTGGGGCCTGTGGGTGCAGGCCGAGCTGATGGCCATGGCGACCGACATCGCCGAGTTCCTGGGGGCCGCGCTGGGCCTCAATCTGCTGTTCGGGGTGCCGTTGTTCACGGCCGGGCTGATGACCGGCGCGATCGCGTTTGCGTTGCTCGAGCTCCAGCGCCGGGGGTTCAGAAGCTTTGAGCTGGCGATCACCGCGCTGCTGGGGATCGTGTTCGCCGGCTTCGTCTACGAGACGCTGCGGATCGGCCCCTCGGTCCACGAGTCGCTGCGCGGGCTGATCCCCGGTCTGAGCTCCACCAGCGAGCTCTATCTGGCGGTGGGCATCGTCGGCGCGACCGTGATGCCACACGTGATCTACCTGCATTCGGCGCTGATGAAGGGGCGGATGCAGGTACGCGACGACACCGAGCGCAAGCGCGTGCTGCGCTTCGGGCGCGTCGACGTGCTCATCGCGCTGGGGCTCGCCGGCGTGATCAACCTGGCGATGCTGGCCGCCGCGGCCAAGCTGTTTCACACCACCGGGCTGTCCGGTGTGAGCACGATCGAGGGCGCGCACGCCCAGCTCGGACGTCTGGTCGGCGGGGGCGCGGCAATTGCCTTTGCGGTCGCGCTGCTGGCCTCCGGGGCGTCGTCCTCCAGCGTCGGGACGTTCGCAGGCCAGGTGGTGATGGCCGGTTTCATCAACGTTCGGATTCCGATCCTGTTGCGGCGCGCGGTGACGATGTCTCCCGCCCTGGTGGTCCTCGCGCTCGGGGTCGACCCCACCAGCGCGCTCGTGCTCAGTCAGGTGGTGCTGTCGTTCGGGATTCCGTTCGCGCTCGTCCCGCTGGTGATCCTGACCGGGCGCAGCAACGTGATGGGCGTGCACTCCAACCATCGTCTGACCAGCCTGCTCGCCTACGGCGTGGCCGGGCTGATCACCGTGATGAACGTGTTCCTGGTCACCCAGCAGCTGCTGGGCTGAGGGGTCGGAGTTGCACTAGGCTGCAGACATGTCGCTGGCCGACTACTTCCAAACGCTGGTCGACTCGCTGTCGGACGACTGGACCGATCTGGAGCTCGATCTGCGGATCTTCGACGAGCGCCGCTACGTCGACGCGGCGGTCGTGCTGGTCACCTGCAACGCGCAGCCCTACTCCAAGCACGACTGGCACTGGCGGCTGCTGGTCGCCCATCGCTTCGGTCACGCCGCGGCGGTGTCCTCGGTGCACCTGGCGCTGAAGCTGCTCGACGACGCCGAGATCGAAGGCGAGCTGGTACTACGCGAGGTCCGTACCGGGCGCGTGGAGGTGGTTCAGATGTGGGGACGGACCGAATCGGTGCGCCAGGACTTCAAGCGCCTGCGCGCCCAGTAGGAGCCCGAACCCTAGGCCGTTGACCGGTCTGTCAGCCGCCGCCGGCTGAGTCCGGAACGAAGCCCGGCGCGAACATGCTGGCGACGTCGGGCACCCGGCGGACGATCCCGAACTTCGCCTCCCAGCTTGCCCACGAACGCAGGCGGGCCAGGTCCAGCTCGCCGACGCGCCCGTCGGGAGCGGCGAACGCCGGTCTGAGCGCGGCAAGCTCGGCGGTCACGAGCTTGGGGTCGAGGCCGGCGACGCGCGACTCCAGGCTGGCGGCGGCCACGGCGGGGTCGGCCAGCGCCAAGCGGTAGCCGGCGACCAGCGCCCGCACGACGGCGCGCGCGAGTCCGGGATCGGTCCGCAGGCTGGAGCTGGTCGCGCACAACACCAACTCCGGATAGGACGGGGCGCCGAACTCGTCGACGCGGAAGATGTGTACTCCGGCGTCGCGGCGCTGCAACGTGACCCCCTCGTCGTTCCAGAACGACGTCACCGCGGCGACGCGGCCGGCGATCAGGTCCGGGACGGCGTCATAGCCGATCACGACCTGCTTGACCGCGGCCGGGTCACCGCCGGAACCGGCGACGATCGAACGCAGTACGGCGGTGTCGCTCGGAACCCCCGTGACGCCCACCGTCCGGCTCTGCAGTTGCCGTGGGTTGTGGATCTGGGGTGCGGCGATCACCGCTGCCAGCGGACGCTCGACGATCGCCATGATCGCCTTGATCGCCTCGCCGCGCTCGCGGGCGATGGCCAGATCGTGCAGGTCGAGGATCGCGAAGTTGGCCCGGCCGGTCTCCAGCAGCTTGATCGAGCCGGTGGAGGCCGAAGGCGCGACCACGTGCAGATCGACCCCCTGCGCGCGGTCATAGCCGCGGGCCAGCGCGGTGTAGATGCCGGCGTGCACCGCGTTGGGCGTGAAATCGAGCACGAGCGTGGCATTGCGCTCGGTCCGGGGGCGTGAGCCGGCTGGGCTGGCCGAGCTGGTCGAGCTGGTCGAGCTGGTCGAGCCGGGGGATCCGGGGGATCCGGTGGAGCCGCAGCCGCCCAGCAGCAGGGCGAAGACGAGCAACAGGGGCGTGAGGAGCCGGGGCAAGCGGGCCAGGATAGGCCCCAGGACCGGTCCTCGTAGAATCCCCGCAGGATGCGCCGCCGGGTCACGTTCAGCCGCAACCTCACGCTGTCGCTCTCGCGGACGTGTCGTTGCTATTGCAAGTACTGCTCGTTTGCCACTCACAAGGCGCACCTGCATTCACCCGATGAGGTCGAGCAGATCCTCGACCGGGCGGTCAAGCGACACCGGGTCAAAGAGCTGCTGGTGCTGACCGGCGAGAAGCCCGAGGTCAACGCCGAGGTCCGCGCCCGCCTGGCCGAGTACGGCCACGACGACTTCACCGCGTATGTCGTGTGGGCCTGCCAGCAGGCGCTGGACCGCGGCCTGCTCCCGCACACCAACCTCGGCGTCCTGGGGGCGGAGGATCTCTCCCGGCTGCGCGAGGTCACGGCCTCGCAGGGGCTGATGCTGGAGTCGGTCTCCGAGCGGCTGATGGCGACCGTGCACGCGGGCTCGCCGACCAAGCATCCGGAGCGCCGGATCGCCACGATCGCCGCCGCCGGCGAACTGAAGATCCCGTTCACCAGCGGGATCCTGGTCGGGATCGGCGAGACCGAAGAGGAGCGGATGGCCTCGCTGGAGAAGCTCGCCGAGCTGCACGGGCGCTATGGGCACATCCAGGAGGTGATCCTGCAGAACTTCGTGCCGCATCAGAGCTACTACGGTCGCGAGCCGGCGCAGATCGCCGATGCGGCGGCGCGCGAGTACTGGCGCACCGGCGTCGGCCACGGCCCGCAGCAGGCGATGCCCGCCTGGGCCTGCGAGGTGACCGTGGCGGACATCAAGCGCCTGATCGCCCATGTGCGGACACTGATGCCCGACGTGGGGATCCAGGTGCCGCCCAACCTGGCGGACTGGTGGCCCGAGCTGGTGCATGCCGGCGCCAGCGACCTGGGTGGGCTGAGCGCCAACGGCGATCACATCTCCCCTGAGCACCCGTTCCCCTCGCCGGTCCAGGTACGCAAGCGCCTGCACGACGACGGCGTCGCGCTGACCGAGCGCCTGTGCGTGTACCCCGAGTACATCGACCAGGAGTGGCTCGCCGCCCCGGTGCTGGACGTGATCAAGCGCTGTTACTGGTCGTTCATCCCCCGGCGCGGGAGCGGGCGCCGCGCCGAGGTGACGGTCGCCGACGACGCCGCGCCGCGGGCGATCGACAAGGCCTGTGATGGTGTCGCGCTCACTCCCGACGAGCTGACCGCGCTGTTTTGCGAGCGCCGTCCGGAGGTGATCGAAGAGATGCGCTGCGCGGCCGACGAGCTGCGCCGCCGGCTGGCCGGCGAGACGGTCACGTTCGTGGTCAACCGCAACATCAACGTCTCCAACGTCTGCATCGTCGGCTGCGCGTTCTGCGGCTTTGGCCAGTCGCGGCGCTCGCCCGATGCCTACGAGCATTCCGAGCCGGAGTTCGCCCAGCGGGTGCACGAGGCCGTCGCCGCCGGCGCGACCGAGCTCTGCATCCAGTCGGGGATCCATCCCGACTGGGGTCTGGAGGACTACGAGCACTGGCTGCGCTTTGCCAAGCAGCTGGCCCCCCAGCTGCACCTGCACGCCTACTCGCCGATGGAGATCGCGCACATGTGCGACGTCAGCGGCTTGTCGCCGCGGGCGGTGTTTGCGCGGCTGCGCGAGGCCGGGCTGGGGTCCACGCCGGGGACCGCCGCCGAGGTGCTGCACGATGGCGTGCGCGAGCGGATCTCGCCCAACAAGCTCCCGGTCGCCCGCTGGGTGGAGATCATCGAGGCCTCGCACGCGGAGGGCATCCGGTCGACGGTGACCGTGATGTTCGGCCACATCGAGGAGCCCTGGGAGCTGGCCGAGCACATGCGGATCGTGCGGGAGCTGCAGGAGCGCACCGGAGGCTTCACGGAGTTCGTGCCGCTGTCGTTCATCCCGTTCCACACGCTGCTGGGGCGCACCCACGGCGTGCAGGAGATCACCGCCGAGGAGAACCTCAAGCACACGGCCGCGTTCCGGCTCGCGCTCGGGCTGACCGTGCCCAGCCTTCAGGCGAGCTGGGTCAAGATGGGGCTCGACGCCGCCACCGAGGCGCTGCGCTGGGGTGTCAACGACCTCGGCGGGACGCTGATGGAGGAGTCGATCTCCCGGATGGCCGGCAGCTACCACGGGGTCAAGCTGGAATCCGAGGATCTGATCGCCGCCGCGCATCGCGCCGGGCGCCCGGCCGCGGAGCGCACGACCCTGTACGAGATTCGCCGCCGCTACGAGCTGCCCGTCGCGGCAGCCGGATGAGCCTCGAACCCAGGACGACAGAGCACCCGGCGTCGCTGTTCGCCGGCGTGGAGCCGCTGGAGGTGATGGTCGAGCTGCTGGCCGAGATCGACACCGATACCTCCTCGACGCAGTTCTATGACCGGATCTGCGAGGCGATCTGCCGGCTGACCACGATGCGGCGAGCGGCGATCTTCATGGCCGACGCCGGCCGCCGCCGGGTGCGCGCGGTTGGCGCCCACGGAACCTCGTTCTCGCAGCTGGCGGCCCTGAGGCCGACGCTCGTAAACACGCCGATCGCCCAGCGGGCGCTGCTGGAGGACGAGGTGGTGGTGATCTCGGAGTCGATCGAGGACGCCGTCCCGGCGGAGTACGCCGAGCTGCTGGGAATCACCACGCTGGTGTGCACGCCGCTGAGTGCCGCCGGACGGGCCTATGGCGTGATCTGCGCCGATCGCGGCGGCGGGCGCTTTGAGCTCTCCGACGGCGAGCGCCACCTGCTGTGGACGCTGGGCAAGACGGCGGCGCTGGTCGCCACCGCGCGCAACGCCACGCGACAGCAGGAGCGCGCCCGGCGTTACGGTGAGCGGCTGGAGCTCGCCCGGGAGATCCACGAGCGGGTGCTGCAGCGACTGTTCGGCGTGTCGCTGGCGCTGAGCGCCGAGAAGCCGCTTGACTCCGGCGAGCGCGACCGCTGCCGGATCGAGATGCAGGAGGCGCTGAGCGACCTTCGCCGCGCGCTGGAACGTCCGCTGGCGCCGCTGCCGCCGGAGACGGGGACGACACTGGCGGCCGAGCTGGAGCGGCTGGCCGGTGCCGCGGGGCCCCCGCTGCATGTCGCCTGGACGGCCGATGTGACCGTGCCGGCTGACGTGGAGGCGCTCGCCCAGTCGGTGCTTGCCGAAGCGCTGCGCAACATCGCCAAGCACGCCGACCCCTCGCGTGTGGATGTGGCGGTGGCCCGCGGCGAGGACACGTTCACGCTCGAGGTCCGCAACGACGGCGTGCACCCCGGTGCCCGCGGTGCCGGGATGGGCCTGCGCCTGGCGTCGTTCGAGGCACTGCAGCAGGGCGGCGTGGTCGACTTCGGCTCGCCGGGCTCAGGACTTTGGCGGGTGCGCCTGGTGGTGCCGCTGGAGGAGACCAAGCCTTGACCACGCAGGCGCCGACCGGCCTAGCCGCCAAGCGGCGCCTGCGGGTGCTGGTCGTCGACGACCACGACGTCGTGCACTGGGGGTTTCGCGTGCTGCTCGGAGAGCAGCCGTGGGTGGCCCGATGCCTGGCGGCCCGGACCGGCGCCGAGGCGCTGGCGCTGGTCGAGAGCTTTCAGCCCCACGTGGCGCTCGTCGACCTGTTCCTGGTCGGCGAGTCAGGTGCCGATGTGTGCGAGTCGATCCGTCGCGCCTCGCCGGCCACGCGCGTGCTGCTGATCTCCGGTGCGGGCCGGATGTCGGCGGCGGCGGCGCGGGCCGCGGGGGCGTCGGGATTCGTCTCCAAGGACTGGGAGGCGCACGAGATCGCCCGCGCGGTCCGGATGGTGGGGCTGGGGATGACGATGTTCGCGCCCAAGGCCGAGCAGCCCACGCCGCTGCTGACCGAGCGCGAGCGTGAGGTGCTCGACCTGATCGCCGCCGGCTCGACGAACCGGGAGATCGCCGGCGAGCTCTACCTCTCGCCGCACACGGTCAAGGAGCACACCAGCTCGCTGTACCGCAAGCTGGGTGCGCGCAACCGGACCGAGGCCGTGCAGCGCGCGCAGCGGATCGGCTTGCTGGGCTAGGACCGCGGGCGCTGCGGCACTAGGACCGCGGGCGCTGCGGCACTAGGACCGCGGGCGCATCATCCACTCGAAGGTCGGCAGCTTGATGGCGTGGGGGAGGTAGCGCGCGGCCAGCATCGCGGCGCGGATCGGTAGCCCCGGCACGACCACGCGGCGACCGGCCGCCAGCCCGTCGACGCCGGCCTTGGCGGCCTGCTCGGCGGTGACCCAGGCTTGGCGCGGTACCGCTTTCTCAAACGACTGTCCCGCGCCGACCTCCCAGCCCGCGATCTCCCAGAACTCGGTCGAGACCGGTCCCGGCGCCAGCGCGGTGACCGCCACGCCTTGATGGCCGAGCTCCTGGTGGAGCGCCTCGGAGAACGCGAGCACGTAGGCCTTGGCCGCCGAATAGCCGGCCGAGTAGGGCATCGGCTGCATGCCGGCGGTCGAGGCGACGTTCAGCACCGCGCCGCGCCCGCGCTCCACCATCGGTCCGATGAACGCGGAGCTGAGCGCGACGACCGCTTCGACCAGCACCCGGACCTGCTGCAGCTCGCGCTCGGGATCAGACTCGTGGAACGGGCCCCCAGTGGCGAAGCCCGCGTTGTTGACCAGGATGTCGACCTCGAGCCCGAGCCGCCCGATCCGCCCGGCCAGCCGCTGGCGGGCGACCGGTTTGGTCAGATCGCAGGCGAGCACCTCGGCGCGCACCCCAAACTTTTCGCTGAGCTCGCTCGCCAGCGCCTCCAGCCGCTCCTGGCGCCGGGCGACGAGCACCAGGCCGTGCCCCCGCTGCGCCAGCTCACGCGCGATCGCTGCGCCGATCCCTGCGGAGGCACCCGTAACCAACGCCACGCCGGCGGGATGAGGCTCAGGCAAGCTCATTCGGTCTCATTATCGGTGAAGAGGTAGAACGGGTTTGACGCAGCCCGAGAGAATCCCGCGGATTCGGCATAAGGGCGAGCCTGGCAGCTTTGCCAACAAATCCGCGGGATTCTCTTAAGGGAAAGCCCCTCAGGAGACCCTTCGACTATTTCAGCGTCTTCTGGGGCTTTTCCCCCCGATCGGGGGGAAGAGCATCGCGACCCTGTATCGGAGCGCGCGCCGATGCGTAATTTCGATCGATGGACTCAACTACCGCGATCCTGTTTCCCGGGCAGGGCAGCCAGACCTCGGATATGCGCGAGATTGTCGCCGGGGCGCGCCCCGAGCTGCTCGCGATGGCGGTGCAGGTCGTCGGCGAGGACCCGTTCGCGCGTGCGCTGGAGGGCACGAACTTCGCCCAGCCGGCGATCTTCTGCGCCAGCCTGGCGGGATGGGCGGCGCTGGGTAGCCCGGAGGGCGACTTCATGGCCGGCCACTCACTGGGCGAGATCGCGGCGCTCGTCGCTGCCGGATGCCTGGCTGAGCGCGACGGACTGGAGCTGGTCGCCCTGCGCGGCCGGCTGATGCACGAGGCCGGTCGGCGCGCCGGCCACGGTGCCATGCTGGCGCTGCTCGGCGCCGGCGCCGCCGACCACGCCACCGAGATCGCCAGCGCGCACGGACTGGCCGTCGCCAATGACAACTCGCCTCAGCAGGTCGTCCTGTCAGGTGCCAAGACGGCGCTGCTCGCCGCCGAGGTTCACGCCAGGGAACTCGGATTGAGGGCGCGCGAGCTCGACGTAGCCGGCGCGTTTCACTCGCCGATGATGGCCTTTGCCGTGCCCGAGTTCGCCGCGGCGCTGGAGCACGTGGATGTCGGCACGCCGCGCGTGCCGGTATTCTCGGCGGTCACCGCGGAGCCGTTCGACGACGTTCGCGGCCGTCTGGTCGAGGCGCTGACGATGCCCGTGCGCTGGCGCGAGACGCTGCTGGCGCTGCGAGCCAGGGGCGCAGATCGGTTCCTGGAGGTCGGCCCCGGACGGATCCTCACCGGCCTGGCCAAGCGCACGCTGGCCGACGTGGAGCTGGTCAGTGCTTGAGACGTGGATGGCCGAATGGGGGCGCGATGTCGGTGTCTGAGGCGACGACACCGCGAGAGGGCTGCGCGCTAGTAACCGGTGCCTCGCGCGGGATCGGGGCGGCGATCGCCCACGCGCTGTCCCGCGACGGATGGCCGGTGGGCATCAACTACCGGGCGGATCGGGCGGGCGCCGAAACGGTGGTGTCGGAGATCGAGCGAGCGGGGCACCGGGCGATCGCCGTCTGCGGCGATGTGGCGGATCCGGCCACACCGGACGCGCTGTTCGCGGCGGTCGAGTCCGGGCTGGAGTCGCCCGTGCGCGTGCTGGTCAATAACGCCGGCATCAGCGCTGACAATCTCGCCCCCTCGCTGAGCGACGAGGAGTGGTCGTCGGTGATCGAGGTCGATTTGACCGCCGCATTCCGGCTGATGCGCCGCGCGCTGAAGCCGATGCTGCGCGCAAGGTCCGGGCGGATCATCAACATCTCCTCGGTGGTGGGACTGCGCGCCAATGCGGGCCAGGCGAACTACGCGGCCGCCAAGGCCGGGCTGATCGCCCTCACGCGGACTGCGGCGATCGAGGTCGCACGGCGCGGAATCACCATCAATGCGGTCGCACCGGGCTGGATCGAAACGGAGATGACCGCATCGGTGTCGAAGGAGTTACTGGCGGCGGTGCCCGCAAGGCGCGCCGGAACCCCGGAGGAGGTGGCGGCCTGCGTACGCTTTCTAGCCTCCGAGCAAGCGAGTTACGTGACCGGCGCGGTGCTCAGCGTCGACGGCGGGCTAGCGGCGTGAAATCCCCCAACAGATTGGAGATCCCGAGATGTCAACGGTAACCACAGAGCAGGTTCAGAGTCGTGTCGTCGAGACGCTGGCCAGCTTCGGCCCCGACCAGAGCCAGATCACGCGTGAGGCGACCTTCGAGGAGCTGGATATCGACTCGCTGGACCTCGTCGAACTGGCCCAGGTCGTCGAGGACGAGTACGGCGTGGTGCTCAAGGGCGAGGACATGAAAGAGCTCAAGACGGTCGGCGACGCGATCGACCTGATCGTGGCGCGGGCGGAGTAGGTGAGCGCGACGCGGGATAGACGCAAGGTCGTCGTCACCGGCATGGGTGCGATCACGCCGCTGGGCATCGGCGCGGAGACGCTGCATGACCGCTGGGCGGCCGGTGTGTGCGGGATCGTCGACGGCGCGGGGGCGTGTCGTGAGTTCTCGCCGGCGGACCACCTGTCGGTCAAGGAGGTGCGCCGGCTGGACCGTTTCTCCCAGCTGGCGCTGGTCGCCTCGGGCGAGGCGCTGGCGCAGGCCGGCTGGAGTGACGAGCTGCCATATGACCCGCTGCGGACCGCGTGCGTGATCGGGACCGGGATCGGCGGCATCGAGACCGTCGAGATCCAGCACGACGTGATGCGCGACCGGGGCGCGAAGATGGTCTCGCCGCTGGGGATCCCGCAGTACATGCCCAATGCCGCCGCCGCGGCGGTGTCGATGAAGCACGGCCTCCAGGGTCAGATGTACGGCGTGGTCTCGGCGTGCTCGGGGGGCGCCCATGCTGTCGGATCCGCCCTCCGCATGATCCAATATGGCGATGCGGACGCCGCCGTCTGCGGCGGCGCCGAAGCCACCCTGACCGAGTTCGGCTTCGCCTGCTTCAACTCCATGCAGGCGCTCTCGCCGACCGGGATCTCGCGCCCGTTCGACCTCCGCCGCGACGGCTTCGTGATGGGCGAGGGCGCCGGCGTGTTGGTGCTCGAGGAGGAATCGGCCGCGCGGGCCCGGGGCGCGACGATCCTGGGCGAGGTGGCCGGCTACGGGGCGACCTCGGACGCCTATCACCTGACCGCGCCGGAACCGAGCGGTGGCCCGGCTTCCAAGGCGATCGAGTTCGCGCTCGCCGACGCCGGTCTCGCCCCCGACGAGATCGACTACGTCAACGCGCACGGCACCTCGACCCAGCTCAACGACGCCGCCGAGACGGCGGCGCTCAAGCGCGCGTTCGGCGACCGCGCCAAGCGGGTCCCGGTGTCCTCGACCAAGTCGGCGATCGGGCATCTGCTCGGGGCCGCCGGAGCGGTCGAGGCGGTGGCCACGATCCGGACGCTGACCACGCGCGTGATTGCGCCGACCCTCGGCTACGAGGTCCCCGATCCCGAGCTCGACCTTGATTACGTCCCCGGCGAGGCCCGGCCGCTGCTGAGCGCAAACGGCCATCCGCCGGCCGCGATCTCCAACTCGTTCGCGTTCGGCGGCCACAACGTCGCGCTCGTCCTGCGCGGAGCGCCGCAGTGAGCGCGACCGCCCTGCACGCCCCGGCGCGGCGCCTGTCGCCGCTGGCGCGCCTGGGGGCGCTGTGCGATCCGGGCAGCGTCCAGGTGCTGCGATCGCTGGCGCTCTCCCCGCGGCTCGGCGAGCGGGCGGTGCCGGGTGACGGCGTCGTCGGCGCCACCGGCATGGTGAGCGGGCTCCCGATCGCCTGCTACGCCCAGGATGGCTCGTTCCTGGGCGGTTCGCTCGGCGAGCGCCACGCCGACACGATCGTGCGCGTGCTGGAGATCGCCGGTCGCGCCCGGATCCCCGTGGTCGGGTTCGTCGAGTCCGGCGGCGCGCGGATGCAGGAGGGCACCGCGGCGCTGGCCGGCTACGGCCGGATCTTCCGCCACACGGTGGCGCTGACCGGCGTGGTCCCCCAGATCTCGATCGTCTCCGGCGCGTCGGCCGGCGGAGGGGCCTACTCGCCGGCGCTGACCGACCTGATCGTAATGACCCAGGACGCGGCGATGTTCCTGACCGGGCCTGACGTCGTGCGTGAGGCGCTGGGTGAGGGGATCGACGCCGCCCGACTGGGCGGCCCGCACGTGCACGACCGGAACGGTGTCTGCCATCTGGTCGAGGCCGACGAAGCCAGCGCCGCCGCCCGGGTGCGCACGCTGCTGGGTTACCTGCCGGGCGCGGCAGGGGAGAGCCCGCCCCAATGCCAGCCGCTGGCGCCCGAGCTCCCGGATCCGGGCGCGGTGGTGCCTGCGGCGCCGCGGCGCGTCTACGACGTCCGTGACGCGCTACGGGCGATCGTCGATGCCGACTCGCTGCAGGAGTTGTGTCCACGCTGGGCGCGCAACGTGGTGACCGGACTGGCCCGGCTCGACGGCCGCCCGATCGGCATCGTCGCCAACCAGCCGCGGCATCTCGGCGGCGTACTCGACGCCGAAGGGTCCGAGAAGGCGGCTCGATTTGTGAACTTCTGCAACTCGTTCGGCGTGCCGCTGCTCGCCGTGGTCGACACCCCGGGGTTCATGCCCGGCTCAAAGCAGGAGCGCGCGGGCGTGATCCGTCACGGCGCCTCGCTGGTGCGGGCGTTCGCCGCCGCGCGCGTTCCGAAGTTGACCGTGGTCCTGCGCAAGTCCTACGGCGGCGCGTACATCACGATGAACTCGCGTGATCTGGGCGCCGACCTGGTGCTGGCGTGGCCCGACGCCGAGCTGGGCATCATGAGCGCCCGGGCGGCCGTGGGGATCGTGCACCGCCGCGAGCTGCGGGTGGCCGGCGACCCGGACGGCGAGCGCGATCGTCTCGCCGATGCCTACGCCCAGGAGCACCTGCGGGCGCACAGCGCGGCAGCCGCCGGGTTCGTCGACGAGATCATCGAGCCGGCGCAGACGCGCGAGCGCCTCGCCTGGGCGCTGCGCACGCTGGCAGGCGGGCGGGCATGATCCTCGCCGGCAAGCGGCTGCTGATAACCGGCGTCATCACCAAGGACTCGATTGCCTTCCACGCCGCCGAGCAGGCCCAGCGGGAGGGTGCCGAGGTGCTGCTGACCAGCTTTGGGCGGGTGCGGCGGATGACCGAGCGCGCCGCGCAGCGGCTCCCCGAGCCGGTCGAGGTGCTTGAACTCGACGTCAACAGCACCGACGACCTGGAGACACTGAGCGCGTCGCTGGGCGAGCGGTGGGGACGGGTCGACGGAGCCCTGCACGCGATCGCCTTCGCACCCGAGGACGCGCTCGGGGGACGGTTCATGACCGCGCCGGCCGACAGCGCGATGCAGGCCTTTCAGACCAGCGCCTTCTCACTCAAGGCGCTGGCGGCCGCGCTGGCGCCGTTGATGCCGAGCGGCTCGAGCATCGTCGGGCTGGACTTCGACGCCAGCGTGGCGTGGCCGATCTACGACTGGATGGGGGTCGCCAAGGCCGCGCTGGAATCCGTCTCACGCTACCTGGCGCGTGACCTCGGTCCGGAGGGGATCCGCGTCAACCTGGTCTCGGCCGGCCCGCTGGGCACCGTCGCCGCGCGCGGGATCCCCGGCTTCGAGCAGCTGGCCGAGCTGTGGCGCGCGCAGGCGCCGCTGGGCTGGGACATCGAGGATCCGGTGCCCGTGGCGCGGGCGATCTGCTGGCTTCTGTCGGATTACGCGCAGGCGATCTCCGGCGAGATCGTCCACGTGGATGGCGGATTTCACGCAGTCGGGGCGCCGAGCCAGGCCTGAGTGCGCATCCGCTTCGGATCTCACGCGGTGGGGGCACCGAGCCAGGTGTGAGGCGCGGGCCGCTGCGGGGGTGAGGCGCGCCGGCTGGGACGTGCGGGGGATGGGAGCCTCCCGTTCGAGAACGCCACGCCCACCTGAAAGTCCTACCGGAAAAGGTTCTCGGCCTCTGGGCGCAGCAGCGCCAACGCGCCGGGCCCGTCATCGGCGCTCACGTGTCGCCCAGCCCCTGAAACCAGCACGGTCGGCTGCATCGCATCCTTTGACCGCGCCAGGTCGGCCGCGGCTGCCAGTTCGTCGGCGACGGCGATCCAGGTCGCCTTGAGCTCACGGCCGCGGGCGTCGGTGCGTCCGCGCCAGTCATCCAGCACTCGCAGGCCGGCGCATCCGATCGCCACGTCGACCTGACCGTGGCGCCAGGCCCGTCCGAAGGAGTCGGTGATCAGGACCGCTGGCGCTACCCCGAGGCGCGCGTGCAGGCGCCGGCGAATCGTCCGCGCCGAGCTGTCGGGATCCCGGGGGAGGAGGATCACGGTGTCGTCATCAGGGGCGTTGGAGGCGTCCACGCCGGCGTTGGCGCAAACGAAACCATGATGGGTGACGCAGATCAGCACGCCGTTGATGGCACGCAGGATCTCCCGCGATTCATCCAGTACCACCTGCACGTGACGCGGATCCTTGCCCAGCTCGGCGGCGAGCGCGTTCGCCCGGCCATCGACGGCGACGGTCGAGAGCTTCCTCGTGCTTCCCTCAGCTTTGGAGACGACCTTGTGCGCAATCACCAGCACGTCCTCGGCCCGCGGCTGAGTCGGCGAGAGCGCCGCCCCGATCAGCCCGCCCAGATCGTCGCCGGACCTGACTTCAGGCAGTCCCTCGAGCGCCGTGGCGGTGATCATCGCCTAGGTCTGGCTTCGCAGCAGCTGGCTGAGCATGCCCCGCGTATGGGCGGCGCCGCCGCGGGTGGCGGCGAGCGTGGCCTGCACGGTGGCCAGATCGTCGGGTGTATCGACGTCGAGGCCCAGCGACGGGACCGCCACCACCTCGCCGGCGATCCCGGCTAGGCGCGCCTGCGTCGCGTGGCGCTCGCAGCTTCCCGGTCCAAATGAGGGCTCAAGCGCATCGGGCGGGGTGAGCAGCAGCGCGTTGGTCCCGGTGCCGTGGCGATCGGGGACGATCAGGACCGACGGCGGCGACACCGGGCGGGCCATCAGCTCGTCGAGCTCGGTGGGGGCGATGATCGGGCAGTCGCCGGGGATCAGCAGCACGCGGTCGGCGCCCAGCTCCAGCGCCCTGTCGATGCCCAGCGCCGCGGCCTGGTTGTGACCGTCGTCGGAATCCTCCAGCACCGCGGCGCCGTAGCCTCCGGCGATCCGCTGGGCGCCGTGGTCGCTGCTGACCACGAGCACCTGGTCGACCGACTCGGTGCGTCGCAGCGCCACCAGCACATCGGAGAACATCGATTCCGCCAGCGCCCGGCGCGGCGCGGGCTGAAGCTCATCGTGCAGGCGGCCCTTGGCCTCGTCGAAGCTCTTCATGGGCAGGATCGCGAGCGTCTTCATCGGGCACACGCTAGTGGTCAGGACAGCGCGAGGGCAAAGCCGAGTGTCTCCTCGGCCAGGCGGTGGCGAGCCTCGGCCGTGTCCATCAGCACATCGGTCTCCAGCACCGGCAGGGCATCAGTGCGCTGATCGGCCACCAGCCCGTCCAGCACGCCGGTGTAGGTCGCCGCGATCCCTTCACTGTCACACGGCTGCTTGGCCCACCGCATGAACGCCTCGGTCGGCCCCTTGAGCACCTGGCCGCGGACGAAGGGACTGACCGCCACGACCGTTGCCGCGCTCTCGTGGATCGCGGCCCGGACGCCCTGTAGCTCCAGGATCGGCCCGATCGAGATGACCGGATTGGAGGGACCGATCACGATCGCCTGCGCGCCGGCGATCGCGGCCAGCACCTCCGGCGTGGGCGAGGCCGCCCGCAGTCCGCGGAAGTCGACCCCCTGGACGGCTTCCCGGCCGCCGAGCTTGATCATGAACTCCTGAAAGGGCATCCAGCGGCCGGCCGCCATGACCCGCGTCCGCACCGGCCGATCGCTCATCGGCAGCACCGTCGCGGTGACGCCGAACGCCGTCGCGATCGCCGCGTGAGCTTCGGTCAAGCGACGGTCGTCATCGAGCGCGCCGGCGCGTTGCAATCCGATCGCCAGGTCGCGGTCTCCGAGCGAGAACCACACCTCGACCCCCAGCTCCCGCAGCCCGTCCATCACGTTGAAAGTGTCATCGGCCAGGCCCCAGCCGCGGTCGTCGATGCGGTCGGCAAGCCAGAAGGTCACCAGGTCGGGGTCAGGCGATACATACGCGCCGTAGATCTCGATGTCGTCGCCGGTGTTGGCGATCACGGTCAGCTGCTCTGCTCCGACGACGTCGAGCATGCCACGGGCCAGCTTGGCGCCGCCCGTCCCGCCGGCCAGGACCACGACCTTGGTGCTCATCGGTGCACTATCACCGGTTCAGGCCGGTGATCTTGATCCCGGCTCGCGCCTTGTTGCGCACATTGATCGAGATGATCAACGCCGTCAGCTGCTCGACGATCCGCGCCATCTCCAGCGGCCCGCAGTCGACGCAGCCCAGACCCGGGATCCGGTTGACCAGCTCGGTCACCTTCTCCTTGTCCTGGCGCCGGTCGCCACACACGAGCACGTCCTCGTCAAGCTCGTGTTCCAGGTCGGTCAGCAGCGCGGCGCTGACGGTATGGAAAGCCGACACGACGCGGACGCCGTCAGGAGCCATCTCCTGCGCCTGCTGGGCGGCCGATCCCTGCCAGACCGTCAGCGTTCGTGTCGCCTTGCCGCTGACCGCAGCCGCCAGCGGCACGGTGGCGTCGATCACCAGCTGACCCTCGCGCAGCGCGCCCTTCAGATTGGTGAGCGTCTCTGACTGATTACGGAAGGGAACGCTGAGGATCACGATCTCGGCGGCCTGGACGGCATCGGCGTTCTGGAGTCCCTGGAAGGAACCCTCGGGCAGCTGCTCGGCCGCCCGGGCCGCCGCTTGCTCAGCGCGGGCGCCGTCACGGGAACCAATCACGATCGGGACGCCGGCCTGGCCGAGCCTCAGCGCCAGGCCGAACCCGAGCGCCCCGGTCCCGCCGACGATGCATATCGGGTCTGGCACGGGCCGGGAGTCTAGTGCAGCGTTCCGGACGACCTTTGGTGTTCAGGCTCGTCCAGACGCGCCAGAGCTCAAAGGGATTTCGAGAACGGTGCACAAGGGTGCGGGCGGTCTATATTGCCGGCGGGTGCGCGTTCGGATCCTCTTTGTCACGCTGGTTGCCGCGCTGGCCGTCTCGGTGGCGACCGCCGGCGCGACCAGGAAGCGCCAGCAGCCGATTCCCGTTCAGGCCGCCTCGCTCACACAGGCTGCCCAGCGGCTGATCTGGCGGGTGGATACCTCCGAGCCATTCTCCCCGGCCGGGCTGGCCGCCGGCCGGCGCTCGCTGTGCCTGCTGATCGAGCGCCTGAAGTCAGGCTCGGTGTCCGGCCAACTGTGCCTCGCCGGCCCGGCGGCCGGCAAGCGCTCCCCGCAGGTGGTCTACCAGCCGATCACCAGCGCCGGTCCCGGCCCCGCCAAGGCGATCGCCGCGACGGTCACGCGGTCCAGCGATCACGAGCTCACCGCTGCCTTCATGCCGGCCGGCCTCGGTCGCAGCTATCAGTCGCTGCGCTGGCAGGTGATCAGCACGCTGCGCCGACCAGCCTGCATCCCGGCCAAGCCCAACCGGGTCGGCTGCCTGACCCTGTTCCCGCGCTCGCCGACGCTGGCCAAGCTCCACACCCCGCAGGTGGTCGGCTGCGTGCCCAGCGGACCGGCGTTCGTCAACAACGGCCCCAGCGACCGTCGGGTGATCGCGCTCACGTTCGACGACGGGCCCTGGTACGACACGCCTCAGTTCCTCGACATCCTCGAGCACTACCACGTGCCCGCCACCTTTTTTGAGATCGGCGAGCAGATCAGCACTTACGGCGAGGGTGGCGCGATCGAGCGCCGGATGCTGGCTGACGGCGACATGATCGGCGACCACACGTGGAGTCACCCGAACGTGTCGGGCGCGGGCTCGTTCGCGGCCGGGCAGATCTCGCAGACCGCGACGGCGATCGAGCAGGCGACGCACGGCTTCACGCCCTGCCTATTCCGCGCCCCCTATGGCGCCGTCAGCGGCGCACTGATCTCCGAGGCGCGCTCGATGGGCTTCACGACGATCCAGTGGGACATCGATCCGCGCGACTGGGCGACTCCCGGCGTCGGTGCGATCTACGACAACGTGATCGCCAACGCGCATCCGGGCGCGATCGTGATCCAGCACGACGGCGGCGGCAACCGCTCCGAGACGCTGGCGGCGTTGCCGCAGGAGATCCAGACACTGCGCAGCCGCGGCTATCAGTTCGTGACCGTCACCCAGCTGCTCGGGCAGCGTCTGATCTACCGATGAGCGGGCTGCCGCCGCGCGTGAAGATCCGCGAGGTCGGCCCCCGCGACGGCTTCCAGAACGAGCCCGAGGTGATTGCCACCTCCGACAAGGTGGCGCTGATCGAGCTGCTGGCTCAGACCGGCGTGCGGCGGCTCGAGCTGACGAGCTTCGTGCGACCCGACGTGATCCCCCAGCTGGCCGACGCCGAGCAGGTGCTGGAGACCGTGCGGCTGCCGCCCGAGGTCTCCGTCAGCGTCCTGATCCCCAACGAGCGCGGCCTTGACCGTGCACTGCGCCACCGCCCACGCTTTGACGAGATCAACGGCTTCCTGTCGGCCTCGGAGACCCACAACCAGAAGAACGTCGGGCGCTCGATCGAGGATTCAATCGCCGAGCTGCAGCGCACGTTCGCCCGTGCGCGGGCCGAGGATCTCCGCTGCGAGGCGGTGATCTCGACGGCGTTCGGATGTCCGTATGAGGGGCACGTGGCGCCCGAGCGGGTGCTGGAGATCGCCGCGGCGATGCTCGCCGCCGGCGCGGCGGAGGTGGGGTTTGGCGACACCACCGGGATGGCCAACCCCCTGCAGGTGCGCGAGTTCTTCGCCCTGGCCCGTGAGGCGCTGCCCGGCGCGGAGCTGACCGCCCACTTTCACAACACCCGGGGGCAGGGCCTGGCCAACGTGCTGGCGGCGCTGGAGTCCGGTGTGGAGAGCTTTGAGTCGAGCTTCGGAGAACTCGGCGGCTGCCCCGTGCCGGCCGGAGCGACCGGCAACATTGCGACCGAGGACCTCGTCTCGATGCTGCATGAGATGGGGATCGATACCGGAATCGACCTCGGCGCGCTGATCGCCGCATCCAAGGCTGCTCAGCAGGTGCTCGGCCGGCCGCTCAGCAGCCACGTCCTCAGCGCTGGGCCGGTCCGCTGGGATGGCACCTGAGCCGCTTGACGTAAGGAGGAGCATCCGCCGTGACCGAGACCGACCACACCCAGGCCCTGCGCATCGCGCTTGACCGCGCTCTGGCGGGCGGTCCCGAGCGCCACCGCGCCCGGGCTGCGCAGCAGGGCAAGCTCCCGGTGCGCGAGCGCGTCGCCCGGCTGCTCGACGATGGCTCGTTCGCCGAGGAAGGTCTGCTGGCCGCCTGGGAGCAGGAAGGGCTCGGTGCTGAGGGGGTCGTCACCGGTCTGGGCACGATCGCGGGACGGCCGGTCGCCGTGATGGCCAACGACCCCACCGTCAAGGCGGGATCGTGGGCGCCTAAGACGGTGGAGAAGATCCTTCGCATCCAAGAACGCGCGGCGTCGCTGCGCACGCCGCTCGTGTACCTGGTCGACTCGGCCGGCGCCCGGATCGACGAGCAGGTGCAGATGTTCCCCGGCCGGCGTGGGGCGGGACGGATCTTCTACAACCAGGTCAGGCTGTCGGGTGTGGTCCCGCAGGTGTGCGTGCTGTTCGGTCCCAGTGCCGCCGGAGGGGCCTACATCCCCGCCTTCTGCGACATCGTGATCATGCGTGATGGCAACGCTTCGATGTACCTCGGCTCGCCGCGGATGGCCGAGATGGTGATCGGTGAGCACGTCACGCTGGAGGAGATGGGCGGTGCGCGGATGCACACCTCCAAGAGCGGCTGCGGTCACGTCCTGGTCGCCTCAGACGAGGAGGGGATCGACTTCGCGCGGCGATATCTGAGCTACCTGCCCTCCAACTTCGCGCAAGCGCCGCCTGACGCCCCGGCGGTCGCCCCCGCCTCGCAGCGGCCGATCGCCGAGCTGATCCCGGCTGATGAGAACAAGCCGTTTGACATGCGTGAGCTGCTCGCCGGCCTGCTGGACGCCGACTCGCTGCTGGAGGTCCACGCGCGCTGGGCCAAGGAGCTGATCGTCGGCTACGCCCGCCTGGAGGGCCGGGTGATTGGCGTCGTGGCCAATCAGCCCAAGGTCAAGGGCGGGGTCCTGTTCGTCGACTCCGCCGACAAGGCCGCCCGTTTCATCTGGTCCTGCAACGCGTTCAACGTCCCGCTGCTGTTCCTCGCCGACGTCCCGGGGTTCATGATCGGCACCCAGGTCGAGCGCGAGGGGATCATCCGCCACGGAGCCAAGATGATCAGCGCGGTCTCCGAGGCCACCGTGCCCAAGCTGTCGGTGATCGTCCGCAAGGCCTACGGCGCCGGCCTGTACGCGATGGCCGGACCGGCGTTCGAGCCGGATTGCTGTCTGGCGCTGCCCAGCGCATCGATCGCGGTGATGGGCCCTCAGGCGGCCGTGAACGCTGTCTACTACAACCAACTGCAGGCGATCGACGATCCCGCCCAACGCCAGGAGCGCGTCGAGCAGCTGCGCCGCGAGTACGCCAAGGACATCGACATCCTGCACCTCGGCTCAGAGTTGGTCGTCGATGCGGTGATCGAGCCCGATCGGCTGCGTTCCGAGCTGTCGCGCCGCTTTGCGCTCGCCGCGGCCAAGCACCGCGAGTGGCCCGTCAAGCACAACCCGGTCACGCCTGTCTGACGGCTGCTTCCGCGGGACGTCGCCATGTGCCTGCGGTCACAGCGCCCTCGCGGCCGCCGGCGGCGCGGGGGCGGACGCGTGCGCGCCGAGCTCGGCATCGATCGCGTCGACCAGCGCCAGGGCCAGCTCCAGCGTCGCGTCGGCGCTGCCCGGCTCGATCGCCGGCGGCGTGTCGCGGGCCTGATGGGAGCGCGGGGCCAGCCCGCGCCGATCCAGGCTGCCGATCGTGATCGCCGCCCGGCGCGCCGCCCGCGCGGGGAACGCCGGGGTGACTCCGCGGCCGCGGACCGCCGTCGCGCCCAGGTACGATTCGGCGGCGGCGACGCGCTGAGCGCAGGCGCGCAGCCAGCGGGCATAGCGCAGCGGGATCAGCGACCCGTCGCTGTCCCACCATCGCGGCCGCCCGGCCCCGCAGGCCGCGATGCCCAGCACGACGACGTCCCCGCGCGCCAGGTCGCGCCGGCGTGCCCGCAGGTGCCGGCGCAGCCCGATCATGCCGCCGTCGCCCGCCCCCTGGAGCACGACATCCACGGCCAGGCGCGGCGGTGGCGCCACGTCCAGCGCACGGACGAGGGCGAGCGCCACCGCCACACCGCTCGCGTTGTCACCCGCGGCGGGACCGGGCTCTGACGTCGCCAGCTCCAGTGCCAGCGCCAGCGCCAGCACGAGCGCCGCGGTGGGGATCAGCTGGGCGATGCCGACCGCGGTGCCGCCGGCGCCACCGTGGCGCAGGATCGCCGTCACGAGCACCCATCCGAGCGCGATCGCCAGCCAGCCGATCCAGCCCGGCGCCGGCGCGCCGATCACCGACCGGCGCAATGCGGCGCAGGCGGCGCGCGGTCCGGCCCGGTACACCAGGCCCGTGCGCCCGGCGTCGTAGTTGGCGGTCACGATCAAGCGCTCTCGGGGACCCGGCCCGACGGGCTGGCTGACCACGTTCTGGCTGGCACGCTCGAGCGTCAGCCGGCGCCCGGGCGAAACGCCCGTGGTGGCGTCGGCGATCACCGAAAGCAGCGCGATCGCCACCATCGCGATGCCCGCGGCGGGCGACGACACCGAGACCAGGCTGCCGGCCAGTCCCAGGGCGATGTGCCAGGCTTGGGCGGCCGCCCAGTTGGGGCGACACCAGAACGTCTGAAGCTCGACGTCGCGGCGGGCGCCGCGCAGCTCGCCGGCAAGCCAGAGTGCGGCTCGCCGCTCGGCGTCGGTTCCCGCCCCGCGACGCTCAAAGCCGGCCAGGGCCGAGATGGTGTCTGCGACGCGCATCAGCTGCAGATTATTTGCTGACGGGCCCTTAAGCGGGCTCATCGTGTACAACGGTGGAGATGACCGAGTCCGAGCACGAGCAGGCGCTGCTCGCCGTCGCGCGGGAGGCCGCGGGCGCCGCCGCGGCCGAGCTGAGCGAGCGCTTCGGCCATCGCCAAGGGGGAGTCCGAGCCAAGAGCGGCCCGACCGACCTGGTCTCTGACGCCGACGTGGCGGCCGAGGGGGCGATCAGGGCTGTCCTGGCCAGGCGCGCTCCCGGCGACGCGATCCTGGGCGAGGAGGGTGGAGCCAGCGGCGACGGGCCCCGGCGCTGGGTCGTCGATCCGCTCGACGGCACGATCAACTTCCTGTTCGGTATTCCTGTGTTCGCGGTCAGCGTCGCCTGTGAGGACGAGCACGGCGCGCTGGCCGGGGTCGTGCTTGACCCGATGCGCGACGAGTGCTTCGCCGCCACCAGGTCGGGTCCGCCGACCCTGAACGGCGTTGAGATCGCGGCCTCGCGCCGGGACGATCTGTCCCAGGCGCTGATCGCCACCGGGTTCGGCTACGACGCCGACGTCCGCGCGCGCCAGGGTGAGGTGATCGTGCGCGTGCTCCCTCGCGTGCGGGACATCCGTCGCGCCGGCGCCGCCGCGATCGACCTGGCGTGGTGCGCGTGTGGTCGCGTCGACGCCTACTTCGAGCGGGGCGTCCACGCCTGGGACATCGCGGCCGGGGCGCTAATCGCGCAGCGTGCCGGGCTGCCCGTGCGCGAGCTCCCAGCCGAGGGTGAGGATCCCGTCGGGCTGCTGACCGCGCCGGCCGCGTTGATCGACGAGCTTGAGGCCTTGGTCCTCGGGCGCTAGGTACTTACGTCGGGAGCACTGAGTCGAATTAGACTTAGCGCTCGCGCGGCGGTGGTGGAACGGTAGACACGATGGCCTCAAAAGCCATTGTCCTTCGGGACGTGTGGGTTCGAATCCCACTCGCCGCACTGGGTGATGGCCGGGTCGCAGTGTCGGGATTCGAAATACGGCGTTAGGCCGCGGCCAGCTCAGGCGGTGGCGCTCCATGAGTGCTCCCGCGGCGCCTGGCCTCCTCGATCGGCACCTCGCGCTCGACGTTCCAGCCCTGCGCGAAGCCGGTCATCGCGGAGATGATCAGCACCAGCTCCACGGGCGCCAGGATCACCGCCACGGTGCCGAGTGCGTGGGCGCTCATTCCCGTGCCGCCGAACAGCGACTGCGCACCGGCGAAGCCGGCCTGGCTGCGATCAAACCAGCTCGTCCCGGCCAGACCGGTGGCGGCGACCACCGCCACGATCAGCAGCAGGATCCCCAGCGCCGCGGCGAGTGGCAGAACCCCGCGCGCCCAGCGCCAGACGTAGAAGGCACTGACCAGATAGACGATGCACCAGAGGAAGTTGATCGGCTTCATCCCCTGGAGCTTGCTCCAGCCGCCGATCGTCAGGATCAGCATCAGGACGACCGACGCGAGCAGGAACGCGACGACGATCAGCCTGGTGAGCTTGCAGACCACCTTGTCGCGGTTGGGGTGGATGACCGTGTGACCTGGCGCGAGGTTGCGAACCGGAGGCACGATTGCGGACCATACATTCTGAATCGGCCGCGTGCAGCAGTTCCGGTGAAACGTGAGTAGGGACGGAGCCGCTGTCAGCCGGATCGGGATCGTCAGGCTTAGAATCGGGTGACGCTCAGCGCCTCGGCGGGCGTGGCGAAATTGGTAGACGCGCCGGCTTTAGGTGCCGGTGAGCTTAGCTCTTGGGGGTTCGAGTCCCTCCGCCCGCATGTGTTTGTGTCCGCGCGTGCGCGCAGTCAGGACCCCAGACGCTGGTTGAGATGGCGACCGGCTTCATTCGTGGCAAGCTGCTCTGCGCGGCGGTCCACACCCGGCTGGACGCGGCGCCGGAGTACAGGGCGGGTCGGTGTCTCACGGCGGAATCTCATCGTGGCCGGATACCATCGCCTTCTCCCAGGGGAGTGAGCTAATGGTTACGCGCACGGTCTCCAAAACCGTGAATCCGGGTTCGAATCCCGGCTCCCCTGCTCAGTGAGATCCCACACCGTCTACCGGACCTTCAACACGCAGCAGCGCCGGCAGTTCGTCCGGATCACCGAGGACGTCGCGGCCGCGGTGGAGGAGTGCGGGGTCCGCGAAGGCATGGCGCTGGTCTGCGCGATGCACATCACCGCGGGTGTGTGGATCAACGACGACGAGCCGGGCATTCAGGCCGACGCGCTGGAGTGGCTGGACAAGCTCGCGCCCCCCAGCTGGCGTGAGCCCGACGGTGACGTGGCGCGAGCCCTGCTGCCCGATTCCGGCGACTACCGCCACCACCGGGGCGGCGAGGACAACGGCGACGCGCATCTGAAGAACCTGCTCGTCCACCATCAGGTGATCGTGCCGATCACCGACGGGCGGCTGGACCTCGGTCCCTGGCAGCAGATCTTCTACTGCGAGTTTGACGGCGGGCGATCCAAACGCCTGGTGATCAAGGTGCTGGGGGAATAGACACTGCCGGCGTCGAAGGTCTTTGCGCCGGACGCGCTGGAGGGGCGCGTGGCGCTGATCACCGGCGGCGGTACCAACCTGGGCAAGGCGGCCGCGGCGGAGCTTGCCTGCAGCGGCGCGTCGGTGGTGATCGCGGGCCGGCGCGCCGACGTGCTGGAGCAAGCGGCAGCCGAGATCGGCGAGCGCTGCTCGTGGGTCGCGGGCGACATCCGTGAGCCGGCCCAAGCGCGGGCCCTGGTCCAGGCTGCGCTCGAGCGGCACGGTCGCCTCGATCTGCTGCTCAACAACGCCGGTGGGCAGTACTTCGTGCCCGCAGAGGCGATCACCGCCAAGGGCTGGAACGCGGTCCAGCGGTTGAATGTCGGCGGAACGTTGGCGATGTGCAACGCGGCCTACGAGCTAGCGATGCGTCCGGCGGGAGGAGGCACGATCGTCAACACGACCGTCTCCCCGCATCACGGCATGCCCGCGATGGCTCACACCGGCTCCGCACGGGCGGCAGTGGAGGCGTTCACGATCGAGCTCGCCGGCGCCTGGCGAAGCGATGGCGTTGCTCTGATCGCCGTCGCGCTCGGACGGCTAGCGACCGAGTCGCTGCGCAAGTATCCGGCCGAGCTGTGGCGCCGCGCGGCCGCCAGCGTTCCGCTCCAGCGCCTAGGTGAGGTGGAGGAGTACGGGTGGTTGGTCGCGCTGCTGGCCTCGCCACTCGGGCCCGCTCTATCGGGCTCGGTCGTCACGCTCGACGGTGCGCTCGACAACTGGTTCGGGCCGTGGCCGCCTGCGGACCTTGCCACCGACGGCGAGGTGCCGACCGAGGAGCGCCGGCCGGCCGGCTGAGCCCGGGCGCCCCGGCTACCATCGTCGCTACCTGCGGGCGAAGTGTTGTGGTTGCACAGAAGCCTTCCAAGCTTCTAGGGCGGGTTC
>ODAK010000406.1_pt1 | contig 49585 bp, 41 predicted proteins | sample 1539591 | NCBI WGS metagenome assembly ODAK01 (sample SAMEA3539303, study PRJEB22396) | soil metagenome | biome: tundra; feature: field; material: soil | place: USA | collected 2010-05 | depth 0.15 m
TGCGGATCCTGGAGGCCTCGTCAGAGTCGCTGCAAAAAGGCGGCGCCCCGGTGGACTTTTCCGAGCAGCCCACCAACGGTCGCAGCAAGCCGGTGGCGGCCATTGCGCGAACCGGGCGCAACGCGACGGCGAAGCTTTTGCCGACCGGACTTGCGGCTGAAAAAAAAAGCGCGCCCCGGCCTGCCCGCAAGGCGCAGTTCAAACTCGGCGTGAACGGGAACGGGCATTGAGCCGCCATTCATGAGCCAGTCCAACGAGCCGCTCCAGCGGATTGCGCCGGATGTGAAGCTGGGGCGGAATGTCCGCATCTTTAGTTTCACCAATCTTTACGGGTGTGAAATTGGCGACGATGTCAAAATCGGCACGTTCGTTGAAATCCAGAAGGGCGCAAAGATCGGGAGCCGCTGCAAGATTTCCAGTCACACGTTCATCTGCGAAGGCGTGACGTTGGAAGAAGAAGTTTTTATCGGGCACAATGTCGTTTTCACCAACGACCGGTATCCGCGTTCGACGGCGAAAGGACAATTGCAGACCGAAGCGGACTGGATCTGCGTCCCCACGCTCGTCAAGCGCGGCGCTTCCGTCGGTTCCGGCGCGGTGCTGTTGTGCGGCATCACCGTCGGCGAAAACGCGATGATTGGCGCCGGCAGCGTGGTGACCAAGGATGTTCCCGCCGGCGCGACCGTCGCGGGGAATCCGGCGCGGATTGTCAATCCGCGCGGTCAACAGCCGGGTTGAAACCAATTGATTTGCAGCCGGTCAATCCACTTGAGCATCCGGATTGGGATGCGCCTCTGACGCGCCGTCCGGATTTTTCATTTTTCCACGGCGCGGCCTGGACCAACGTTCTGGCAGTTACTTATGGGTTCACCCCGGTATGGTTCGCGGCGGACAATTCGCTGCTGCCCCTGATGGAAGTGGACAGTTGGCTGACGGGCCGCCGCGCAATCGCGCTGCCATTCACGGATGAATGCGCGCCGCTGGGTGCCACGGAAAAAGATTTTCAACCGCTCTTTCAAAACGTGGTTGAGTTTGGAAAAGCGCGCGGATGGAAATCCATCGAACTGCGCGGTGGACGGAAATTTTTAGGCGAAGCCCCGGCTTCGCTTTCATTTTATGGTCATCGTTTGAACCTGGTCGCGGACGAGCAACGGCTGTTTGAAAACATGGACGGCTCCGCGCGGCAGGCGGTCCGCAAGGCGGAAAAGGACGGCGTGACGGTGGCGGTTTCGCAAAGCGAAGCGGCGGTGCGGGATTTTTATGTTTTGCAATGCCAGACGCGGAAACGGCATGGCCTGCCGCCGCAGCCATTCGGGTTTTTTCTGAACATCTGGCGTCATATATTGTCCCTGAATCAGGGCATCGTCGTGCTGGCCAGCCAGCGCGGGGAAAAAATCGGAGGTGCCGTTTATTTTTTCCTCGGCGGACGCGCGATTTACAAATACGGCGCGTCGGATTTCCGGCGGCAGCATTTGCGGCCGAACAACCTCGTGATGTGGACGGCGATGAAATGGCTGGCCCGGAATGGCGCGACGACGTTGCATCTCGGAAAAACGTCGCTGGCGAACGAGGGATTGCGCAAGTTCAAGCTGAACCTCGGCGCGGTGGAAGAGCGGATCGAGTATGTCAAATATGATTTGCCGGCCAACCGGTTTGTGGTGGAGGACGATGCGATCGCCGGCTGGCACAACCGGGCATTCCGGGGGATGCCGGTTTTCTTGTCGCGGCTGGCGGGCGAGTTGCTTTACAAACATTGGGCGTGATTTTTGCGTTAGAAACCAGTTTACTATGGATAACAAATGAGCATGAGTCGAAACATCGAGGCACCGCCAGCCGGGATCAGCCCGGGGGACATTTATTTTGTGATTTTCCGCCACAAATGGAAAATCGCCATCATGACTTTGGTCGGGCTGCTGGCAGCGGTTGCTTTTTATTTTACCAAGCCGCCGCTGTTTCAGTCGCAGGCGAAAATTTTCATCCGGTATGTTACGGACAGTCGCACGCAGAACCCGACGGATGACAAGACCCGGGTGACATCGTTGATTGACCTGAGCCAAACCGTGATGAGTTCGGAATGTGAAATCTTGACCAGTTATGATCTCGCAGCGAAAGTCGCCACCAACTTCGGCCCGGATAAAATCTTGGCGAAGCTGGGTGGTGGCAGCAACCAACTCGCGGCGGCGGCGGCGGTGAAAGGCAATTTGAGGGTGGATTGCCCGAAGGACAGCAGCGTGATCTATGTCACGTTTCATCATGCTGATCCGGACCTGGTGCAGCCGGTGCTGGCGGAAATCATCGCCGATTACCTGGACAAGCACGTGCATATTCACAATTCCATCGGCATCACAGACGAAATGTTGTCGGAGGAAACGACACAATTGCGCGGGCAGATCAGGGCGACGGAGATCGAACTGCGGAATGCCAAGACCAACGCCGGCATCATTTCCATCGCGGACACGGAAAAATCTTATTCCGATGAGATGTCGCGCATCCGCCGGGAACTGTTTCAGGCCGAGGCGATGCTGGCGGAGCATCAGACCAGCTTGCGGGAACTGACCAGCGCCGCAGGGAAAAGCGTGGCGACCAACCTGGCCTCGAATGTCCCAACCGAACAACTGGCCCGCTACAAATCCGTCTGCACGCTGCTGACGGTCTTGGAACGACGTCAGGCTGACAATATGCAGCAAGGCTACCTTGACGAAAACAAGCTCGTCAAGGAGAACCGGAATCAGATGGTGGCCGCCGCCAAGACCAAAGTCGAACTGGAGTTGCAATATCCGGCGCTAGTGGAATTGGATAGTTCCGTGCTGGGTTCCGCTGCCTCGCCTCCGGTATCGGAAGCCGTCTCGGCCGGCCAGGTCGCTTCCTTGCCGTTACGGATCAAGGCACTGCAGGCGCAATTGTCGCAGATTCAAGGCGAGGCGGCCAAATTGAACGATGCTGAGGCGCAGATCGCCGATCTGGAGCGCAAGAAGAAAATTCAAGAAGCGAACTATGTGAGTTATTACACCAGCCTGCAGCAGGCGCAGATTGACGAGCAACTGGGGCCGGGCCGGGGTTCCAACATCAACGTGATCCAGAGGCCGACACCGCCGTTCAAGGATTATGGCAAGTTTTATAAAACCATCGGGTTGCTGGTGTTTGGCGGCCTGTTGACGGGGTTGGCCTGGGCGTTCTTAATTGAGTTTTATCTGGATCGTTCCGTCAAGCGCCCGGTGGACTTGCACACAAAATTGCACATTCCGTTTTTCCTTTCCATCCCGGATCTGAACCACAACAATCGCAGCCGGGTCGCCGCGACGGAGCGCCGGCAACTGGAGTATGGCGACAAAAAAAGCCTCGCCACCAACGGCAACGGCGCGCTGGAAATCGCGTCGCCGCTGGTTAATCACGCGCTGCATTCGCACTACGACGCGTTGCGCGACCGGCTGGTGAATTATTTCGAGTCCATCAACCTCACGCGCAAGCCCAAGCTGGTCGCGATTACCAGCACGTCCAAAGGCGCGGGCGTCAGCACGATCGCCGCCGGGCTGGCCGCCTCGCTGTCGGAAACCGGCGATGGCCGCGTCCTGCTCGTGGACATGAATCTGGAAAACGGTGCCGCGCAGCAATTTGTCCGCGGCAAGGCCGAGTGCAAGCTGGACGACGCCTTGATCAGCGAAAAACGCGACAACGCGCTGGTGCAGGAAAATCTTTACGTCGTTTCCGAAGGTCGTGGCGCGGACAACCTGCCGCGTATTTTGCCCAAGCGGTTTGCCTCGCTCGTGCCAAAGCTCAAGGCCAGCGACTACGATTATATTATTTTCGACATGCCGCCGGTCACGCAGACGAGTGTGACGACGCGGCTCGCGGGTTTCATGGACACCGTCATGCTGGTCATCGAATCGGAGAAGACCGACCGGGACGTCGTCCAACAGGCCAATCATTTGCTCCTGCAGTCCAAGGCCAACGTGACCGCCGTCCTGAACAAGACGCGAAAATACGTCCCCGCCCGGTTGCAGCACGACATCAATGCCGACATGTGACCGGCCCGCGTTTGCCAACTGAAATTTGATTTTATAATTTTTCGCGGTCATTTTTCCGCCTGACCAGCCATGTGGAGCAGCCGACTTTATTACCGGTTCAAACCTTATCTGCCGTGGCGTTTGCGGATGGGGGCCCGCCGCGTCCTCGCCCGGGTGCAGCGGCGCCGTTCCGCGCAAACCTGGCCGATCAATGAACTGGCGGGCCGCTTGCCGGCCGGCTGGCCCGGCTGGCCGGACGGGAAAAAATTCGCGCTGGTGCTCACGCACGACGTGGAAGGTGCCAACGGTCTGGCGAAATGCAGCCAGTTGATGCGTCTCGAACAGCAACTGGATTTCCATTCCTCGTTCAATTTCATTCCCGAAGGGAAATATCAGGTTTCCGCCGAACTGCGCAACGCACTCGCACAAAATGGATTTGAAGTGGGCGTGCATGACCTCCGCCACGATGGAAAACTTTATTGGCGGCGCTCTGAATTTCCCGAAAATGCCCGCAGCATCAACGGTTATTTGAAGGAATGGCGCGCGAGCGGTTTCCGCTCCGGCTTCATGCTTCACAACCGCGAATGTCTGGACGGGCTGGACATCGAGTATGACGCCTCCACGTTCGACACGGACCCGTTCGAACCGCAGCCGGAAGGTGTCAACACCATTTTCCCGTTCTGGGTGCCGCGTCCGGGCGGCGGCGGCTATGTGGAACTGCCTTACACCCTGCCGCAGGATTCGACGATGTTCCTCGTGTTGCGGGAAACGTCGCCGGAAATCTGGAAACGAAAACTCGATTGGATTGTGCAGCGCGGCGGCATGGCGCTCCTGAATGTTCATCCCGATTATTTGGCGCTGGGTGGGAAAAAAACCGAGGCGGCGGAATATCCGGCGGCGATGTATGAGCAATTCCTGCAATACATCAAGGAAACCTACGCCGGCCAGTATTGGAACGCACTGCCGCGCGAAGTCGCCGGCTGGTATCGCAAAACGTGCGTAGAAACCGTTCCGCGTCCCGATCATTTTGTCGCCAGAGTCGAGACCAACGCTGAAATCGTCCGGAAAAATTCGCTGCGGGGAAAACGGGCCGCCGTGGTTTTATATTCCTACTACGCCACCGACCCGCGTCCGCGCCGCGAGACCGAGGCCTTGCAGCTCGCGGGCATGGACGTGGACGTGATTTGTCTGCGTCAGGACAGCCGCGAATCCGGCTTGGAAGTTCTGAACGGCGTCCGCATCCACCGCATCCCGCTGAAACGCCGTCGGGCTGGCCGATTAACCTACGCCTTTCAATATTTCAGCTTCCTGATGAGTTCATTTTTGCTCCTGTCCTGGTGGCGTCTGGGGCGTCGCTACCATCTGGTGCATGTGCATAACATGCCCGATTTCCTGGTGTTCAGCGCCCTGCTGCCGAAGCTGCTGGGGGCGCGCGTCATCCTCGATTTGCACGATCCCATGCCGGAACTGCTGGTGACGATTTTCGGGCTGAAGGAAAACAGCGCCGGCGTGCGGCTGCTGAAATTTTCGGAAAAGTGGAGCGTGCGGTTTGCTGACCACGTTCTGACCGTGAACCAGGCCTGCAAGGAAATTTTTTCGGCCCGCAGTTGCGCGGCGGAAAAAATCCAGGTCTTGATGAACGTGCCGGACGAACGAGTTTTCAAATACCGCAGTTGCCTCGACTATCCCGAACGCGATCCGGCCAAGCCTTTTGTCGTCATGTTTCACGGCTCAATCGTCGAGCGCAACGGCCTGGACATCGCCGTCGAGGCGCTGCGCCTGCTCCGCCCCAAGGTGCCGAAAGCGGAACTGTGGGTCTATGGCACCACCACGCCATTCTTAAACAAGGTGATGGATTCGGTCGGGCAGAACGGACTGCGGGATGCGGTCCGTTATCTTGGCCCAAAATCCCTCGATGAAATCGTGACCGCCATCCGCCTCTGCGACGTCGGGGTCATTCCCAACCGCAACAACGCCTTCACCGAAATCAACACGCCGACGCGGATTTTTGAATATCTCTCGCTCGGCAAGCCCGTGGTGTCGCCGCGCGCCAAGGGCGTCACCGACTATTTCGGGCCGGACGACATGATTTATTTTGAACTGGGCGACGCGGCGGATCTCGCCCGGCAACTGGAATTCGTTCACCGGCAACCCGCGCAGGCGCGGGCGGTCACGCAGCGGGGCCAGACGGTCTATCACCGCGAATGCTGGAGCCACGCCCGGGAAAAATTCATCGGCCGCGTCGGGGAAATGCTGTCGTCTCTTAACGGAACCACGCCATGATTTCCGTCCTCGCCTGTGAAGCGGATCAGCCAGTCGTCCGGGAGTTTTTTGAACTCTTCAAGACGCCGTGGCGGTTCCATGCGCCGTCCGCCGCGGCCAAAATTTTGCTTTGCAACGGTTGCGAAGTTCCTGATAACGACGCGGCGCTCATCATAACTTTTAACGGCGAACGGATCGCGTTTGATCAAAATGCCGGTGGCGGTTGCGAATCGAAAAATGAAGCCGGGGTGTTCCGGCATGAAGGAGTTGAACTGCCGATTTATGGCCGCCGGCTGGTGGACAATTCCTCGCAGCAAATTATTTTCCGGCGCGGCCAGACCGGCGTCCAGTCCTTCGTCCGCATCGGGTTTGATTTGTTTGCCGAAATCCGCCACCTGCTGACCGTCGGCCAGCCAGTCGGCCACGCCGCCATGCCCACGCTGGAACGGCACATCGAGTTTTTGCGCGGTTTAATTTTGAGCCATTCCCTGCCGCTGGTGGAAATTCCGCCGCGTCCCGAGGGGCATGAATTCATTGTCTGCCTCACGCACGACGTGGATCATGCCGGCATCCGCAATCACAAGTTCGACCATACGATGTTTGGTTTTCTTTATCGCGCCACGGTCGGTTCGGTGCTGGACGTTGCGGCGGGAAAAAAAAGTGCGGGTCAGCTTCTGCAAAATATTTTCGCCGCGCTGCGATTGCCCTTGGTGCATCTCGGACTGGCCAAGGATTTTTGGTATCAGTTTGACCAGTATGTCGCGCTCGAAAACGGTCGGCCTTCGACGTTTTTTGTGATTCCCAAAAAAGGGGAAACGGGTTTGGACGCGAAAGGGAATCGTCCGGCAAAACGCGCGGCCAGTTATGACGCGGCGGACTTGCGCGATATTTTGCGGCGGCTGCAAACGGCGGGCAAGGAAGTCACTGTGCATGGCCTCGACGCGTGGCGCGATGCCGCCGCCGGGCGCGACGAACACGAACGCATCGCCGGCATGTTGGGTGGCGGCGCGACAGGCATTCGGATGCACTGGTTGTATTTTGACGCGAACGCGCCGCAAAAACTGGAAGCGGCCGGATATGTTTACGACTCTACGGTTGGCTACAACAACACGGTTGGGTATCGCGCTGGAACGAGCCAGGTGTTCAAGCCGTTGACCACGGAAAATCTGCTCGAGCTGCCGATGCACGTCATGGACACCGCGCTGTTCTATCCGTCCTATCTGAATTTGTCGCCGAAGCAGGCGGAGGCGACCGTCCGCCCGCTCCTCGAAAACGCTGTTCGTTTCGGCGGCGTGCTGACGGTGAACTGGCACGATCGCAGTCTCGCGCCGGAACGGTTGTGGGGAAATTTTTACGCGCTCTTGCTGGAACAGTTGCAGACCAAAAAACCTTGGTTCGCCACCGCCGCGCAAACCGTGGCGTGGTTTCGCCAGCGTCGCGCCGCCACGTTTGAAAACTCCCCGTCCGCATCCGGTCGCGTGAAAATTAATTTGCCTGCCGCGAGCGACAACCGCCTGCCGCTGCTGCGCGTCCGAATTTTCCAGCCCGGCAAATCTGGCGCGTCCTTTTCCGAACAGCCCGTCCACGATGGCTGGGAAACTTGTTTGGCCGCCTGAAAAACGATTCAATAACCACCAAGCATCACGCCATGAAAGATAAATTCGTCCTTGCCCAGTTCGGCTGCGGTTACTGGGGCCCGAACCTGCTCCGCAATTTTTCCGCGCTGAAAAATTGCGCCGTGAAATACGTCGTGGACGCCAGCCCGGAACGCCGCGCGTTTGTGGAAACCAATTTTCCGCGCACCAAGGCGCTGGGCGATCATCACGCCGTGCTGGCCGACCCGGAAATTGACGCGGTGATCATTGCGACGCCTGCCGCCTCACATTTTGAACTCGCGCTGGCCGCGCTCAAGGCCGGGAAAAATGTCTTTGTGGAAAAACCGATGGCCACCAAGGCGTCTGAGGTGGATGAACTCGCGCGCGTCGCCGGCGAAAAATATCTCGTGGCGATGGTTGGGCACACGTTCATCTACAATTCCGCCGTGCGCTATGTCAAAAAAATGATTGAGGCCGGCGAGCTTGGCGAAGTCCGCTACATCTACAGCCAGCGTTTGAACCTGGGCCGCATCCGTTCGGATATTGACGCGCTCTGGAATTTCGCGCCGCACGACATCAGCATCATCCAATACTGGCTGGGCGACCCCGCGCCGCTGTCCGTTTCGCGCCGGGGCATGGCCTACATGCAGGACGGCATTGACGATGTGGTTTTTCTGAGCCTGACCTATCCGAACAAAATCATGGCGAACATCCATGTGAGCTGGCTCGATCCGCAGAAAGTCCGCAAGATGATCGTGGTCGGTTCCAAGAAAATGGTGGTGTATGACGACGTGGCGGACGACAAGATCGCGATTTACGACAAGGGCATTGACCGGCGCGCGGTGCTGGGCGAGAACATGGACTTCGATCATCCGCGTCCGCCGGAATTCAATTACCGCAGCGGCGACATCTTGCTGCCGCAGGTGAAATTCGTGGAGCCGCTCCGCGTCGAGGCGGAGCATTTTATTGATTGCATCAAAAATAAAACCACGCCGCTCACCGGGCTGGCGCACGCGCGCACAGTGGTGTCCATTCTTGAACAAGCGGGTCGTGCAGGCTAGGATTGACTGACATGAGCGCGGCGTCGCCAGAACAAAGGCCGGAAGCGCCGGAAAATGTCGCGGCGACCTACGACCGTTTTTACCGGCAGCCAAATTATTTTCACTATCGCGACTGGCTTTACCGTCCGTTCATCCGGGCTTTGATCAAGGCCGCCGGGCTGAAGCGAGGAAGCCGGGTGCTGGATGTCGGTTGCGGGCAGGGATTTTTCACCGCGCTGTTTGCGGACGCGGGAATGGATTCGCTCGGCGCAGACATAAGCGCGGAGGGCGTGGCCCAGGCGCGAAATCAGCATGGAAAAAGCGGGGCGAAATTTGAAGTGGGCGATGCGTTGCGACTGCCCTTTTCCGCGGTTTTTGACTGCGTGTATATCCGTTCCTGCTCGCTTTACAACCGCGCCGATTTTGCGGATCACCGGGAATTGACCGATGCGCTGCTCGGGTATCTCCGGCCTGGCGGCGTGCTGATTTTTGATTATTACTCCAATCTGTGTGCGCGGAAAAAGAACAGCTCCTGGCGTTATCATTCCCTGGACGAAGTGCGGAGGCACTTTTCGCCTTACGCCAGCAGCCGGGTTTGTTTCTCGCTGCGTTTTGACACGCTGCTGCTGGGGCGTCACGCGTTTGGGTTCACCGGCTTGAACGCCCTGGCCAGCCGCGTCTCCGGCGTGGGGGGAGAATTGGTTGCGATGGTGCGTAAAAATTAAAATTTATGGGCGAACCTAAAATCAAAAAGACCGGCATCGTGAACGTGACGTTTGGCGAAAATGTCACGGTCGTCGAGCCGGCGAACATCTACGGCTGCACGATCGGCGACGGGACGTTTGTCGGGCCGTTTGTGGAAATTCAGAGCGGCGCGGTCATTGGCAGGCGCTGCAAAATCCAGTCGCACGCGTTCGTCTGCGACCTGGTGACGATTGGCGACGACTGCGTGATTTCGCACGGCGTCATGTTCATCAACGATCTGTTCAAAACCGGCGGCCCGGCGAACCGCAACCGCGAGTTATGGGCTTCGACTAAAATCGGCAACCACGTCAGCATCGGCACGAACTCGACGATTTTGGCGGTGACGATTTGCGATCATGTGGTGATCGGCGCCGGCTCGGTCGTGACGAAAGACATCACCAAGCCGGGAATTTATGCCGGCAATCCCGCGAAATTCTTGCGCAGCTTTTGAAATTGGAACTGAACTCGATTATGAAAATCCCCTTCGTTGACCTGCACGCCCAATACCTGACGATCAAGCCCGAAATTGACGCCGCCATTCAGGATGTCATCGCCAACTCGGCTTACATCCGCGGGCCACACGTGGACAAGTTCGAGAAACTTTGGTCAGAAGCGCTCGGCCTGAAACATTGCGTCTCCTGCGCGAACGGCACGGATGCACTTTATATTGTCATGCGCGGTTTGGGCATCAAGCCCGGCGACGAAGTCATCACCACCGCGCACTCGTGGATTTCGACGACGGAAACCATCACGCAGGCGGGCGGCAAAGTGGTTTTCACCGACACGGAATACGACACGTTTAACCTCAACGCCACGCAAATCGAATCGAAAATCACTTCGCGCACGGTGGGAATTATTCCCGTGCATCTTTACGGCCAGCCGGCGGACATGGACGCGATAATGGCCATCGCCAAGAAGCACAAGTTGTGGGTGATTGAAGATTGCGCGCAATCGCATCTGGCGCGTTACAAGGGAAAACTGGTCGGCACGTTCGGCAACGCGGCGACGTTCTCGTTCTATCCGGGAAAAAATCTCGGCGCGTATGGCGATGCAGGCGGTCTCGTGACAAACGACGACCAGCTCGCCGACTGGTGCACCACCTTCGCGCGGCATGGCGGCAAGGGCGAACACATCATGGAAGGCATCAACAGCCGCATGGACGGTTTGCAGGGCGCGGTGTTGTGCGTGAAGCTGCCGCATTTGCCGAAGTGGACGGAAACGCGGCGCAAAGTTGCCGCGCGCTACAATGAACTGCTGGCTGGCGTCGGCGACATCATCACGCCGAAAGTCGCCGCCAACCGCGATCACGTTTATCACCTCTACGTCATCCGCACGGAAAAGCGCGACGCGCTGAAAAAATTTCTCGGCGACGCGGGCGTCGGCACGGTTTTGAATTATCCCAAGGCGCTGCCGTTTTATCCGGCGTATGCGTATCTCGGCCACAAGCCGGCCGATTTTCCGGTGGCGCACGCGAACCAGTCGCGCATTTTGTCGCTGCCGATTTTTCCGGAAATCTCCGACGCGATGCAGCAATACGTCGCCAACTCGATCAAGGAATTTTTTGCGGCCAGCCATTAAACCGCCGGCTGGTTTGAGTGTTTCAACGGGATGCTTTTTAATTCGCTGCACTACCTGATTTTCCTGCCCATCGTCATGGGCTTGTATTATCTGTTTCCGCACCGCTGGCGCTGGCTGCTGCTGCTGGTCGCCAGCTATTATTTTTACATGTGCTGGAGCGCGGATTACGCCGTGAAGGTGGAATACGCGCTGCTGCTGCTGGTTTCAACCAGCGTCGCCTACGCCGCCGGCCTGGGCATCGCCCGCACCGATGATCCGCGCCGCAAACGGATTTTTCTCTGGTCAAGCATCAGCGTCCTGCTCGGAATCCTGTTCACTTTCAAATACTATAATTTTGTGAACGACAGTCTGCGCAGCGCGCTTGCGGCGCTGGAGATTCCGTTCGCGATTCCTTATTCCAGCCTGCTGCTGCCCATCGGCATTTCGTTTTATACCTTCCAAAAAATCAGTTGCGTCGTGGACGTGTATCACGGGCAGGCAAAGGCCGAGAAGCATTTCGGCATTTTTGCCGTTTATTCGCGCTTCTTTCCCCAACTGGTCGCCGGCCCGATCGAACGTCCCCGACACCTGCTGCATCAGTTTTACGAGCGGCACGAATTTTCCTACGAGAACGCGATTGCGGGTTTGAAGCAAATTCTGTGGGGCGTCTTCAAAAAAGTCGTGGTGGCCGACCGCGTGGCGATTTTGGTGCAGGTGGTTTATGCCGACCCGCGCAGTCATGCGGGTCTGCCGTTGCTCGTGGCGACCATTTTCTACGCGTTTCAAATCTATTGCGATTTTTCCGGTTACACTGACATTGCCCTCGGCTCGGCCCGGCTGATTGGATTCGATTTAATGGCCAATTTCCGGCAGCCGTATTTTTCCAAGTCAATCCCGGAATTCTGGCGGCGCTGGCACATCTCGCTTTCAACATGGTTCAAGGACTATCTCTACATTCCGCTCGGCGGCAATCGCGTGGTCAAATGGCGCTGGTATTACAACCTCTTCATCACTTTTTTCATCAGCGGACTCTGGCACGGCGCGAATTGGAAGTGGGGCGTGTGGGGTGCTCTCCATGGCGGTTACATGGTGCTCGATTCGTTTTTCGGCAGCGGACGCGACTGGCTGCGCGGCAACCTGAAAACCCTTTTCGCGCAAACGGCGTTCGATGGTTTCAACATCGCGCTGACGTTTGCGCTGGTCACCGTGGCGTGGATTCCGTTCCGCGCCGCAAATCAGGCCGACGCCTGGTATATTTTCACGCACCTGTTCGCGGGGGCCAGCCACTGGCTCAATTTGGGGACTATGGCGATTCAATTTCGCGGCTTGGGACTAAACTCCACCGAATTCCTGCTCGCCGTGATTTTCATCGCCGTGGTCGTGGTGTATGATGTCATTGACAGCCGGGCCGGAGTTTGGGAATCGCTGCGCGCCAGGCCGATGCCAGTGCGCTGGGCGGTGTATTACGCGCTGCTGATTTTGGTTTTATTTTTCGGCCCCTACAACCAGGCGCAGAACTTCATCTACTTCCAATTTTAGCGTCATGGAGTTCCAAAAATTTTTCCGCCGCGGTTTGTGCTTCGCCGCACCACTGCTGCTGTGGGTGCTGCTGATTGTCGTGATTGACCCGTTCAATTACTTTGCCATTTCACGCGCGTTTCGTGACCAGACAAAAATTGAAAACGCCGCCGCGCTGAACCTGCTTACCTTTAACATGCTCAAGCAGGTTCACAATCCTTGTGAAAACCTGATCATTGGCGATTCCCGCGCCGAGTCGCTGCCGCTTGAGCGGATCGAGAAAATCACGGGCCAGCGCTATTTTCTGCTGTCCGGCAACGCGCTCAAGCTGAACGAAAGCATTGATCTGTTTTATTTTGCGAACCGGAAAATGCCGGTGAAGCACGCCGTCTTCACCATCAACTTCAATGAATACAACGAGTTTGCCTACGCCGACCGCGTGACCAGCGTGGAGTCCATGATCCACAACCCGCTCCTCTATCTGTTTGACCGGAGCGTGGCGCAGGCGGCGTATTACGTCGCGAAAGCTTCCGTCACCAAGAGGCAGGCGTTCAGTTCCATTCCTCCCATGAGCCAGGATGATTTTTGGAATTACATTGTCACGGTGCGCGCCCGGGAACATTACGAAAAATTCCGGCATCCCGATGGCCTGCACAAACGGTTTCAGGAAATGGCCGGGTTCGCCAGGACCAACGGCATCGAGGTGACGTTCATCGTCGTGCCGCATCATCAGGAATTCCAGCGGCGCGTGCGCGTGTTCGGCTTGAACGACGAATACCTCCGGTTCAAGAAGGAAATGAGCCAGCTCGGCGGGCGCGTCATAGACTTTGATTATGTGAACGAAATCACGACCGTGAAGTCCAACTTCCGGGCCCCGCTGCATTACAACGAAGCCATTGGCAATCAGATCGCGGACGAAGTGTTTCGCGGTCCACTGGTCGCCGGCAAACTGCTGGATGCCTCGTGGGCCGATCAATGTTCACAGTTTTTATTTTGACCTGCTGACCATCACTGATGCCTTCAATCGTCGCCAGCTTTATTTTCCTGTCGGGTGTTGCCTGGTTGTTCCGGCGGGATTTCCGCGAGCGGCCCAATGTCACCGCCGCGCTCTGGCTGCCGTTTTTCTGGGTGTTCATCAGCGGTTCCCGGTTCGTCTCCGAGTGGCTGGCCATGTTCGGGCTGAACCTTGGCGGCTCATCGGTGGAGGAAGGCAGCCCGGTGGACGCGATTTTTTTCTTCGGGATCATTGGTGCCGGCCTGTATGTCCTCCACCAGCGGCGGGTCAGCCTGGCGGAATTCATGCGGAACAACCAATGGGTCACCATTTATCTGGCCTATTGTTTTCTGGCCATCGTTTGGTCGGACTATCCCCTGGTCGCGTTTAAACGCTGGATCAAATTGTTCGGCCAGCCGGTCATGGTGCTCGTCGTTCTCACCGAGCCGGACCCGATGGAAGCCCTGACCCGGTTGTTCAAACGCTGCGCCTATGTGTGGGTTCCCGTTTCCATTCTGTTTATCAAGTATTTCCCTGAACTGGGCCGGGAATACTCCAAGTGGACGGGAGGTGCTTCTTTTGGCGGCATTGCCCTAGGCAAAAATGCTCTGGGTGCTGATTGCATGATTCTTGGTTTTTTCTTTTTCTGGCACTTCTTGCGAGTCAGGCAGCAGGAAAAAAGTTCCGCCAGGAGGAATGAACTCATCCTAAGCTTGGCATTTCTTGTCATGATCGGCTGGCTGCTGCATATGGCTAAAAGTTCCACCTCGCTCGTTTCCATGCTGGTCGCCATCGGCGTGGTCTTGTTTCTCGGCCTCCGGTTCGTGAGGGCAGAACGGGTGGGCACCTATCTGGTGGCCATCGTGGTCGCCTCTGTTTTGGCGGATGCCATGTTCGGAATTCACGACTTGATCATCACCTCTTTGGGGAAAGATCCAACCCTCACGAACAGAACCGACATCTGGCAGATTTTGTTGAATTGGGACATCAATCCGGTCTTAGGCATCGGTTTTGAAAGCTTTTGGCTAGGCGACCGCATAAAGAAACTGGATGCTCTTTATCCGGAAATCCACCTCAACGAGGCGCATAACGGGTATCTCGAAACCTACCTCAACCTGGGTTTGCTGGGCTTGGGGATCACTCTGGCGATTGTCGTTGCAACGTATGCAAAGGGACTCAAGGCACTCATCAATGACTTCCAATTCGGCCGGTTTCGGCTCGCCTATCTGATTGCCTTCATCCTCTACAATTGGACTGAAGCCGCCTTTCGAACCCATTGTGTTCCCTTTTTCGTGTTTTTCCTCTGTGCCATCAATTATCCCACACGCGTCCGGCCGGCAACGGCGACGCCGGACGATATCCATGAACATGAACCGGACAGCCGCCTGGCGGGGTGTCCTCAAAACATCCGGCCGGCCGACGATTCACTTGTGGAAAAAGCGAACCCAAGCTATGATAAAAAAACAACGAAAGGTTGATCTTGCCAAATGTGAAGTTTGGCGCGAAGGTTGCTGCTCAATGCACCGTTGAATAAGTCTATGCTCAAACAAAATTTTACAATCCTGACCGCAGCCGCAGTCCTGTTCCTCGGCGGGCTTTGCGATGCCGCAGTTATCACCGCAAACAATCCATCATTCTCCGCCGTGAGCACTGCCGTCGCTCAAGCCAGCCCCGGCGACACCGTGATGGTTGCGGCGGGAATTGCCGTCTGGACCAACAGTTTGCTCATCGGGAAAAATATTCAGTTGATTGGCGCGGGCATTGGCCAGACTATAATTGTGGATGAGGAACCCCGCAGTGGTCGCAGTGACAATGTGATTTTCTGGATCACCACGTCCAACGGCGTGGCGCGATTAAGCGGGTTCACGTTTGCCGGTGGCACAACCAATGTCAGCATCGCCTTTGATGGAGCCATCAATGTATCGGGAACCTGTGGCGCTTTCCGCCTGGACCACTGCAAATTCAACAATTTGTTCAACGCTAATGTGTTTGTTTCGCAAGCGGTCTTTGGGGTGGTGGACCACTGCCAGTTTTATGAGACGAACTGGGCCAATGGCATTGAAGTCGAAAACGGTCAAATCGGTGGAGACCAGGCCGGGTATGGCGACGTTTCCTGGGCGACGCCGGTGCAGTGGGGGCAAACGAATGATTTCTTTTACATTGAGGACTGCATTTTTTCCTGTCCAACTCGCGGGCCGGGGGTGGATGACTTTTGCCGGGGAACCCGGCTCGCCTTCCGTTACAATGTCGTGACCAACTACTTTTTCCAAAATCACGGCACCGAGTCGAGCCAGCGTTTTCGCAGTGGCCGGGCCGCAGAAATCTATGGCAACATCTTTGTGAATACATCCAATCCGCTGGAAGACCCGTTAATCAATTTACGAGGTGGCACGGGAGTGGTTTTTAGCAACAATGTTGTGGGCTTCCGAAATTTATTCAAACTGCAAAACTTTCGTTCCACGGCCCGCTATCATCCGTGGGGCAGTGCCAATGGACAGAATAGCTGGGATTCCAATAATCCGTCCCTGCTGGCCACGGGCACGGTCACGGGTGCGCCAGTGGGAGTTTATGGCGATATTCATTTGCAGGACATGAATGCGAATTGGACGGTCAATCAATGGGTGGGGGGCTACGAACTGCAAAACGTGAGTTTGGGTGGCACCAATCCCGTCACCTTTTCCCTGATTTACTCCAACTCAGCCCATGATATTTATTATTTAAGTGACCCGGGCGGGAATTATATTCATTGGACTAACGGCCAGACTTACGCGATCTATCAAAGCTACGCGCAACTTGACCAGGTTGGCCGCGGCCAGGGCGATTTGGTGGCGGACACATCACCCGGAAACGGTGTGCCGGTCAACACCGTGACCGGCCAACCCACCTGGCCGAACGAAGCCTCTGAACCCTTGTATCAATGGGGGAACACGTTCAACGGCACGCCCAATTATGCGGTGGGGCCGGATGGCGACACGGGGAGTTACAACGTCATCAAATATGGACGTGATTATTTCGACAACACCGTCAAGCCCGGCTACACGCCGCTGGTATATCCGCATCCACTGGTGTCGAGCCTTGGAACGGTCCCGGGAACGGGCGGCGGAACCACCACGGGAACCGGAACAGTCGGCCCGCCCGCCGATTTGCAGGCGCACCCGCCCACACCCCACTGACTTAAGCTCCTTTTGGCTCGGCCGGTCAGGGCCGGGAATGTTTTAGACTGTGGTTTTGGTTGGCGAACATTTTTTGTCATCGTTTCGTGGCGGACATCCAATGTTTTACCATGCCCATGATCTGCGCCATCCGTTTAGTATTACCGCAGATTTGGATGACAGTGGCCGCCGTCTTCATCACCCATTTGCTGGTGCAAAAAGACCGGAACTGGGCGCAGGAAATTCCGCAGCGCGCCATGTTCCTGCGCCTTGGTTTCTACTCGGCCTTGGTGCAACTGCTCTGCCTTTTGGGCGTCACCGATTCGGTTCCGTTTATTTACTTCCAGTTCTGAAGACGCATGCAGCCGAACAACCTCATCTCATCCGCCGACCGCATTTTGGTCACCGGCTCCAATGGCTTCATTGGTGCGAAGGTGGTTGAAATTCTCCTGGAATACGGCTTTACCAATCTCCGCTGTTTCGTCCGCCCGTCCAGCCAGCTGGACCGCCTGAAAAAAATTCTCGAAAAATATCCGGCCGGAAAATCCGCCGGAATTATTTCCGGCGACCTGCTTTCGCGCGACGATTGCCAGAAAGCTGCGGAAGGTGTTTCGGTCATTTATCATCTGGCGGCGGGCATGGAAAAATCCTTTGCCGGCGCGTTCATGAATTCGGCTCTCGCCACGCGCAATTTGATGGACGCGTTTCTGGAGCACGGACGCCCCGCGCGCTTTGTGAACGTCAGTTCCTTCGCGGTCTATTCCAATTTAAAAATGGAACGCGGCGCTCTGCTCGACGAAACCTGTCCGCTTGAAGACGCGCCGCAGGAACGGTTCGACGCCTACTGTTTTGGCAAACTCAAGCAGGAGGAACTGGTCCGGCAATACGGCGAAAAACACAAGCTGCCTTATGTGATCCTGCGTCCGGGCGCGGTTTTTGGTCCGGGCAAAAAAGCCCTCAGTGGCCGTGTGGGCATTGATACTTTTGGCTTTTTTATTCACCTTGGTGGAGGCAACCAGCTTCCTTTAACCTTTGTGGATAATTGCGCCGACGCAATTGTTTTGGCCGGACTGAAGCCCGGCGTGAACGGCGAAATTTTCAACGTCGTGGATGACGATCTGCTCACGAGTGAAGAATTTTTGTCAGCCTACAAAACCAAAGTGAAGTTTTTTTCCGTCCGGGTGCCGTTTTTTGTCGCGGATGGCATGAGCCGGCTTTGGGAAAATTTTTCGAAGCGCCGCCACGGCCAGCTCCCGCCGGTGTTCAATCGCCATCGCGCCGCCGCCGAGTGGAAAGGCAACCGTTTTTCCAATCAGAAGCTGCATGCACGATTGGGCTGGAAACCGCGCGTGAACATGGAGCAGGCCATGACCGCGTTTCTGGCCCAATACGACTCACGAAATTCATAAACCAACTTTTGAAATCCGAACTGAAAACGCTTCGCATCGCCATCATCGGCTGCGGGAAGATTGCCGACCAGCATGTGCTCGCCTGCCAACGAATCGCCGGCTGCGAAGTCGTCGCGCTGTGCGACCGCGAAGTGCTCATGGCCGGCCAGCTCGGCGAACGCTTTGGCATCACCGCCTGTTTTGCCGACGCGGCGGAAATGTTACGCGTCGCCAAGCCCGATGCCGTTCACGTCACCACCCCGCCGCAAGGTCATTTTTCATTGGCCAAGCAATGCCTCGAAGCCGGCAGCCACGTTTATTTGGAAAAACCTTTCACCGTTACCGCACTGGAAGCGGAAGAGTTGATTCGTCTCGCTGAAAGTCGCAATCTGAAATTAACCGCCGGCCACAACCTGCAATTCACTCTCGAAATGCTCGAAATGCGCCGGCTGGTCGGCGGCGGATTTCTCGGCGGAAAACCGGTTCATCTCGAAAGTCATTTTGGCTACGACCTCGGTGACACCAGCTACGTCGGTCCGCTTCTCGGCAACCGCAAACATTGGGTGCGCCAACTACCGGGCCAGTTGCTGCACAATATTTTGAGCCACGGTATCGCCAAGTTGTGCGAATTTCTCGACGACGACCTGGTGGAAGTGATCGCCACGGCGCAGCAGAGCCCGCAACTGCAACGGCTCGGTGGCGAGGAAATTTTGGACGAACTGCGCGTGCTGATTCGCGACGCGTCCGGCACGACGGCGTTTTTCTGTTTTTCCACGCAGATGAAGCCCGGTCGGAATCATTTGCGGATTTGCGGGCCGGTCAATTCCATCGAGGTGGATCACGCCAGCGGCAGCTTGCTGCGCCACGAAAATCGCTCCTACAAAAGTTACCTGACGTATTTTGCCCCGCCGCTGGTGAGCGCCCGGCAGCATTTCCGTAATGCGCGCGTCAATTTTTTCAATTTCCTGAACGGCAGGTTGCATCAAGATTCCGGCATGAAGGAGTTGATCGAACGCTTTTATCAGAGCATCCAGAACCAGAGTATGCCGCCGATTCCGTATCGCGAAATTTTGCTCACCGCGCGACTGATGGACGAAATTTTCGACCAAATTTACAAAACCAAAACGACGGCTACCGATACGCTGAAATCGTCGGTCCCAATCCAAATGCCATGAAATACGTTCTCATCACGCCTTCGCGCAACGAGGAAACGTTCATCAAAAAAACGCTCGACTCGATGGTGGCGCAAACGCTGTTGCCGGTGCGCTGGGTCATCGTGAACGACGGCTCCACCGACCGCACGGGCGAAATCGCCGACGATTATGCGAAACGTTATCCGTGGATCGAGGTGGTGCATCGGCCACGCAATATGGAACGCAGTTTTGCCGGCAAGGTTCACGCTTTCAACGACGGTTTCGACCGCGTGAAATCGCTGGAGTTTGAAGTCGTCGGCTGTCTGGATTCCGACCTTTCGTTTGATCCCGATTACCTGAAGTTCTTGATGGAGAAATTTGCTGCAGACCCGAAGCTCGGCGTGGCCGGCACGCCGTTTATCGAGAACGGTTATGATTCGGCAAGGGACAGTTTTGAGGGCGAGAACCATGTGGCCGGCGGCTGCCAGCTTTTCCGCCGGAAATGTTGGGAGGACATTGGCGGCTACGTTCCCAACCGCGCGGGCGGCATTGACTGGGTGGCCGTGACGACGGCGCGGATGAAAGGCTGGACCACGCGGTCGTTTCAGGAAAAACGTTTTCATCACTATCGTTCTTTGGGCACGGCGGAACGCGGGGTGCTCGCGGCGCTCTATTCCTATGGCGAAAAGGATTATTACCTCGGCAACTCGCCGATCTGGGAAATATTTCGCTTCACCTACCGGATGACCAAGCAACCGCTGCTGTTCGGCGGATTGGCCGTGATGTTTGGCTATTCTTCGGCGGCGCTGCGGCGGATGAAGCGGGCGGTGTCGCCGGAATTGATGAGTTTTCACCGCGCCGAGCAGATGAAAAAACTAAAAACCATCCTGCGCTCGCTTTTCCGGCTCAAAAAGGTGGATAATTTTCGTTTGGAAACCGAACGGACAAAATCGCCCTGATGCAACCCGCCAAAACCACCACTGCGGTCGTCGGCCAAGTTTCGGAAGCCCTGAAAAATTTTGACCGCTGGCTGGAGCATTACGGCGAAGTTTCTTGGGACCATCAATCCTTCTTTGCCGGGCCGCTGGGCCGCTGGGCAAAGGGGCTTTACTACAAAAACAAACTGCTTGGAACGGCTGCTGTCGCGCCGATGATTTTCAGCGAGGCGTTTTTTCCGCCTGCGCGCCGGCTGTTTCATCAGCCGATGCGCCTGCCGATTGCCGACGCGCACTACGCGATGGGTTTTGCTTTTCTGCACGAGGCGACCTGGGAGCCGAAATATCTGGAAAAGGCGGTTCATTTCTTGGACGTGCTGAAGGAATCGCGCAGTCCTGGCTTCACCGAATTCTGCTGGGGTTATCCGTTTGACTGGGTCACGCGCAACGGCATTCTCAAGGCGCACACGCCGTTCATCACCACCACGCCTTACGTTTTTGAAGCGCTGCTGCAAGTCAACCAACTCCGTCCGCGCGACGAGTGGAAAAACATCCTCCTCTCCGCCGTCCGCCATGCGACGACGGACATCAAGGACCAGCCGTTTCCCGGCGGCGGCAACACCTGTTCCTACATGCCCGACGGAGAGTTCAACGTTGTTAACGCCTCCGCCTACCGCGCCACGATGCTGGTCAGCGCCGCGAAGTTTTTTGGCAACAACGAATGGTTGAAAATCGCCGAGGGCAACGTGAGCTTCGTGCTGGCGGCGCAGAACGCGGACGGTTCATGGCCATATGCGAAAGACGGCGTGCGCGATTTCGTGGATCATTTCCACACCTGTTTCGTGATGAAGGCGCTGGCGAAAATTTATCTGCAAACCGGCGAACTGAAAATTTTTGATGCGCTGAAAAAAGGCGTGGATTATTATCAAAAAAATCTTTTCGGCGAGGACGGCATGCCGCGTCCGTTCTCCAAAGCGCCGCGCTTGACGGTTTATCAATGCGAGCTTTACGACTGCGCCGAGTGCATCAATTTGTGCCTGCTGCTGCGAAAAGATTTTCCGCAGCTCGACAAGACTTTGGAAACGGTCGCCGCCGGCATTCTGGAAAACTGGGTCAAGCCCGACGGTTCTTTCCGTTCGCGTAAATTGATTCTGGGCTGGGACAACGTGCCAATGCACCGCTGGGCGCAGTCGCAGATGTTCCGCGCGCTGGCGTTTTATCTCCGTGAAATTTCGGCGGACGCCGGGCAAAAACAGGAAAAAGGAAGTTAGCCAAGCCATGTCAGAAAAAGCACTGTCAGGATTCAAGAATCGGGTTTTGCAGCAACTTGCGATGTCCGCTCCGGGCGGTTTCAAGCTGCGCGTTACGCTGCACCGGCTCCGCGGCGTCAAGATCGGCAAGGATTGTTGGATTGGCTACGGCGCGCTGATTGAAACGGCGTGCCCCGAATTTGTGGTCATCGGCGACCGCGTGGTCATCGGCATTCGCTCCACCATCCTCGCTCATTTTCAGGAACAGACGGGAGTGAAAATCAAGGACGACGTTTACATCGGAGCGTGTGCGTTGATTTTGCCGGGCGTCATCATCGGCGAGGGCGCCGTCATCAGCGCGGGCAGTGTCGTGACGGCGTCGGTGCCCCCGATGACGGTGGTGCAAGGCAACCCTGCCAAACGCGTGGCGCGATGCGGCGTGCCGCTGGGATTGCATACGTCCCGGGCGGAATTTGTTCGACAATTGAAAAGCCTGGATAGCAAATAATAAAATCCGAAACTCAAAAAATTATCAACGACTTTATGGAGATTCATGAAATTGCGGACGTGCTGCGTGGATTCATTCGGCAGCGATGGGGAGTTCCCGAAAACGATCCCGACTTCAACGACGAAGTGGATTTATTCAACTACGGATACATTGATTCCTTCGGCGCGGTTGAACTGACCAGCTTCATCGAAAAACAATTTGCCATCAAATTCACAAACTCGGACTGGAGCAATTTTCCGATGAGCACCATCGCCCAAATTTCCAGTTTTGTTTCCAAGCGAAAAAAAGGAGAACTGTAACATGCCGCATCAAATCACCATTCCCATCAGCGGGGTTGACGCCGATTCCCGCTCGCAACTGGAATATGCCCTGTCGTTCGCGTCGGAAGACATCGTGTCCTACAAGATCAACGACGCCAGTTCGGTCATCGAGCTTGTGGTGTCCACGGAAGCCGCGCGCGAATTGGTGTCGCAGAAAGTGCAGGAACTGGTCAAGCGTTACCAGCAGCGGGAATTTGGGCTGGTCAGCGCCGTCGCGTATAAATGCGAACGCGACCTGCCGGCGTTTGACGCCTGGTCGGAATTGCTCGCGCGCAAATGGGTCACGCCCGTCGGCCAGGGGCACGTCATCCTGCGCGGGCCGGCCGCGCAGTTGCGGAGTTTGATTGATGCCAAGGTCAGCGCCTTTGCGCGCACGTTTCACGCGGAACGCGAATTTTATCCTTCGACGATTGTCTGCAAGACGCTCGACCGAATCCATCACTTCACGTCGTTCCCGGAGCACATTGATTTTGTCGCGCATCTCAAAGGCGATTTGGACGTGCTGAACAAATTTTCCGACGAATGCAAGGAACACGGCTGGTCCCCTGCGCGTCACGAAGGCCGCATGGCGGAAAATAATTTCGCCATCAGTCCCTCCTGTTGTTATCACTGCTATGAAGGAATGGAAAACTGGCAACTCGATTCTCCCGGCAGGTGCATGACCGCAATCCTGACCTGTCACCGATACGAAGGCGCGAATCACCGGACGATGACGCGGCTCCGGTCATTTACCATGCGCGAGGTGATTTGGGTCGGACATCCTCGTTTCGCCATGGAGGGGCGCGCCAAAGCCGAAGAGCTGATTGTGCAGTGGGCCAAGGACTGGGAATTGGCCGGCACTTTTGAAACGGCCAACGACATGTTTTTCACGCAGGATTATGCCGTCAAGGCTTCCTTCCAGCGGCAGCAGCAGGCGAAAAAAGAATTGCAGCTGCTGATTCCCTTCGAGAAACAGTCCATCAGCGTTTTCTCATCCAACTTTCACGCCATGACTTTTGGCAAAGCGTTCAACATCACTGTGGCCGGCCGCCCGGCGACCAGCGCGTGCATTGGCTGGGGTTATGAGCGCTGGATTTACGCGATCTTCAGCCAGTTTGGGTTGGATTGGGAAAAATGGCCGGCCAAACTGCGCGAAGAATTTGCGAATCACGTGAAGGTCAAAGACCCGTGAGTATGATGACGATTGAGGACTTGACCCAGCCGCATTTTGATCTGGTTGCCGCCTGGCTTTCGAACCCGGAAATCAACCGCTGGCTCACCGCCGAATGGCGCGGCAAGAATGTAACGGGCGTCGTGATTGCAATGATGATTCGTAACAAAAAAAACCGCGTGTTTCTGGTTCGCTGGAACGGCGAGCCGGTGGCGCTGACTGCATTGGCGGATATTGATTCCGCGGACGCGACGGCGATGGTCTGGTATCTCATGGGCAATCCGGCTTTTTCGGGACGCGGAATTGTTTCCTCCTCCGTCACGCAAATGGCGCGGAAATGTTTTCAGGAATTGAAGCTCGAATCGCTTTACGGCTGGGTGATGGAGGACAATCTCGCCTCGGCCAAAGTTTTGCAGAAAGCGGGATTCCGCGAGGCCGGAAGACTGCGCCGCGCCGCCAGTTCAAATGGCCGCCAATTGGACCGAATTTATTTTGATTTGCTGGCGAGCGAGTGCGCCGCCATCTGATTGAACGAATTTCTCAATCTTCCACGCGAGTCATCTCAACCATGAAAGTGTTTTTCCACCACCAGCCGTCTCCGGCCATTCGTCATTGGCAGAGCCTGGCCAAGTGTGTTGGCATCGCTTGCGAAAACGCCGAGGTTGGGAGTGTCGGGTTGCTTGGTTCAGTCATGCGGGAAGTCACCGCGCAAAAAAAAGCGGCTGTCGCTTTGGATATTGGCAGCCTGAAAAATTGCTGCAACCAAGAGCAACTTGCAGAATTGGCGGACTATCTTGCCAAATTTGAAGTGGCGGTGCTGCTGCTGGCATCCGCGTTGGACGAGCCGGCAAACCTTGTCTTGCAGGCGCTGACCCACGGCGCAATTCGCGGAATTAAATCGGCCAGTCGTGCGAGTCGCGTGACTTTCCCAAAAGATTCAGCGGCGTTTAGCGAAGAACTGACATCGCATTCTTTCGCACGCGAGCCGGAAGAAAACTTGAGTCTGGACATTGCGCCTGCGGCAAAAGCGGAAATGATAATGCTATTGGATCAAGCGCCTGCGTTTGTGCGCGTGCAGGTTGGCAAAGCGAGCATTTTTGTTTGGGCCACAAACGAGATTTTCGACATGTTGCGACCGTTGGCGGCGGAGAAAGAATTTGAACTGGCTGCCGATAAATATGTTCCCTCCATCATCTTTTTGCGGTTCGCCTTTGGTGATCAATGTTGGCGGAATCCCAGTCCAGGTGCCGGCATCGTCATTGACGATCCGTTGCTGAGAAAAAATTACGGCTTCATCAATTTTCCCAAGCTGCTGGAGTCCGCGCGCCGACACCGCTATCACGTCACTTTGGCTTTCATTCCGTGGAACCATTGGCGCAGCCGCGTGGCAAAGGCTCGGATGTTTCTCGATCACGCGGACTGCTTCAGCGTTTGTGCGCACGGATGCGATCACACAAACAAGGAGTTTGGCTCGACGAATTACGATGACCTTTTGAGCCGCAATTTCGTCGCGCGTCAACGCATGGAACAGCATCATGAACGGACGGGCCTCGCGTGCGAACCACTGATGGTCTGTCCGCAGGAACAATACTCGCTCGAAGCCATGCGGGCCTTTGCCGACAGCCGGCAGTTCATCGGTGTGGTTTGCACCGCATGCATGCCACGGAATTTGACGGCCCCGGCCATTTGCGGCGCGGACCTGCTGCTGCCGGCGCAGGATTCGTTTTGTGGTTTTCCCGTTTTCAAGCGGCATTACTGGAGCGACATTTCAGTTTTTGCGATGGCTTTGTTTTTAGGCAAACCTGCCATTTTGGTTGAACATCATGAATTTTTCCGCGCCGGACCCGGTGGGGCGGAAGCATTTGTTTCCGGCCTGTCGCAAGTCCATCCGCGCATCCAATGGACTTCGCTCGCTGAAACTGTAAAACGCACTCATTTGCGGCGGCGGTTATCGGATGGCCGGCACGAAGTGCGGTTTTTTACCGACGATTTCAAGTTCGAACACCAAGCTGAAACACCGGCGAATTATCGGCTCGTCCGCCGAATTCCGGAAACAACGCATGTTCGCCGCGTGATGATTAACGGAACGCCGACGCTGTTCAATCGGGAGAAAGATTTGTTCGCGGCGGAGATTCGCGCCGACCGACCGCAGACTTTTCAAGTTCAGGTTGAAGTCGCGCCCATCAAGCCGGCGAAAGAGCGTTTAGCGGGCATCAGGTATCAAGCTTCTGTCGCCGTTCGACGCGGCTTGTCGGAGTTTCGGGACAATGTGATTGCGCGAAACGATTTCGTTTTGCGGGCCGCAAAATTGCTAGCAAAAAAAATGAAACAAACGAGCATTTAGCAAAAATATGTGCGGTATTTGCGGACAAATAAAAATCGCCAGCGACGAACCGGTGGATCAGAACACGATTCGCCGGATGGCGCAGACGATTTTTCATCGCGGCCCGGACGACGACGGCTATTTCTTCGACGGCTCGGTCGGATTGGGTTTCCGCCGGCTTTCGATCATTGATTTGTCCGGCGGTCATCAACCGATGGCTGACGCGGATAAAACCATCTGGCTTGTTTTCAACGGCGAGATTTATAATTACAAAGAACTCCGCGCCGAACTCGAAGCGCGCGGCCACAAATTCCAGACGAGTTCTGACACGGAAGTCATCATCTACGGCTACAAGGAATGGGGCCTGGATGTTTTCAACCACCTGAACGGCATGTTCGGCGTGGCGATTTGGGACGTGAAAAAGCGGCGGCTCGTTGTGTCGCGCGATGCGATGGGCATCAAGCTGATCTACTACAAAATCGCCGACGGCGTTTTGAATTTCGGCTCGGAAATCCGCCCGGTGCTCGCGGCGGATGAATCGCGTCCGCAAGTGGACCCGACGGCGGTGAATTTGTTTTTGCGGTTCCGTTACACGCCGTCGCCACTGACGATTTTTCAAGGTGTCCGTAAACTCGCGCCCGGCTCGATGCTTGTCGTTGAAAATGGGAAATGCCGCGAGGAGCGCTGGTATGATTTTCGACCGGAGCCATTCGCGAAAATGCCGTCAGACCGCGAGGCCACGGAGGAATTATTCCAGCTTTACCGCGGCGCGGTGAAGCGGCACCTGCTGGCCGATGTGCCGGTCGGCATTCTCTTGAGTGGCGGACTGGATTCCGGCCTGCTGCTCGCGCTGATGAACGAGCATGGCCGCGACTGGCCGGCTTACACTATCGGCTACGGAAAGAATTTCGCGGATGATGAACTGGTGGACGCCGCCGAAACCGCCTCGCTCATGGGCGCACGCCACAATCAGGTGATGCTCGACCAGGAAGAATTTGAAAAATCGCTGCCGAACATCGTCCGTTTTCTGGAGGAGCCGATTGCCGCCTCGTCCGTGGTGCCGATGTATTTTGTCTGCCAGCGGGCGCGGCAGGACGTGAAAGTCGTGCTGCTCGGCCAAGGCCCGGACGAATTGTTCGGCGGCTACAAACGGCATCTTGGCGTGCATTACGGTGCGCTCTGGCGCGGCTTGCCCAAAGGTTTCCAATCGCTCACCGCCTCGCTGGTGGCCAAACTGCCGCGCAACGAAACCTTGAAGCGCGGCGTGCATTCGCTGGGTATCGCCGACCGGCTGGAGCGTTATCAAAATGTTTTTTCCCTCGCGCCGGGCGAGACGGTGAATGGCCTTTTCCGTGATGCCGGCGGGCAGACTTCCGGTTTGGTGGATTACTGGCGGTCGCTGCTGCCGCAGATGGAAAAACTGGATGAACTCGGCGGCTTCTCGCTGCTGGAAATCCGCTCCTCGCTCCCGGACGAGCTGCTCATGTATGCGGACAAGCTTTCGATGGCGCACAGCCTGGAAGCGCGCGTGCCGTATCTGGACCGCACCGTCGTGGAATACGCGCAACGGCTGGACGCGAGCTTCAAGGTCCGGCGCGGCGAGCGCAAATGGCTGCACCGCCGCGTCTGCGAAAAATTCCTGCCGCCGCAAATTCTTAAGCGCAAGAAACGCGGCTTCGCGGTGAACGTGGTGGACGACTGGTTCAACCACTCGGCCACGGGAAAAATTTCCGACATGTTGCTGGATGGTCAGTCGCTGATGTATTCAGTGCTGAATCCCGCACCGGTAAAAAAACTTCTGGAGGACCACCAGTCGCGCCGGCAGGACAACCACAAGCTGCTGTTCAGCCTGGTGATGTTTGAGCAGTGGCTGCGGACTGTCCGCTCGTCGCATTGAGATTTTATGTCTGTCAACATGGTGGAAATCCGGGTGCGGGGAAAAAACACAATGGTGCCGTCCGTAGATATTGACGGGCGGACGCTCATTGCCCAGGGCCGTTGGGTGAAGACGGCCTTCATTCGCGACGAGCATTTTACAGCCGACAAAGCCGTGGAATATCCTGAAGCGTTCGTCGCGGCTCTGAAAAAAAGCGGCCTGCGCGCGGATGTCCTGACGTTCTTTCAGCGCCCGCCGAATTTGCAGCCGAAATTTTCCTTCCCGATTGAATGGGAAAATTACGCGGCCGTGCCGGTCACGACCTTCGCGGCGTGGTGGGACAGGCTGCCGCAGGAGGCGCGCAAAAACACGCGCCGCGCCGTCAAGCGCGGGGTGGAAGTGAAGGTCGCGGCCTTCGACGACGAACTGGTGCGGGGCATCCACAAAATCTGCAATGAAAATCCCGTGCGACAAGGGCGGCCTTTCTGGCATTACGGAAAAGATTTCGAGACGATCAAACGCGAGCACGCAACCTACGTGGAATGCAGTGATTTCATTGCCGCCTATTTTGAAGGCGAACTCATTGGCTTCATCAAGCTGGTCTATGTGGACCGCCTCGCCACCATTATGACGATTCTGGCGTTAAACGCGCACTACGACAAACGTCCCATGAACGCACTGCTGACGAAGGCCATGGAAATCACTGCGCAAAAGGGCGTGGCCTATTTTGTCTATGGCAACTACGTCTATGGCAATAAAAAGGACAGCTCGCTCGTGGAGTTCAAGCGCCGCAACGGTTTTGAGCAGGTCAATTTTCCGCGTTATTACATTCCGCTCACCTTGAAGGGGAAAATTTATGTCGCGTTGCGGCTTTATCGCGGCGCTGTCGGCTTGTTGCCGGGGCCGGTATTAAACCTGCTTCTGAAAATCCGTGACAAATTTTATGCACGCAAGGAAAAGGCCGAAACCGTCAAACCCGAGGCCGCAAAAGACGAATGATCGCGCTTTACCTTTTAATGGAATGAATTAGATTTTGCGCCCTGTCGCCGGTGTAGCTTAACGTTAGAGCAGCCAAATTGTATTTGGCAGATGGAGTGTTCAATTCCTCCCGCCGGCTCCAATTTTCAGATCCCCTCCCCAATGCCCGGAATCGCTGGAATCATCAGCCGCCAACCCACCGCCGACAGTGCGCGGCTGGTGTCGGCGATGATTGCCACCATGCGGCACGAGCGGTTTTACGCCTCGGGGAATTTCTCTGCTCCAGAACTTGGCATTTGCGCCGGCTGGCTGGCGCACGAAAATTCCTTCGCCGACCACGAGATTTTTCAGAATGAACCGAAGGACATCGCGCTCATTTTTTCCGGCGAATGTTTTCCGGATGCAGCCACGAAGAATCGTCTCCGAATCAACGGCCACAACTTCTCCGAAACAGGCGGTGATTGGCTGGTCCATTTTTACGAAGAGCAGGGCGAAACGTTTTTTGAAAAACTCAACGGCCTGTTCAGCGGTCTATTGATTGACCGGCGGCAACGGAAAGTTTTTCTTTTTAACGACCGTTTCGGGATGGAGCGGATTTACTGGCATGAAACCGGCGACGCCTTTTATTTTGCCAGCGAAGCCAAGGCCTTGCTGCGGATTCTGCCCGGGCTGCGCGAGTTTGATCCCGAGGGTGCGACCCAGTTTTTGACCTTTGGCTCCACGCTCGACTGGCGGACTTTATTTCGCGGCATCCAAATCCTGCCGGGCGGCTCGCGCTGGCAATTTGCGGGCGGCCAGTGCGCCCGCGGAAAATATTTTTCGCCCGCAAACTGGGAGGCGCAGCCGGTGCTGACCCCCGAAGATTATGAGGCGAAGTTTTCGGAAACTTTAAAAAAAATTCTGCCGCTTTACTTTGACGCGGAATCCAAAGTCGGCATTGCGCTGACGGGCGGTTTGGACACGCGGATGATCATGGCCTGTCGTCCGCAAGCCAGCCGCAATCAAACGTGCTACACCTTCGCCGGCCAGGCCGGCGAAACCACGCTGGACGATAAAATCGCCGCGCGGGTGGCGGCAGCCTGCGGTCTCGAACATCAATTGCTACGCCTGCACCCGGATTTTTTTGCTGACTTCGCCGCGCACGCCGACCGCACGGTTTTTGTCAGCGACGGCACGTTCGGAATCATGGGTGCCCACGAAATTTATTTTAACCGGCAGGCGCGTGCTTTGTCGGCCCTGCGGCTCACGGGTAATTACGGCAGCGAAGTGTTCCGGGGTATTTCCACTTTCAAACCGCTCGGTCTCGCTCCAGAATTGTTCAATGCCGACTGGGCGCGCGGCATCAACGCCGGTGCCGGACAATTGACCGCGCAAAAATCCCATCCGGCCACGTTTGCCATCTTCAAGGAAATCCCGTGGAACCTCTTTGGCAGCGTGGCCGCCGGTCGGTCGCAGGTGGTTTTCCGCACGCCATATCTCGATAACCAAGTTGTCGCGCTGGCGTATCAAGCCCCGGCTTCGCGGCGCACCTCGTCGCTGCTGGCTTCGCGGCTCGTGCAAGCGAACAGTCCGGCGCTGGGCGCGATTCCGACTGACCGTGGATATGCCGGCGACAATTCCGGCATGGGATTTATGGCAAGGCGCGTTTTCGCCGAGGTCACTTTCAAGCTGGATTATTTCAACAACGAGGGGCTGCCGAAAAAACTGGGCGCGTTCAATCCAGCGCTAAAATTTTTCATGGCGAAAACCAAGCTCGCGGGGTTGCACAAATATCTTCACTACAGCAATTGGTTTCGCCACGAACTCGCGGCGTATGTGAATGAAAAAATTGTCGCCGCGCAGCCCGGCCGGTTTTGGAACCCGGATTTTCTCCTGCCGATGGCGGCGCAGCATCTCGGCGGACGCAAAAATTTTGCGCCGGAAATCAACGCCGTGTTGACTCTGGAAGCCTGCGAGCGGCTCCTGTTCCGCGAACTGCCTCGCGGAATGGAGCACTAGATTTTAAGCATGAACATCTTGATCCTTAAACTCGGCGCGGCGGGCGACGTGGTCCGCACCACGCCGCTGCTCAAACATTTGGCCGGCGAAATTTCATGGCTTATCGCCGCGAAAAATGTTTCGCTGCTCGCCGGTTTGACAAAAACGTTGCGCAGTCTGGCGTGGGAGCAGCGCGAACAGTTTTGTGACCGCGAATACGATCTGGTCATCAATTTGGAAGACACGCTGGATGTGGCGCAATTTCTGCCGCAACTCAAATTCGAAAAACTGTTCGGCGCTTACACCGATGCCAAGGGCGCGCTAGTATATACCGACGATTCGCGCGGCTGGTTTGATTTGAGCCTCATCAGCCGGTTTGGCAAAGCAGCGGCGGACAAGTTGAAATTGGAGAACCGCCGGACGTATCAGGATCTGATTTTCGCCGGCCTCGGACTTCAGTTCAAAGGTGAAAATTACATGTTGCCGGAACCGGTGCGGACGAGCCTGACCGGCGATGTCGCCATTGCACCCAAGGCCGGCCATGTGTGGCCGATGAAAAACTGGGCCTACTACACCGAACTCAAAGCCGAACTGGAGAAAAAAGGGCTGACGGTGAATGTGCTGCCGGAACGCGCGACGCTGCTCGAACATCTGGGTGACGTGAAAAACCACCGCTGTCTCGTGAGCGGCGACAGCCTGCCGATGCACCTGGCGCTCGCGACGGGCACGCGCTGCGTGTCGCTGTTCACCTGCACCAGCCCGTGGGAAATTTACGACTACGGCATCATGCGAAAAATCACCTCGCCGCGGCTCGCGGAGTTTTTCTTCAAGCGCGGCATGGATGAGCGCGCGATCACGGCGATTCCGTTGAACGAAGTTTTTGCCGCCGTTTTGGAACAGCTTCGATGAACTGCGCCAGCTCCCAAATTAGCCTGCTGACGGCGGGCCGCGACCGGCCTTACGCGCTCGGACTCGCGGCGGCGCTGACGGCGGCGGGCGTGCATTTTGATTTTGTCGGCAGCAACGAGGTGGACAGCCCAGAGCTGCACACGTCACCGCAGGTTCGTTTTCTAAATTTGCGCGGCGACCAGAGCGTGGACGCCGGGCTGCTGAGAAAAGTTTTTCGCGTGCTGGCTTATTATGGCCGGCTGCTCGCCTACGCGGCGACGGCCAAACCCAAAGTCTTCCACATATTGTGGAACAACAAATTTGAGGTGTTTGACCGCACGGTGCTGATGCTTTATTATCGGCTGCTTGGAAAAAAAATCGTGTTCACCGCGCACAACATCAACATCGGCCAGCGCGACGGGACCGATTCGTGGCTGAACCGCCGGACCTTGAAATTTCAGTATCGCAGTTGCGACTTCATTTTTGTCCACACCCGCAGGATGAAGGAGGAATTGATTTCAGAATTTAACGTGGACAGCGACAAGATTGACATCATCCCCTTCGGCGTCAACCGCACCGTGCCCGACACGGCACTGATGCTGCTGGAGGCGCGGCAACGGCTGGGTCTGCCTCCGGATCACAAGGTGATATTATTTTTTGGCAACATCGCCCCTTACAAAGGACTGGAATTTTTGATCGTGGCGTTTGAAACGGCGGCGCAAACGGACGAAAGCCTCTGGCTCATCGTCGCGGGTCGGCCGAAAGGTGCGGAGGATTACTGGGCCGGGCTGCTGGAAAAAATCAACCGCAGCCCCGCGCGCGGTAAAATGATTTTAAAAATCGAATACGTTCCCGATGCCGAGACGGAAATATATTTCAAGGCGGCGGACGTGCTGGTGCTGCCTTACACGCACATTTATCAAAGCGGCGTGCTGGCGCTCGGTTACGGTTTCGGGCTGCCGGTGATCGCGGCGGATGTTGGGTCGCTGAAGGATGAAATTGTCTTGGGCAAAACCGGTTTTGTGTATAAGCCGCGCAGCGCGGCGGCGCTCGCGCAGGCGATTCAAGATTACTTCAGGAGCGGTTTATTTCGGGAATTGGGCCGCCGCCGCCGGGACATTCAGGAATTTGCCGGCGAACGCTATTCTTGGAGCAAAGTTGCAGCCAGCACCACGGCGGTTTATTCAAAACTGGCCGGAGCAAAAGTTGTGCAGCCCTCGTGCCACGCGCCGGAACAATTATGAAGCCCTTAGTTTCCATACTGATACCGGCTTACAATGCCGGGCCGTGGATCGCGGACACCATCAGGTCGGCCCTTGGACAAACCTGGTCTAACAAGGAGGTCATCGTGGTGGTGGACGATGGATCCAAAGACGAGACGCTTCCCGTGGCACGCCAGTTTGCTTCCAAAACCGTGTCGGTCGTCATCCGGTCGCACCAGAGCGCCGCCGCCGCCCGGAACGAAGCGTTTGACATCTGTCAAGGGGAATGGATTCAGTGGCTGGATGCAGATGATCTGTTGGCCCCGGATAAAATTGCGCTGCAAATGCAGGTGTCCGAGCAAATCGCCAACACGCGCACGCTCCTTTCTTCAGAGTTCGGCTATTTTTTTTACCGCACCTCCAAAGCCCAATTCCATCCCACGCCATTATGGACCGACCTGTCGCCGGAAGAGTGGCTGCTGCGGAAGATGGGGCAGAATGACCACATGCAGCCGGCGACTTGGCTGGTGCGCCGTGAAATCATCGCCGCAGCGGGCCGGTTTAATGAACAGGTCCGGGTGGATGAAGACGGGGAATATTTCTGCCGGCTTGTTCTGGCGAGCGATGGCATCCGGTTTGTCCCGGGCGCCAAAGTGTTCTACCGCGTGTCGGGTTCCGGCAGCAGCATCCAGCGGACCTTGTTTCATGCGGATGCACGGTGGCACAGCTTCCAGTTGCAATTTGCCCATCTTCGTTCCCTAGGGGACACCGAACGGGTCCGGGCGGCCTGTGTGAATTTCTTGCAAAACTGGCTGATCTTTTTCTATCCGCAACGGCCCGACATCGTGAAACAGGCTGAAGAGCTGGCCGCCTCCGTGGGCGGACGATTGGAAACGCCGCGATTGCGCCGGAAATATGTCTGGGTCCAAAAAATCCTGGGATACGAAGCCGCCAGACGCGCACAATTTTTTCTACCCGGACTCAAGGGGCGTGCCCTTCGCGCGTGGGACCGAGCCATGTTTCAGTTGGAGGGCCGGAAAGCTGGCTGAAGACGTCGTGCATATTTCCAAAGCGCAGACGTTTCGCAACGTCCTTTACAACTCGCTGATGCGGGGCACAATGCTGACCTGTCAGCTCCTGGCCAGCACGGTTGTGGCGCGCAGCTTCAGCGCCTCCGACATGGGTGTTGTCGGTTTCGCGAACATCATTATCGGTTTTTTGAATCACTTTAGCGACTGCGGCGTCGGGGTTGCCGCCATCCGCCGTCCGCAACTGACGCAGAGCAACCTCGAAACCGCGTTCACGCTGAAAGTGATTCTGGGCGTCGGTTCGTTTGGCGCTGCCCTGCTGATCGCGCCGTTTGCCTGGCATTTTTGCGACCATCCGGCCGCCGCCAATGTCACCCGCTTTCTGGCGCTGAATTATTTCATCAGCACCATCGGCTTTCTTCCGCAGGTGCAATTGACGCGCGAGATGAACTTCAAGGCGCTGGTGGTGCCGGGCGTGATCAATGCCGCCGTCCGCGCGGGACTGGCCATCCTGCTGGTCCTGTGCGGCTGGAAATTTTGGGCGGTGGTGGTGGCGGATGTCGGCGCCAACCTCGCGGGCTGCATCGCGATCCAGACCGTCCGAAAAATTCCGCTGGGGTTCCGGTTCGACTGGGAAGACATGCGCGAGTTTCTGCGGTTTGGCCTGCCGCTGCTGGGAAATGGGATTCTGGTCTTTCTGATTTTCAATCTGGCCAATTTTTTGGTCAGCGCAAAACTGGGCATCGCGCAACTGGGTTATTACACGCTGGCGTTCACCTGGGGCAGCTTCATTTGCGGCCTGCTCGGTGACACGGTGAACAGTGTTTTGTTCCCCGCGTTTGCCGCCATTCAGAATGACCTGGCCAAAATGCGGCGCTGGTATCTCAAGACCGTTGACTTGGTGGCCTTCATTTCCGTGGTGGCCAACACCGCCCTGCTGGCCAACGCGCATTCGTTCCTAGTGATCTTTCTGGGCAAAGGCACTGACAAGTGGATCCCGGCGGCGATCACGCTTCAGATTCTCTGCGGCTATGGCATCATCCGCGCCATCACCGAGCCGATCGGCAACTGCCTGATGGCTCGCGGACAGACCAAGACCTTGCTGCACTCGTGCATCCTGGTCGGCGTCGTGCAAGTGGCGCTGCTGTTCCTGGCGCTGAAAGCCGGCAAAATCGAATGGGTGGCGCTCGCGGTGCTTGTGGCCTATGCCACGCAGGCCTTTGTTTTCGTCCCGGCTTTGCGGCGCGAATTTTCCATCACACTCGCGGATCTGTTTCAGCAAATCTGGCCGGTGTTGCCGGCGATGGCGGCGGGCTGGTGGGCCACGCACGCGCTGTTCAGTTCCGCCAACGGCTCGCTGTTCACGCTGGCGTATCGCGGCCTGTTCACGGCGGCGGTGACCGCGCTGGTCCACGGAATTTTCACCGGCTTCCGCTGCTTCCAGGAAGCGCGGGAATTGACTTTCCAAAAATTCCCGGCCAGCCTCCCCAAAGAATAATTGATTCGCCGAAAATTCTTTGACGCCGATGAAAACCAATTCCGCCAAGCCGCCCGGCTACGAGTCCAAACCGGCCAGCTATTTTGAACAGGCCCGCGCGGACATGCTGCCGTTCGTGCCGCCCGATGCCAAGCGGGCGCTGGATGTGGGCTGCGGCCGCGGCAATTTTGGCGAGCTGTTGAAAAGCCAACGCAAACTCGAAGTCTGGGGTCTGGAGCCGGTCGCCGCCCCCGCCGCCGAGGCCGCCACCAAGTTGGACCGGGTCATCGAAGGCATCTTCACGCCGGAGGCGGACCTGCCGCTGGCGAGCTTTGACGCGGTTTTTTTCAATGATGTGCTGGAACATCTGTTTGATCCGGCGGCGGCGCTCCGGCTGGCGCACTCGCTACTCAACTCCAACGGCGTCGTCGTGGCTTCCATCCCGAACATCCGGCAATTCTCGGTCTTGTGGGAGATCGTGGTCCAGGGAGAATGGCGCTATGCCGACAGCGGCATCATGGATCGGACGCATCTGCGTTTTTTCACCAAGAAAAGCATTGCGTCGTTGTTTGCCGAGTGCGGTTTCAAGTTGGAAAGATTGGAAGGCATCAATCCCAATTCGGGAGGAACACCACGAAAATGGCTCGCCTTCAAAATAATCAATGGCCTGACTTTCAATGCCATTGAAGACATGAGATACACGCAGTTTGCCGTGGTGGCGCGTCCATTGAAAAAACAGGCTGGCCAGCCATGAGCGAAGCGCCTTCAATTCACCAACTCGCGGTGGTCATCCCGGCGTTCAAGGCCGATTTTTTGGCGCGGGCATTGACTTGTCTGGTGCAGCAGACGGATCAGCGGTTCAATATTTATGTTTGCGACGATGCCAGCCCGGCGGATCTACAAAGCATCACGCGGTCGGCTTTGGGCGTGCGCCCTTACACTTACAAACGTTTTGAAACCAATCTCGGTGGCGTCTCGCTGGCCAGGAATTGGGACCGTTGCGTTGCCTTGTCCAACGAACCGTGGATTTGGCTCTTCTCGGATGACGACCTGATGGATCCCGGCTGCGTGGCGGCATTTTACAAATTGCTCGAAACTGCGGGCGAATCGGCGGACGTGCTGCGTTTTGACGGCTGGACGGTGGACGAGAACGACCAGATCACGGGGTCGCCACTGATGAATTCGGAACACGAATCCTGGCTGGAATTCGCGTATGGCCAGTTGATGGGCTGTCGCTGCCTGTTGTTCATGCAGCAGATGGTTTTCCGGCGCGAGGCCTTCCAGGAAATGAAAGGCTTTCTCGATCTGCCGCTGTGCTGGGGCACGGAATATGCCGCAATGATCGCCCTGTCACGGCACCGGGGGATGCGCCGAATTCCGGGCGCCCGCATGTTCTGGCGCATCAGCCGGCAAAACATTTCTTCCGACCGGCTGGTGCGCACGCGCACGAAAAAGCTCCGCGCCACCTGTTTGTTTTTAAGCTGGCTTCATGGCCTCTTGCAAACACCACGGGAGCATCTTTTCCCGGGCGATGATGCGGCGTTCCGAAATGCGATGGATCGTTTTCTGGTCGCGGAAATCTTGAGCAACGGCTTGATTCCGGCACTGGCCAATTGGAACCTGCTTTCCCGCACGCGCAATCAGGTGAGCAACGGCTCCTCATTGTCGCTGTTCAAATACCTCGCGCTGGCCGCCGTGAACGACAGTTTCACGGCGCTGGGAAACGCCGCCAAGGCGCTGACTGGCCGGGCTGAATCTTAGCAAAATCTTGGATGACTAAAATCTCCGCTGAAGCTGGATGCCGAAGGTGCTGGGGTATTTTCACCCGCAAGGAACGGTGGGGTTTGTCGGCGCGTGGGTGGCTGGTTTTGATTTTGTTTCTGGCGCTGGCGGCCATTGGCTGGGTGTTCAATATCCAGCCGTTTCTGGCGCCAACAAGTCGAGTGGACACAAAAATTCTCGTCGTCGAAGGCTGGGTTCACCAGTATGCCATTCACGCCGCCGTCGTGGAATTTCAAACCGGTCATTACGAAAAAATTTACACAACCGGCGGACCGGTGGTCGGCTCCGGCGGCTACCTCAACGACTTCAACACGTCCGCCAGTGTCGGCGCGGAACTGCTAGTGAAAGCCGGTCTCCCGGCCAGTTTGGTGCAAATGGTTCCCTCGCATGTTTCCGGCCGCGACCGCACTTACAGCTCGGCGCTGGCGTTGCGCGAATATTTTCAAACGAACGGGCTGGCGGTAAAAAGTTTTAACGTCTTGACGGAAGACGTCCACGCCCGCCGGACGTGGCGGCTGTTTCAGCAGGCTTTTGGCGAGCAGGCGACCGTCGGCATCGTTTCCGCGCCCAGCCCGGAATACGACGCGAAACACTGGTGGCGTTACAGCGAAGGCGTGCGGGAAATTCTCGGCGAAAGCATCGCGTATCTTTATGCCGCGCTTTTTTTTCATCCTTCCGCTCCGCAAAAATGAAAACCCATTGCGCCAAGACTCGCCGCAACGCCTTGGTGAACGCAAAAACAAACCGGGCCGGGTCTGGCAGGCTGGAGCGCGCGGGCGAGCCGCGCGGACAATGCCATCCGTCCGCAGCAATGCCCTTGATTATCTCCTGCTTTTTCACGACTATTACCCACTGTGAACCTCAAACCCACTAACAGAACGTCTGCCCGCGTCTGGCGCTTTGGCTTTTGCGAAATGGTGCTGGCCACCGGGATGCTGATTGATGAACGGATCGTCGCCGCGCCTTCGGTGATTTCCAGCCAGGCTCCCACGCCGCCACTGACGACGGACTGGCAGCAAAACCAGCCGGACGAGATGGACGTGTTCGGTGCGTCCGGCGAACCGGCAGCGAATCAACTGCCGCAATTTTTGCGTTACGGACCGCTGTGGATTCGGCCCCATGCGGACTATCGTTTTATGTATGGCAACGGCCTCCAGGCCACCGCCGGCAACCAACAGGCCTCGGCCATTCACGAACTGGCCCCCGGCCTGCTTTTTAATATAGGCTCGCACTGGTCTCTGGATTACACGCCCACGCTGCGGTTTTATTCCAACAAAAAATTTCGCGACACGGTGGACCACGCACTCGCACTGACCGGCGGGCTGCAATATGCGGACTGGGTGTTTGGCTTTTCCCACAGTTCGCAGTTCACGACCACGCCGCTGGCCGAAACCGGCAGCCAGACGGAGCAGGCAACTCATGCAACCGGACTCACTGCCTCGCACGCGTTCACCGGCAAAATCTCGGCCGACTTCGGCTTGAACCAGCAAATCAACCTGGTCACCGGTTTTCAAGATTCCTACACCTGGTCCACGCTCGACTGGGTGAACTACCAGTTCTGGCCACGGTTGAGCGTCGGCCTCGGCGGCGGCGGCGGCTATGTGATGATTGAGAACCGCAGCCAAACCCACCGCAACACCGATCTCGACCAGACGTTCGAACAGTTGCAGGCGCGCATCAACTGGCGGGCCACGCAAAAAATCAGCTTTCAAGTCAGCGGCGGCCTGGAAGACCGGCAGTTCAGCACCGCCGGTTCCGGCGATTCGGTCAACCCCATTTTTGGCGCGTCCATCCAATACCAGCCGTTTCAAAGGACGAGAATTTCCTTGAGCGCCAGCCGCACCGTCAGTTCGTCCGACTATTATCTCGCCGCCCAGCAATCTGAAACCACCTCCATCGGCGTGAATTTGGACCAGCGCCTGCTGAAGAAATTCAATCTGGGCCTGGGCCTCGGCTACGCCAAGACCGATTTCAACACGTCGGCCGGGGTGGCGGACGGGAACCGCGCCGATGAAAATGTTTCCTTCAACGCCCGGTTGAGCCATCCCTTTTTCAAACGTGGCACTTGGTCGCTGTTTTATCAATTCAGTGACAATCGCTCCTCGCAGCCCGGCTTCGGGTTCCAGAGCAATCAGACGGGATTTGAAATCAGCTACCGCTATTGAGTCCGTGCAACTGCCGCCGGCTTGATTTTGGTGGTCGAGGGACCATGCCTGACGCAACCGCCCAACCGGTTTTTTCAACGGCGCAATATCGAAAATTTGCGCTGGCGGCAGCCGTGCTCACGCTGGGCTTCGTGGTTCCGCTTTGGAAACTCGTTTCGTTTGCCGTCGCGGACGAGTTGCATTCCTACATTCCGTTGATGCCGCTGGTCAGCGGGTATCTGGTCTGGACGCAAAAAGCCAGGCGCCCGCACTGTTCGACGCCGGCGCGCAAACTGGCCGCGCTTTTTTTTGCCGCCGGCCTCGCGGCGATCGCCGGTTATTTCGCGGTGTCACGCTTCGCCACACCGGCCACGGTTGCGAACACTCTGGTGTTGTCAACGCTCGCGTGGCTTTTGTTTTTGACCGCCGCCGGCTGCTGGTTTCTGGGCGGCGCGATGATGCGCACGCTGGCGTTTCCATTTTTCCTCCTGGTTTTCATGCTGCCGTTCCCGGCGGTTTTGCGCGATGGCATCGAGGCCGGGCTGCAACACGGCTCGGCGGCGGTGGCGGACTGGATGTTCACCCTTTCCGGCACGCCGATGTTACGGGACAACATGCTGTTTCGTCTGCCGGGCATCAGCTTGAAAGTGGCGCCGGAATGCAGCGGCATCCACTCCACGCTCGTCCTCTTCATCACCAGCCTCGTGGCCGGACAAATGATTTTGCGGTCGCCGTGGAACCGCGCGTGGCTGTGTCTGGCGGTGCTTCCGCTGGCGCTGGTTCGAAACGGTTTCCGCGTGTTTGTGCTGGGCGAACTGTGTGTTCATGTCGGCCCGGAGATGCTTGATTCGCCGATTCATCATCACGGCGGGCCGCTGTTTTTTGTGTTATCACTGGCGCCGTTTTTTCTGCTACTCTATTTTCTCAGAAAGACCGAACAAACCGGCGCGGCGGGTGAGGCGCCCAACTCCAAAAAATAATATGCAAACGAAAATGCGCAGAGGATTGATGTTGACGATGGCGTTGCTGCTGGTGATCGGCGGCGCGGGCTGCACGGCCAAGGCAAAAAAGGCGTATCATCAGTCGCGGGCCAACCGTTTTTACAACGCCAGCCAGTTTGACCGCGCGGAGATCGAATACATGAACGTCCTCCGCTATGATCCGGTGAACGTCCAGGCGTTTGGCCGGCTCGGGCTGATTTATTACGAGCAGGGCCGCCTCCAGCGCGCCTCGTGGTTTCTGGCGAAGGGCAGCCAGATGGCGCCGAACGACTTAAATCTGCGGATGAAGCTGGGCTTCATTTATTCCTCGGCGGGGCAGTTCAAACTGGCGCTGGACGAGGCGAATTTCATTTTGGAACGGAAACCGCAGGACGACGAAGCGCCGTTGTTGCTGGCGGAGACCGCCACCCAGCCGAAGGAAATCGCGGCGGCACGGCAGCGGCTGGAAACCATGGCGCGCACGGGCGACCGCGTTTCGGTCGAGGTGGCGCTCGGCAATCTGGCGATGCGCGAGCAAAATTTGGCCGCCGCTGGAGCCGCCTTCAAAAAGGCGCAGGCGCTGGATTCCAAATCCAGCGTGGTCAACGCGTCGCTGGCCGCGCTGGCCTGGGCGCAGGGCGATTTGAAGCAGGCGGAAACTTTGTTCAAGGCGGCGGCGGAAGCCTCCCCGACCCGCTCGCCGCGCCGCATGCAATACGTCCGGTTCAAAATCCAGACCGGCGACCTGGCGGGCGCGCGCCAGACGCTGGATGAAATTCGCAGGCAGACGGCGGATTACCTGCCCGCAACGCTGGTGCTGGTGGAAATCGCCGTGGCGGAGAAAAAATACGACGAGTGTGCTGGGCTGCTGAACCAGGTGCTGGCGCTCGACCCGGACAATTTTGACGCGCTGCTGTTCCAAGGCCGGCTGGATCTGACGCGAGGCGAGCCGGACAAGGCCGTGACGGACATGGAGCGGATGGCCCGGGTTTATCCGCAGGCGCCGGTCGCGCATTATATGCTTGGCAACGCGTATTTTGCGGCCAACGACCCCGTCAAAGCCGTGGGCAGCCTCAACCGGGCGCTGGAAATCAATACCAATTACTTCGAGGCCATTTTGCTGAAGGCGCAGGTCCAGATCGCCACTGGCAACGCCGGGCCCGCGCTGGTTTCGCTGGAGGCGCTGCTCCAGAAACAGCCGCAACTGGCACCGGCGCAGTTGCTGCTCGCGGACACCTACCGGTTGCAGGCCCGCAGCGACGACAAGCAGGGCCTCAGCGACCAAAAGCAGGGCCGCCTCAACAGTGCGCTCGCGATTTATGAATCACTAGAAAAACGGCTTCCCAAAAATGAGAAAATTCCATTTTTGCGCGGCGAGACGTTGCTCCAGTTGCCGGACGCAGTGGCGGCCAGCAAAGCTTTTGAGCGGGCGCTGGAACTTTCCACCGACCACCTGTCCGCTGTCGAACAACTGGTGAACCTGGATCTGGCGGAAAAGAAATATGACGCAGCGATGCAGCGCGTCAACGCCGAATTGCAGGCCAATCCGAAGCGGGTGGAGTTTCGCATGTTGCTGGCGAAGATTTTTCTGGTGCAAGACAAACGTGACCAGGCCGAGGCGACCTTGTTGAAGACGCTGGAGATTGATCCGACGCTGCCGGGGCCTAATCTGTTGCTGGCGGAAATCTACTTGAAAGCCAACCAGATTGAAAAGGCGCTGGCCAAAGTGGACGCGGTCATGGCCAAAGATCCCAAGAATGTCGCGGCGCTGATGATGGCGGCCGATATTTACAGCGCGGGCAAAAATGACAAAGGTGCGGCGGATGCCTACGAGAAACTCTTGAAAATTGAACCCGACTATAGCCCGGCCTTGAACAATCTGGCGTATCTCTATTCGGAACCATTGAACAATCTTGACCCCGCCTATGACCGCGCCTATGAACTGGCGCAGCGTGCCCGCAAATTGCTGCCGTTTGATGCGCCCACGGCGGACACCCTGGGCTGGATCTGTTTCAAACGGGGCCGAGATTCTTACCCGACCGCGCTCGACCTGTTGCAGGAGAGTGCCGCCAAATTGTCCGAACCAGAGGTGCAATTCCATCTTGGCATGACTTGTTACATGATGGCGGATGAGGATGCCGCCCGCGCTGCATTTCAAAGGGCTTTGCAGCCCGGCACGTCCTTTCCGGGCAGCAATGAGTGCCAGCGCTGCTTGTCCATTCTGAATCTCAAGCCGGCCACCGCGGACGCCGCCGCCCGCGCCGCGCTGGAAAAAAGAGTTTCTGAAAAAGCCGATGACCCGGTCGCACTCGTCCGGCTTGCCCGCGCCTACCAGCGCGACGGCAATTCGGACAAGTCCGAGGCCGCCTACGAGGCCATCCTAAAGGCCGTCCCGAAAAATCTGGACGCGATGCTGAACCTGACCCGGCTTTACGAAGCCAAGGACAAGGGCACGAGCAAAGCCTACGAGATGGCACAGGCGGCGAATAAAATCGCTCCTTACAATCCCGAAGTGACCCACAACCTGGGCCGGCTGGCCTTCGAATCAGGCGATTATCCGCTGGCGGCAAGCGTGCTCCAGCAAACCTTGCAAACCCAGCCGAACGACGCGCCATTGCTCTTTGATTATGCGCAGGCCGCCTACAGCATCGGGAAAATTCCCGAGGCGCAAACGGCGCTGCAAAGTTCCCTCGCCGCGAATCTTCCCGCCGCCACGGCGGCCCGAGCCAGGCAGATGCTAGATCTCATTGGACTCGCCGCCGCTCCCGCCCAAGCCGCCGACGCGAGCAGCCGCATTGGAGCCATTTTGAAAGCAGAGCCGGACAACGTGCCGGCACTCATGGCGCAGGCCGCCGCCAGCGAAGCCAAGGCCGACACAGCGGGAGCAGCGCAGGCTTGTGAAAAAATTCTGGGCCGCTATCCAGACTTTGCTCCCGCCGCGAAACAACTGGCGCGGCTCTATGCCGCCACGCCCGGCAAGGCGGATCGCGCCTACGAGCTTGCGACCAAGGCGCTCAAGGCTTTTCCCAACGACCCGGCGCTCATGAAAATCATGGGCGTCATTTTGGTTCAGCGCGGCGATTACAGCCGTGCCGTGAATCTGCTCAAACAAAGCGCCGCCACGCTTAACTCCGATGCCGAGTTGTTTTATTATCTCGGCACGGCTCAATTCCATCTTAAAAACCGGACGGAAAGCAAAGCCAGTTTGCAGCAGGCGCTGGCCTTGAAACTGTCCGGCCAGCCGGCCGAGTCGGCGAAGAAAATGTTGAGCGAAATAAAGTAATTACGTCGGAATGCTTTACACTTTTTCCAGCGTTTAATTGTGAAGTCTGGCAGAAACAAATTATTTAAGTAGTTAAAACAAAGCGCTTTGTGAGTGTGTTCCGAGTCTTGTTGTTAGGTGGCATCTGAATTGCTAAACTTGATTCCATGAAAAAGACACTACTCATTGCCACTCTGGTTGGAATTTGCGGACTCGTCCGCGCAACGACTATCAATGCGCCGTCCACTTTGATCGGCACCAGCGTATTGAATGGTAACAACGCCTATTCATGGGGCATTTCAATTGCCGTGCCGACCGGCCAGGTCGTCACGAGCGCCCAAATTGATTTTACCAACATCAAACTGACCGCTAGCAACGGAACTGGCACGGACTATCTTTATACTGATTTGCTGAACACCCACACTGCCGGCGTCACCACAAAGGTGGATAACGATGCGCCTGGAGATTATTGGGCAACCCAGTTGTCCGGTGCGAACATCACCAGTCTCGGAAGCAAGTTGTTCACGACGGTGGGAACCACGTTGACTTGGAGCTACGTTTTGAGCGCCAGCCAGTTGACAGCCTTGAATTCGTATCTTGCCGCCGGCTCGTTCAATATTGGCATTGACCCGGATTGTTCATTTTCAGTCGGCGGACTTTCCTTCACTTACACGCTTTCACCGAAGCCGAACAGTGTTCCGGATCAAGCCGAGACGGCGCTGCTGGCGATCGTCGGCTTGGCGGGGCTGGAAATATTTCGCCGCAAATTCGCCCTGGCCACGAGCAAGGCCTGATTTTTCGCGGTAACCTTCAAAAACCGGCAACGCAAGTTGTCGGTTTTTTTGTGCGCCCGGCAGGGCGCACTGACTGGTTGGTTAACGTCCAATGCACACCCGGCAAGGGGAAGTGCTAGCCGGACGGCAAGGGTGTCCATCGCGAGATGGAATCCGAAGGAAGCCGCAGGCAAAACGCTGGTCTGACGGACAGGAATCGCCTGCGGCGGCCAGGACGGATGAGAAGGCAAATATCTTCAAAGTCCCAAGCTTGCACGGAAGTCATGGACGTAGATGCGGCAGACATAAGCGTGGAGGTCAGTGCGCATTACCCGGGGAGGTCTCCGGCTTTGCGGTAAAGCTAGGCGGGTCGGAAGGCCCGGACGAGGAAGCTGGAGAAGTCAGCCGAGGCCATAGTAGGTTGCTCGACCCGACTGAAGGGCCGAACCGAACCGGTGGAAAGGAAACGCATCCTTCGTGAACGCAGCCGCGCCCGAAAAGAAAGTTGAAACCCTTGAAGTTGACCTGTGGGCCGGACGCCGGAAGCGGACGGAGCGGCAGGCCAGCAGCGCAAACGTTCCGGCAGGAGGAGCACCCTCCCATCGCCAAAACCATCCGACGATGGCAGCCGTGGTCGAACGGGGAAACATGTTCCGGGCGCTGGCGGCGGTGGAACGCAACGCGGGGGCGGCGGGAGTGGACGGGATGAGCCCCCGGCAGTTGCGCGCCCACCTGCGCCAACACTGGACCAAACCAAAGCGAGCCTCCTGGCCGGGACCTATCAACCGCTGCCGGTGCGGCGGGTGGACATCCCCAAACCCGGAGGCGGGACGCGGATGCTGGGCATCCCGACGGTGCTGGACCGGCTGATTCAGCAGGCGATCCAGCAAGTGCTCGGCCCCCTCTGGGAGCGGGACTTTTCGGAAAGCAGCTACGGGTTCCGGCCCGGACGCGGCGCGCGGCAAGCGGTCAAGGCCGCGCAGAAACAGGTTCAATCCGGCCAACGCTGGGTGGTGGACCTGGACTTGGAAAAGTTCTTCGACCGGGTGAACCACGACGTGCTGATGGCGCGGGTGGCGCGCAAAGTCCAGGACAAGCGACTGCTGGGCTTGATTCGGCGCTGCCTGCAAAGCGGCGTGCTGGCGGGCGGCTTGATGGAAGCACGGAGCGAAGGCACGCCGCAAGGCGGGCCGTTGTCACCATTGCTGTCGAACATCCTGCTGGACGACTTGGACCAGGAACTGGAAGCGCGCGGCCACGCCTTCTGCCGCTACGCCGACGACTGCAACATTTATGTGCAGTCGCGGCGCGCGGGCCAGCGGGTGATGGCCTCGGTCCGTCGTTTTCTGCGAGCACGGCTGCGGCTGAAAGTCAACGAGACCAAGAGTGCGGTCGAACGGCCTTGGAAACGAAAGTTCCTGGGCTGCAGCCTGACGCATCACCAAGCGGCCAAAATGAAAGTGGCCGTCGAATCGGTGCGTCGGTTCAAAGACAAAGTGAAGGCCCGGTTCGGCGCGGGGCGGGGGAGGCATCTCGGAAACTTTATCCGGGAGGATCTGAACCCGCTGCTGCGAGGCTGGGCCAATTACTTCGTGCTGTCGGAAGTCAAAGGCGTGTTCGAGGAACTGGACGGCTGGATACGGAGGAGACTGCGATGCGTGCAATGGCGGCAGTGGAAGCGGCCGTGGACGCGCAACCAGCGGCTGCGGCAACTGGGGTTCACGGACGGACGTGCGCGGGAGAGCGCAGGGAACGGACGCGGGCCGTGGTGGAACTCCGGGGCCAGTCACATGAACGCGGCGTTTCCTGCGGGCTGCTACCAGCGGCTTGGTTTGATCTCACTGCTGACAGAAGTGCAATGGTTTTGGAAACCAACCTGACGCTGAACCGCCGGATACGGAACCGTATGTCCGGTGGTGTGGGAGGACGGCGGGGGCAACCCCGCCTCCTACCCGATTTTTCAACGAAGCGCGACTGTGTCCCGCGCAGCGGGATCAGTCGCAGCAACTTCGCCAAGCAAGACGTGCTGGATAAATTGAATGCGGCTCGATGCGCGGATGTGCTGCGGCTGGTCTCCGCGACACAGCCGCGCTCCGGGGACGGGCGCGCGGCGGCGGGCGGGGGAAAACGGGGTGGCCGTCTGCAAAGACCGCCGGGCGCGGCCAACCGCCGCTGCCAAAAGCAGTTTGGGATGGATAACAAAAGCAACGGGCCTTTGGCCATCCGGGGCGATTGCATTAAAAAACTTGCGCTCAAACCGTGCCGGGAGAAGAATCGGCCATGAGCCTAATCTCCTTTTCCGACCTCCGTCGAAATTTTTTGTTCTCGCTTTTCCTCACGCTCGCCAGTCTGCAAAGCGCCGTTGCTGGACCGTTTGAGGACGACAAGCTTGTGTCCGCCAATGTCGGTTTCGCTTTTGATTTGATGCGGCAGGTCGTCCAAGCCCAACCAGACGCCAATGTTTTCATTTCTCCGTTTAGCGTTTCGAGCGTGTTGCAGATGACGGGCAACGGTGCGGCGGGCGAAACGAAGTCTGAAATGCAGCAAGTGCTTAAGACCGCTGGCATGTCCTCCGGTTCGCTGAATGCGGCTTTCAAGGATTTGGATCAGCAGTTCGCCGCGCGCAAGGACGTGACCTTGAACCTCGCCAACGGACTTTGGTTCCAGCAGGGTTTTCATTTGAAGCCCGCCTTTGTTGGCGACAACCAGAAATACTTTCAGGCGGAACTCGCGGGGGTGGATTTTGACAGCCCGCAATCCGCCAAAACCATCAACACTTGGGCCGACCGGCAGACCAAAGGGAAAATCAAGGAGGTCGTCCAGTATCCGTTTCCACCACTCACGCGCTTGATTCTGGCCAATGCCATTTATTTCAAAGGCAACTGGGTCCAGCCGTTCAAGAAGAACCTGACCGGACCGCGCGACTTTCATCTTGTGGACGGCCAGTCTAGGCAAACGCCGATGATGGCGCAGGGAGGACATTTCGTTTATCAGGAAACGCCGGACTTTCAGGCGGTCAAACTTCCTTACAAGGGCGGCTTGCAGATGGAACTCTTTTTGCCCGCAACCAATTCCAGTCCACAAAAGCTGGTGGCTGATTTTGCAGCCAAGGAGAATTGGCAGAAGAACATTGAAACGGGTTTCAACGACCGGGAAGGCTCCGTCGTCCTGCCCAAATTCAAAATGGAATACGCGGTGAAGCTTAACGAAACATTGAAAGCTCTGGGCATGAAAAGCGCCTTTGCCGCCAATGCCGATTTTTCCGGCATCGCCACCGAGCGGTTGTTCATCAGCGAAGTAAAACAGAAAAGTTTCGTGGACGTGAATGAGGAAGGAACCGAGGCGGCGGCCGTGACGACCGTGACGATGACTGCTTTGGCCGGTCACAGCCCGTCTGATTCGTTCGCGATGATTTTGGACCGGGCATTCTTTTTTGTGATTTCCGACATGGCCTCCGGCTCTATCTTGTTCATGGGCATCGTGAACGATCCGACCAGCGGCAATTGACGCGAACTGTTTTCCATCGCCGTTTGCCAAAATGAAAAAGGCCGCGATTGCGCGCGGCCTTCGTGGTTCACCGAATAAATTTATTTCACCAGCGTCCGGCAGAATTTGTCAATGCGGTCCAGTCCTTTCTCGATGTTCGCCAGGCTGGTCGCGTAGTGGCCGTCTGCATGGTGGCCGTCTGCAAGGACCGAGGCCAACCGCCGCTGCCAAAATCTGTTTGGGCTGGACGAACGGGGAAGAATTTGGTTTTTAGACGACTCAAAGACATGAACATCTTAACGGCCTTAAAACTGGCAAGCCTTTTAATATCGGGCGTTATCGGCATAATTGCTAGTGTTTCAGAAACAAAGGATAAAAAGAAACGAATCAATAAAATTGGAAAATTTCTTTTATATCTGTCCATTTGTTCCTTACTTCTTGGCATAGTTTGTCAGGTTATAGAGTCAAGAGAATCGCAAATTTCTTCTCAAAAATCACAAGAACAACTAACCGTTCTGGCTGATTCCACAACAAAGCAACTGTCATACAGTGAACGTATGATTGGCAATTTGGACTATCTTTCAATAACAGCTAATTTTGAATTCGAGGCTATAAATGGAACCGCCGCAGAGTTTGCTGCCAATGCAATTGATGTGGGAATTGGTGACGTGAGAAAAGCAATTGAGGATGCTCAAAATTCACTTAACCACGCAAGACACCATGATAAAATAACTGGTATGGTTCCTGTTGGTCATCGCGGAACAATGCTGTTATTCAACGATGGCAAAATGAGGGTTGAGGAAAATTTTGATCTATTTGATAATAATTGGGAAACAGACAAAGCCTCTAGAGATAAACTCAATAGACTGGCAGAATCAGTTAGATCGCCTGTTTTTGAAATCAGGTTATTTTCAAAATCAACACAACAATCAGGGTCATCAAATCCTGATTTATTCACAGTGACTGAAGGTGGAAAATTTTCTTATTTTTGCGATGAATCCAACAAATTATTTATGAGTTGGATTTTTGAATGTCCGAAAACAAACTGGCATCAAACTATGCGAATGACCTCCGTGGCAGACTTAGACAACGCCACATTTTGCATAAACTTCACCAACAATCCATATTTGGACGGGTATTGGTTACGCCCAAAGGAAATGAATCTGGATTTTGGAAAGTGTAATTTAAATGTTAATGATTTCCGATTCAAGTGGAATAACGTCAATCCAACGACAGGGGCAACAAATTATGGATTTGAAAGTGTTTTACCTCCCCCAAATGCCGCACTAGATAAACCTTAATTGTTGTTTATGGTTCCACGAAAATAACGCCCATATTTGATTTCCAATATGGCGGCGGCTCAAGCACTGCGAAAATCTTCAATTGGCCGCATGGAACGAAAAAAGGCCGCGATTGCTCGCGGCCTTCGTGGTTCACCGAATAAATTTATTTCACCAGCGTCCGGCAGAATTTGTCAATGCGGTCCAGCCCCTTCTCGATGTTCGCCAGGCTGGTCGCGTAGCTCAAGCGGATGTAATCGTCCGCGCCGAACGCGATGCCGGGCACGGCGGCGACTTTTTCCTGCTCCAACAGTTTCGCGCAGAAGTCGGCGGACTTTAGGCCGGTCCCGGAAATGTTCGGGAACAGATAGAACGCGCCCTTGGCGTTCACGCAGGTGATGCCGGGGATGCTGTTCAATTTCTGATGCGCGTAGCGGCGGCGTTTGTCGTATTCCGCTAGCCAGATTGGCAAATGAGCCTGCGGGCCGGTGAGCGCGGCGACGCCGCCTTTTTGCGCAAACGAGGTCGGGTTGCTCGTGCTGTGGCTTTGCACGGCGTCAATGGCCTTGGCAATCGGCT
>ODAK010000407.1_pt1 | contig 49476 bp, 43 predicted proteins | sample 1539591 | NCBI WGS metagenome assembly ODAK01 (sample SAMEA3539303, study PRJEB22396) | soil metagenome | biome: tundra; feature: field; material: soil | place: USA | collected 2010-05 | depth 0.15 m
GGCCGCCGCCGCCGAAGACGCGGCGCAGGTTGTGCGTGATGCTGCCGCTGCCGAGAACGAGCACGCCTTCGCCGGCCAGCGGCGCGAGCGCCGCGCCGAGGGCGAACTGCCTGGCCGGCGAATCGCTGGGCACGAAGGCGAGCGGCACGACGGGAATGTCGGCCTGCGGATAGATGTAGCGCAGTGCCGTCCACGCGCCGTGATCGAGGCCGCCTTCGGGCACGGATTGCGCTGCGATGCCGCTGGCCTGCAGCAGGCCGAGGATGTGCGCGGCGAGTGCCGGGTCGCCCGGCGCGTCGTAGCGCAGCGTGAAGAGCCTGGGATCGAAGCCGCCGAAGTCGTAGACGGCGCTGTGCTTGGCAGCGGCGAGCACGACGGGTACGCGTGCCGCGGTGTGCGCCGAGACGCTGACGATCGCCTTCGGCCGGCCGAAGGCGGCATCGATGGCCGGGCCGAGGCGTTGCATGAAGGCGCCGGCCTCGCCGGGCTCGAGCGCGATCATCGGCGATCCGTGCGAGACGAAGATGGAAGGCAGCGGTTTGCTCATCTCGCCATTGGATCACTCGACGCCACGCCGCTGATTCAACCCTGCTGCACGCAGCGTTCACGACTCGTGTAAGTTCGGCTTCGAATGACGACGGCAACGACGATCGGCGATTCGGGCCCCGCGCCGGCGCGCAAGCTGCCTTCGGCGTGGCGCCTCGGCGGCCGGCAACTGCTGCGCGACTTGCGCGCCGGCGAGTTGCGCCTTCTCGTCGTCGCGGTAACGCTTGCGGTCACCGCGCTCACGGCGGTGGGTTTTTTCGCCGACCGGATCAACGGCGGCCTCGCTCGCGATGCGCGCCAGCTCCTCGGCGGCGATGCCATCGTCGCCAGCGACCAGCCGGCGCCGCCCGCGTTCGAGACCCAGGCCCGTGCGCTCGGGCTCGTGACGGCGACGACGGCGAACTTTCCGAGCATGGGTCGCGCCGCGGACGACAAGGGCGGCGCGACCCGGCTCGTCAGCGTCAAGGCGGTGAGCGAGGCCTATCCGCTGCGCGGCAAGCTGCGCATCCGCGGCGCAGCGGGCTCCAAGGAAGAAGACGTGGCACGCCCGCCGGCGCCGGGCACGGTGTGGGTCGACGCCGCGGTGCTCGATTCGCTCGGCCTCAAGGTCGGCGACACGCTGCTGCTCGGCGATGCGAGCCTGAAGATCGCCGAGGTCATCGTCATCGAGCCCGATCGCGGCACCGGCTTCGCGAGCTTCGCGCCGCGCGTCATGCTGAACGTCGCCGATCTGCCGGCGACCGGCCTCGTGCAGCCGGCCAGCCGCATCACCTATCGCCTTGCCGTCGCCGCCGATCGCGTCGCCGACGAGAAGGTGAAGGCTTTCGTTGACTGGTCTGAAGCCGAGGTCAAGGCCAAGGGCCTGCGCGGCATGCGCATCGAATCGCTCGCAACCGGCCGGCCGGAGATGCGGCAGACGCTCGACCGCGCTGAGAAGTTCTTGAACCTCGTCGCCTTGCTCGCGGCCTTGCTCGCGGCCGTGGCCGTCGGCATCGCCTCGCGCGATTTCGCGAGCCGGCATCTCGACGATTGCGCCATGCTGCGCGTTCTCGGCGTCTCGCAGCGGACGATCGCGGCGCAGTACGTCGTCGAGTTCGGCCTCGTCGGCCTCGTTGCGAGCATCACCGGCCTCGTGCTCGGTTTCGCGGTGCACTACGTCTTCATTTGGTTCCTGGCCGGCCTCGTCGACGCGGTGCTGCCGCCCCCCGGGGCCTGGCCGGCGCTTTTCGGCGTCGGCGTCGGCTTCACGCTGCTCTTCGGCTTCGGCCTGCCGCCGGTGCTGCAGCTCGCGCGCGTGCCGCCGCTACGCGTCATCCGGCGCGACGTCGGCGCGCTGAAGCCGGCCTCGATCGCCGTGCTAGGCGCCGGCATGCTCGGCTTCTCGGCGCTGCTGCTCGCCGTGGCCAGCGACCTGAAGCTGGGCCTCATCGCCGTCGGCGGCTTCGCTGGCGCGGTCTGCGTCTTCGCGCTGCTTTCCTGGCTGGCGCTCGTTGTCCTGCGCAAATCCGTGCCCGAGACAGGCGCGCCGCGCTGGCTCATCCTCGCGACGCGGCAGATCGCGGCACGGCCGGCGTTTGCCGTGCTCCAGGTCTCGGCGCTCGCCGTCGGCCTGCTCGCCCTCGTGCTGCTGTTCCTGCTGCGTACCGATCTCATCTCGAGCTGGCGCCAGGCGACGCCGAAGGACGCGCCGAACCGCTTCGTCATCAACGTGCAGCCACCGCAGGCCGAGGCCTTCCGGCAAAAGCTCAAGGCGGCCGGCGTCTCGCGCTACGACTGGTTCCCGATGATCCGCGGGCGGCTGGTCACGATTGACGGCACGACGGTGGTGCCCGACGCCATGCCCGACGAGCGCGCCAGGCGCCTCGTCGATCGCGAGTTCAACCTCAGCTACAGCTCGACGCTGCCTGAGCACAACACGGTTTCCGCAGGAAAGTGGAAAGACGACGAGGCCGGCGCCCTGAGCGTCGAGGCAGGCCTGGCGCAGACGCTGGGCCTGAAGCTCGGCGACACGCTGCGCTTCGATCTCGGCGGCATGAACGTCGAGGGCCGCATCACGAGCTTGCGCAAGGTCGACTGGTCGTCGATGCGCGTCAATTTCTTCGTGCTCTTTCCGACGGCACGGGTGCCCGATGCGCCGGTGAGTTTCATCGCCGCCTATCGCGCGCCGGCGACGCCGGGATTCGACAACGCGCTCTCCCGCGACTTTCCGAACGTCACCTCGATCGACGTCTCGGCGTCGATCGCCGAGATCCAGCGCGTACTCGACCAGGTCGTCCGCGCCGTCGAGTTCCTCTTCGGCTTCACGCTAGCCGCCGGCCTTGTCGTCCTCTTCGCCGCGGTGAGCGCGACGCGCGAATCGAGGGCCCGCGAGTTCGCCGTCATGCGCGCGCTCGGCGCCAGCGGCAAGCTGCTCGCCCAGGTGCAGCGCGCCGAGCTGCTCGGCGTCGGCGCGCTCGCCGGCGTGCTCGCCTCGTTCGCGGCCATCGCGGTCGGCTGGGCGCTGGCGCGCTACGTGTTCGAATTCACCTGGAACCCTTCCCCACTGGTGCCACTCATAGGCGGGGTGACCGGCGCGCTGCTGGCGCTGGCCGCGGGGTGGTGGGGGCTGCGCGAAGTGCTGACGCGGCCGGTCGTGCAGACATTGCGCCAGGCTGCGGATCTCTAGCATCGCCGCTGCTGCTGCAAGGAGTGCAGATGAAACGACATCATCAGGCGCTGGTTGCCGCGCTCGTCATCGTTTGCGCTGGAGCGGTCTGGTTCTGGTGGGTGCATGGCAAGAACGCGCCGCCGGAGGTGGCGACAGCGCCTGCCGCTGCAGTCGCCCCGCCTGCTGCGTCGGCCGTCGCTGCGGCGTCGATGCCTGCGATCCAGCATCCGATCGAAGTCGTGGAAACGCCCGAAGGGCCGCCCGACCCGGCGGCGATCCTGACCGATCTGTTCGGGCGCAAGGCGGTCGATGCGCTGTTCGTGCTCGAAGACCTTCCGCTGCGCGTGGCCGCGACGGTCGACAACCTCGGGCGGCCCACGGTCTCGTCGCGGCTTTGGCCGGTTCGGCCCACGGCGGGGCGTTTCAGTGTCGAGACGAAGGGCGACGCCACGGTCATCGGGGCCGACAACGGGCTGCGCTACACGCCTTTTCTGCTCGCCATCGAATCGCTCGACCTGCCGCACGCCGCACAGGCCTACAAGCGCCTCTACCCGCAGATTCAGAAGGAGTACGAGAACCTCGGCTATCCGAACGGCTATTTCAACGACCGCCTCGTCGAAGTGATCGACTCGATGCTGACGACGCCCGAGCCGAGCGGCCCGCTCGAGGTGCGGCTGCCGAACATCGAGGGCGGCGCCGCGCCGGCGCGCCCGTGGATCCTCTATGAGTTCGCCGATCCGCAGCTCGCCGCGTTGCCGGCAGGGCAGAAGCTCCTCTTGCGCATGGGCCCGGTCAACGAGCGGCGGGTGAAGGCCCGGCTGATCGAATTCCGCCAGCTGATCGCGCCGCCGCCAGCGGGCCACTAGCGGCGGCGCCGTGGTCAAACGAGACGCAATGCGCAGACTGGGGCGGCGTCTCGCGGCATACTGCGCCGCATGGCGGCACAGCTCAGGGATCGCGTCTTTCGCGTGCTTCACCTCGAAGATTCGGAGCTCGACCACGAGCTGACGCTGGCGCACCTGGCGCGCGGCGGCCTCAACGCCGAGACGCGGCGGGTCGAGTCCGAAGGCGCGTTTCTCGAGGCACTCGACGAGCCCTGGGACGTCGTCATCTCCGACTACAACCTGCCGGGATTCAGCGGCCTGGTGGCGCTCGAGCTGCTGAAGGCAAACACGCTCGACGTGCCGTTCATCCTCGTCTCGGGCGAGATCGGCGAGGACACGGCCGTCGAGGCGATGCGCAACGGCGCCAGCGACTACCTGCAGAAAAGCCACCTCGCGCGGCTCGTCCCGGCCCTGCTGCATGCGGTGGACGCGGCCGAGACGAAGCGGGCCCGCGTCAAGGCCGATCGCGACCTCGTCGCCTCCAAGCAGCGCCTGCACGAGCTTGCCCAGCACTTGCAGACGAGCATCGAGCACGAGCGCGCCGCCATCGCGCGCGAGATTCACGACGACGTCGGCGGCTCGCTGACGGCGCTGAAGTTCGACCTCGCCTGGATCGCCCGGCACTCGAGCGCGCCACAGGTCGTCTCGCGCGTGCAGTCGGCGCTCGAGACGGTGAGCCACGCCGTCGAGTCGAGCCAGCGCATCATGCACAACCTCCGCCCTGCCATCCTCGAGCAGGGTCTGGCTGCGGCGCTGCACTGGATCGCCTTGCGCTTCGAGCGGCGCGCCGGCGTCGTCTGCACGATCCGCCTGCCGAAGAAGCCGCTGGAGCTGCCGCCCGGCGTGCCGCTCGTTGCCTACCGCACGGCCCAGGAGGCGCTCACCAACATCAGCAAGCACGCGCAGGCGACGCGGGTGCAGATCGATCTCTCGATGGCCGGAGGCGTGCTCTCGCTCGAGATCAGCGACAACGGCCGCGGCCTCAGCCAGGAAGACCTAGCGAAGGCGCGCTCGTTCGGCATCCGCGGCCTGCACGAGCGCGCCACGACGGTCGGCGGCTGGATCGACCTGTCGAGCGGCCCGCACGGGACGACGCTCATCCTCTCGGTGCCGCTCGACGTTCCCGACAGCGCCTACACCCCGGAGCTCGAGCCCGATCGCTCGTACGACCCAAGCCAGTGGGCCGACGTATGAAGCCCGCATCGACATGATCAAAGTATTTCTCTGCGACGACCACGCGCTGATCCGGCGCGGCATTCGCGACACGCTCTCCGACGCGCCCGACATCGAGGTCGTCGGCGAAGCGGGCGACTACGGCGAATTGCGCGCCTTGATGCGCGAGAAGACGGCCGACGTGCTCGTGCTCGATATCAACCTGCCCGGCCGCAGCGGCCTCGACGTGCTGCACGCGCTGAAAGACGAGCAGACGGCGATGCGTGTTCTCGTCGTCTCGATGTACCCGGAAGACCAGTACGCGATCCGGGCGCTGCGCGCCGGCGCCTTCGGCTACGTCAACAAGGGCGGCGATCCGGCGCTCATCGTCAGCGCCGTGCGCACCGTGGCGCAGGGGCGCAAGTATGTGACGCCCGAGATCGCGCAGATGCTGGTCGAAAGCCTCACCGCGCCGACCTTCGAGAATCCGCACGACAAGCTCTCCGACCGCGAGATGCAGACGCTCGTCATGATCGCCTCCGGCAAGCGCCTTTCCGACATTGCCGAAGAGTTGATGCTCAGCCCGAAGACGGTGAGCGTCTACCGCGCCCGCGTGCTCGAGAAGCTTGGCCTCACGAACAACTCGGAGATGACGGTCTACGCCATTCGAAGCGGACTCGTCGGCAACTGAACGCCGGCGCCGGCGCCACTAGGCGTTGCTCGTCGCCCGCACTTCCTCGAGCGTCGTCTGTCCGGCGAGCACCTTCTCGATGCCGTCCTGGCGCAGCGTCCGCATGCCTTCCTTCATCGCCGCAGTTTGCAGCGCCTCGGCTCGCGCGCCGTTCTGGATCATGCGGCGCAGCTCCCGCGAGATGACCATCATCTCGTGGATGCCGGCGCGGCTCTTGAGGCCGGTGTGGTCGCACTTCTCGCAACCCACGCTCTTGTGCATCACGAGCCGCCCGTCGACCGAATAGCGCTTCGTCCATCCGGCAAGGACGTCGACCCGCGATACCGGCGGCTCCGGGCCGAAAGCGTTCATGTAGTCGCCGAGCAATTCCTCGACTTCTCCGTGCGCCGCCGGCCGGGTCGTGGTGCAGCTCGGGCAGCAGCGGCGAACCAGGCGCTGGGCGAGCACGGCGAGCAAGGCGTCGCCGAAGCTGAAGGGGTCCATGCCCATGTCGAGCAGGCGCGTCACGGTCTCGGGCGCGCTGTTGGTGTGCAGGGTCGAAAGCACGAGGTGGCCGGTGAGCGACGCTTCGATCGCCATATGCGCCGTTTCCTCGTCGCGGATCTCGCCGAGCATGATGACGTCGGGGTCGGCGCGCATGAAGGCGCGCAGCGCCTTCGGGAAGGTCCAGTCGATCCTCGCGTTGATCTGGACCTGGCGCAGGCCCGGCTGCGTGATCTCGACCGGGTCTTCGGCGGTCCAGATCTTGCGCTCGGGCACGTTGATGTGGCTGAGGGCCGAATGCAGCGTCGTCGTCTTGCCCGAGCCGGTCGGACCGACGCAGAGCACCAGGCCGTAGGGCCGCTCGACGGCATGCAGTAGTGCCTTCTCGATCGGCTCGGCGAGGCCCAGCATGTCGACGGGGATCGGTCGCGCCGAAGCGAGGATGCGCAGCACCACGTCCTCGAGGCTGTTGTTGGTCGGAATCGTCGCGACGCGCAGCTCGATCTTGTGCTGCGGCGAGAACTTGGCGAAGTTGATCTTGCCGTCCTGGGGCTTGCGCCGTTCCGAGATGTCGAGATCGCACATGATCTTGACGCGGGCGATGAGCGCGTTGCGATAGCTCGCCGGCAGCTCGAGATAGGTGCGCAGGACGCCGTCCTTGCGGAAGCGGACGCGGATCTTCTCCTTGCCCGGATAGCTCTCGATGTGGATGTCGGAGACGCCGTCCTTGTGCGCCTCGATGATCATGTTGTTGAGCAGGCGCACCAGCGAGTTGTCGGATTGCTCGACGGGCTTTTCCTCATCGGAGGTGCTGCTGCGCTCGAGGCCTTCCTTCTCCAGCGTCTCGACGAGCTGGTCGGTCGAGGTCGGCAGCGGCGTCAGGTCGTACTGGATCGGCGCCGACAGGTCTTGCATCTTCTTGTTGACTGCCGAGCCCATCTTTTCGTACGCAGCATGCACGGCAGCTTCGATCGAGGTGCCACGGGCGAGCACGGGAACGACCTTCATGTCGGCGCTGAACTCGACCTCGTCGACCGCGGCACGGCGCGACGGATCGTCGAGGGCGACGACGAGGCGGCCGTCGCGGATCAGGAGCGGCATGACGCGCAGGCGCGAGGCGATCGCATAGCTGAGCCGGCGCAGGGCTTCGGGCTCGGCCGGGAAGGCGTCGAGGTTGACGAGCGGATAGCCCATCTTGCGCGCCAGCGCGGTCTGCAGGTCGTCGCGCGAGACGACGCCCATCCTCACCAGCACCTCGCCGAGCGGCACGCTGCGATCGATCTGTTGCTGGATCAGCGCTTCCTTCAGCTGCGCGTTGCTGACCATTCCGAGTGAGAGCAGCGCCTCGCCGATGCGCACCATCGGCATCTTGTGCTGGCGCTCGATCGCTTCGAGCAGCTGGTCGGGCGAGACGATCTGCTTCAGCACCAGGATGTCGCCGATCTTCTTGCTGCGCATCTCTTCCTGCAGGTCCATCGCATTCGTGACCTGCTCGAAGGTCGCGTGGTGCTGATCGATCAGCACCTCGCCGATCTTCTGCCCGATCTCGAAGCTCGAGAACGCGATCGCCGGCACGAACATGCGCCTGACGCTGCCGTCGCTTTCGAGCGGCGGGAAAAGGAACAGGCCGAAATCGGACTCGACGTGGCCGATCGTCTGGCCCTGCAGGTCGCCGCCTTCGATGAGGTGGACGGTGTACGGGCTGCTTTGCCGCTGGCTCAACAGATCGGCGTGCGGGTCGGTGAGCGGCAGCGGCAGGGGCAGCAGCGGCGTGGTCAGGGTCAGCGCCTTGAACTGGTCGAAGCGCAGGGGAACCGTGGTTCGCGCCGGCGGCATCTGCAGATGCGCGACCGACGTCTCGGGAACGAAGAAGGTGAGGCGGCCCGAGGTGACCTTGAGGTCGGCGCCGGTGACGATCTGGCACGGTAGCGTCTCGGTCTGCTCCGTCGGCGCCGGGTAGCTGGCATAGGGCGGCGTCGGCCAGAGGAAGGCCTCGCGGCTGCCCTTGTCCTTGGCACCGGTGGCAGCGGGCGCTTCGGCCGCGGCCGGATCGGCGCGCAGGCGCTGCGGCGGCCGCGCGGGCATGTCCCAGGTCAGGGGGGCGAGCATGTCGGACATGGGCGGATTCCTCGAGCAGGCTGGATCGCGCGCATCGACGCAAGGCGCACCGACCCAGCAAGGCCGCCCATGGTGCGACGGAACGTCGAGGGCGATGCCCCGAATTGCGGGGCGGATTGCACGCAGATCGGCGGTTTTCCCGGGGCGAGGCCGTAGCATCCCCGACACGATGCCACGTGTCGCCGCGCCACCCCAGCCCTTGCCATGAATCTTCGCTTCGTCGAAGCGTTCTATTGGGTCGCGACGCTGAAGAGCGTGACGCGCGCCGCCGAAAAGCTCAGCCTGACGCAATCGGCGATGTCGAGCTGCATCGCCGCGCTCGAAGAGGAGCTCGACGTCATGCTCCTCGACCGTCGCGACCGGCAGTTCCGCCTGACGATCGCCGGCATGCGTTTTCTGGTGCACGCGCAACGCATGCTCGAGTTGCAGCGCGAGGCCAAGGCCGAAATGGGATCGGGCACCAATCCGGCCGTGCCGCTGCGCCTCGGCGCCATCGAGTCGGTGCTGCATTCCTGGCTGATTCCGTGGATCGAGGCGCTGCGCTCGGAGCGCCCGGCGCTCGCCCTCGAGCTCACCGTCGAGACGACGCCGATGCTGCTCGAGCAGATTCGCCGTGGCACGCTCGATCTCGCTTTCGCGGCGTTGCCGTCTTCGGGCGAAGGCGTGCGTACGCGGCCGCTGCCGCTGCCGCCGATGGAGATGGTCTTCGTCGGCAATGCGAAGCTGCATCGTCGTGCCCGCTGCGGCCTCGACGAGCTGGCCGGCTTCGACCTGCTGACTTTCCAGCGCGGTTCACAGCCGCACGTCGCCTTGCTCGATCTGTTTCGCAGCGCCAAGCTCGTACCGAAGCGGGTCCACGCCGTGTCGTCGATTTCGGCGATGACGCAGCTCGTCGAAGGCGGCTTCGGCGTCGCGACGCTGCCACGCAGCGCCGCGCAACGCCTGCTCGAGCATCGCGAGCTGCGCCTGCTCGTCACCGATCCGCCACTGCCGCCGCTGCCGGTGTTCGCCAGCTACCGGTCGGATGCCGGCTCGCACGCCGTCGACGAGATCGTGCGCTCGGCGCTCGCCTTCATCGCCGACACGGAGCCGCCTTCGCGCCCGCCTCGCGGCAAGAGTCGACGCGTGTCGGCATCGAAAAAATCGATGAAGTAATCGGAATAATATTTATTTGATCGCAGCCACATGCGGCCAACACAATGCCGCTGCTGGTTCCCGGCGGAAGCCTCAGACAGGAGCGTACCCATGACATCGGCGTTCTTTCGATTCAAATGGCTGGCGGCTTGCGCCGCTCTTTGGCTGGGCACGGCGGCCCAGGCGCAGCAGGAAGTCAGGATCGGGGTCATCTATCCGCTGACCGGCGCCGCGGCGTCGAGCGGCGCGGAGATGAAGAACGCGCTCGAGCTCGCTGCCGACATCATCAACAACGGCGCCAAGGGTATTCCCGATCTGCCGTTCTCGGCGGGCGGCGGTTTGCCCGGCCTGAAGGGCGCCAAGATCAAGCTCGTGTTCGCCGACCATCAGGGCAACCCGCAGATCGGCGCCACCGAGGCCGAGCGGTTGATCAGCCAGGAGAAGGTCGTCGCCATCGTCGGCGCCTACTTCAGCAACGTCACGGCGACGGCCAGCCAGGTGGCCGAGCGCTACAAGATTCCCTTCCTCAATCCGGAATCGTCGTCGGCGTCGCTGACCCAGCGCGGCTTCAAGTGGTTCTTCCGCACCACTGCGCACGACGATCTCTTCGTGCGCAACTTCTTCGATTTCATGAAGGAGTTCGAGGCCAGGCGCGGCATCAAGGTGGGCCCGATCGCGACCATCAACGAGAACACGCTCTGGGGCACCGAGACGACCAAGCTCGAAGCGACGCTGGCGCCGGCCAACGGCTTTACTCTCGTCAAGCAGATCACCTATCCGGCCAAGAGCACGCAGCTCACCTCCGAGGTGCAGTCGCTGAAGGCGGCGGCGCCCAAGGTCGTGATGCAGTCGTCCTACCTCGGCGACGCGCTGCTCTCGATGAAGACCTACAAAGAGCTCGGCTTTTCGCCGGACATGATCCTCGCCAACGACGCGGGCTTTTCGGACACCGAGTTCATCAAGACGCTCGGCAAGGACGCCGACTACGTGATCTCGCGCGAAGTCTGGGCGCTCGACCTGGCGAACAAGAACCCGCTCATCAAGCAGGTGAACGACCTGTTCCGCAGCAGGTACAGCGCCGATTTCACCGGCAACTCGGCGCGTACGTTCACCGGCCTGATGGTGATGGCCGACGCGATCAACCGTGCCGGCTCGACCGACCCGGAAGCGATCCGCAAGGCGCTCGCCGCGACCGACATTCCCGGCAGCAAGCTCATCATGCCGTGGAAGGGCGTGAAGTTCGACGAGTCGGGGCAGAACGTGCTCGGCTCGGGCATCCTCGTGCAGATCGTCGACGGTAAGTACCACACGGTGTGGCCGTTCGACGTCGCGGCGCGCGAGATCGTCTGGCCGATGCCGGCCTGGGACAAGCGCTGAGAAGCAGCGGATAAGCCTGCTGCTCGGCCCGATCTTGCAACTGCGATGCTCGCCGTACTCCGGTACGGCTGCGCTTCTCGTCGCAACCTCGGGCCGCTCGCTACGGTTTGTCTCGCAGCTTCTGCCGATGTCGTCGAAAGTCGCCTGACGATGGCGTGCGTCCTTCAGCGGTGCGACAAAGCTTCCCCATGACCGCCGAGATCCTGCTCCAGACGCTCGCCTCGGGCGTGCTGATCGGGCTCATCTACGCCCTGGTCGCCATCGGCCTGACGATGATCTTCGGCGTCATGAACATCGTCAACTTCGCGCACGGCGAATTCATGATGCTGGGCATGTACTCGAGCTTCTGGCTGTTCGCGCTCTTCGCGCTCGACCCGATGCTGACGCTGCCGCTGACGGTGCTGATGCTCTTCGCCTTCGGCGTGCTGCTCTACCGCTTCGTCATCCGCCGCATCACCGATGCGCCGATGGTGAGCCAGATCTTCACCACCTTCGGCCTCATGATCCTGCTGCGCGGCGTCGCCCAGTTCCTCTGGAAGCCGGACTACCGCTCGATCGAGAACTCGTGGCTGAGTGGCTCGGTCCGGCTCGGCGCGATCCAGCTCGGCCGGCCGCAGATCGTCGCCGGCATCGGCGCCATCGTCGTCACGCTGGCCGTCTACACCTTCTTGCACCGCACGAAATGGGGCGCGGCCCTGGAAGCGACCGCCGCCGACAAGGAAGCGGCGCAGCTGATGGGCATCGACGCGCACAAGATGTTCACCCTCGCCTGGGGCATCGGCGCCGCCTGCGCCGGCGCCGCCGGCGGCTTGCTCTCGACCTTCTTTCCGATCTTTCCCGACGTCGGCGCCAACTTCATCCTGATCGCCTTCGTCGTCGTCAATCTCGGCGGCTTCGGCAGCATCGGCGGCGCATTCTGGGCTGGCATCCTGGTCGGCGTGATCGAGGTGATGGGAGGCCTTCTGATCGGGCCGCAGTACAAGATGGCGGTCGTGCTCGTGGTCTTTCTCGGCGTGTTGATGTTTCGGCCGCAGGGCTTGCGAGGCAAGGCGTGAACACAGTGCAGCCGCAGGCGCAGATGCCACGCCGTGTCTTCGGCGGCAGGGCCGCGTTGCTCGGCGCCGCCGTGCTCGCCGTCGCGCTCGTGCTGCCCTTCGTCGTCAGCGACCCGTCGCGCCTCAACCTACTGGTTCTCGTGCTGATGGCGGCGCAGCTCGGCGTCGCCTGGAACCTGATCGGCGGCTACGCCGGACAGGTCTCGCTCGGCCATGCCGCGTTCTACGGCATCGGCGCCTACACCTCGACCTTGCTGCTGCTGAAGTTCGGCGTCAACCCGTGGCTGGGCATGCTGGCCGGTGGCGCCATGGCCGCCTTGCTCAGCGTCGCCTTCGGCTGGCCGTGCTTTCGCCTGAAGGGCCACTACTTCGCGATGGCGACGATCGCCGTCGCCGAGCTGGTGCAGATCGTCTTCACCAACTGGGAGTACGGCGGCGGCGCCGTCGGCCTGACGCTGCCGATAAGCCACGACGGCTGGGGCTGGATGATCTTCGCCGAAAAGCGCCCTTACTACTGGCTCGCGCTCGGCCTGCTCACGCTGACGCTCGGCGCCACGGCCATCATCGAACGCTGTCACATCGGCTACTACCTGCGCGCCATCAAGGACGAGCCCGACGCGGCGCGCAGCATCGGCATCGACATCACGCGCTACAAGCAGATCGCCCTGGCGCTGAGCGCCTTTTTCACCGCTCTCGGCGGCAGCCTCTATGCGCAGAAGGAGCTCTACATCGACCCGGGCTCGGTGCTCTCGACGGCGCTGTCGATCAAGATGTCGCTGGTCGCCATCCTGGGCGGAATCGGCACGCTGTTCGGCCCGGTACTCGGTGCCGTCGTGCTGACGACGGTCGAGGAGCTGACGCGCGCGATCTTCGGCGGCTCGGGGCGCGGTACCGACACCGTCATCTATGCCGCGCTCATCATCGCCATCGCGGTGTTCTACCCGAGCGGGCTGATCGGCTGGTATCGCACTTGGGCGCAGCGGCGGCGCGCGCGCAGGATCGCCATCGCGGCGCGCGAGGTGCCGCGATGAGCCTGCTCGAGCTTCATTCGGTCAGCAAGCGCTTTGGCGGCCTGGTCGCGAACCAGGGCGTGTCGTTCGCGGTCGACGCCAGCCAGATCGTCGGCCTGATCGGACCGAACGGCGCCGGCAAGACGACGACCTTCAACTGCGTCGCCGGTTTCTACGCGCCGACAAGCGGCACGATCACGCTCGACGGCCGGACGATCTCGGGCCTGCCACCCGAGGACTGTGCTCGCGCCGGCATCGGCCGCACGTTCCAGGTTGCGCGCACCTTCACGAGCATGACCACGGGCGAGAATGTGCTCGCTGCGGCGCTGCTGCACCAGAAACGGGTCGCCGCCGCGCGCGTCGAAGCGCTCGGCTGGCTCGCGTTCGTCGGCCTCGAGCGCCTGGCCGACCGGCCGGCCGCGAGCCTGACGATCAGCGAGCAGCGCCGCATGGCCGTGGCGCGAGCGCTGGCGATCGAACCGCGCGTTCTGCTGATGGACGAGGTGATGGCCGGACTCAACCCGAGCGAAGTGCGCGAGATGGTCGCCGTCGTGCTGCGCATCCGCGAGCGCGGCATCGCCTGCCTCGTCGTCGAGCATGTGCTCGAAGGCATCATGCCGATCGCCGACCGGATCGTCGTGCTCGACCGCGGCATGAAGATCGCCGACGGCACACCTGCCGAGGTCTCGAGCGACCCGGCCGTGATCTCGGCCTACCTGGGAGACGAGGGATGACGACGGCGCCGCATGCGCGGCCCGGCGGCGCCACCCTCGAGGTGACGGATCTGCGCGTCGGCTACGACGGCGTGCCGGCCCTGCACGGCGTCAGCCTGCGCGTCGCGGGCGGGCAGATCGTCGCTCTTGTCGGCGGCAACGGCAACGGCAAGTCGACGACCTTGCGCGCCATCGCCGGGCTCAACGCCGCCGACGCCGGCAGCATCGTCTTCGACGGGCGCGACATCACGGCCTTGCCGGCGTACGAGCGCGTGCCGCTCGGCCTTTCGCTGGTGCCCGAGGGCCGGCGCCTCTTTCCGCGCCTCACCGTGCGGCGCAACCTCGAGCTGGGCGCATTCGCCCGCGCGGGCGGCGGCGAAATCGACGCCAGCATCGACGAGACGTTCTCGCTGTTTCCCATTCTCGAGGAGCGCGAGCAGCAGCTCGCCGGCACGATGAGCGGCGGCGAACAGCAGATGCTCGCCATCGCGCGCGGCTTGATGGCGCGGCCGCGCCTGTTGATGCTCGACGAACCTTCGTGGGGCATCGCACCGAAGTTCGTGACCAAGGTGCTCGACGTGATCCAGCGCGTCAATGCGAGCGGCGTCTCGATCCTGCTCGTCGAGCAGAACCTGCACAAGGCGCTCGGCATCGCGCACCGCGGCTACGTGATCCAGACCGGCCGCATCGTCATGGAGGGCGACGCGCAATCGCTCCTCCATGACGACGAGGTCAAGAAGGCGTATCTCGGGCTCTGAGCCCGCCCCTCTTTCGGAGCTTACTCGTGAGCCACGTTCCCTTCTTCGATTCGCCTCCCGAGCTGCGCCGCGCCAGCCGCAACGGCGAGTTCTGCGGCGCGACGACCGGCCATGCGCCTGGCCGCATCCAGGCCAACCTGATGATCGTGCCGAAGGCGGAGGCCTTCGATTTCCTGCTCTTCTGCCAGCGCAACCCGAAGCCGTGCCCGCTCATCGAAGTGCTCGCGCCCGGGACGCTCGAGCCTCTGTGCGCACCCAACGCGAACATCGCCACCGATGTGCCGGGCTACCGCGTCTATCGCGACGGCGAGCTCGTCGAGGAGCGCGACGAAGTGGCGAGCCTGTGGCGCGACGATCTGGTCGGTTTTCTCATCGGCTGCAGCTTCTCCTTCGAATCGGCAGTGCGGGCAGCTGGCGTGCGGCTCAGGCACATCGACCAGGGCCGCAACGTCGCTATGTACCGCACGAGCGTCGCCTGCGTGCCGGCGGGGATCTTCGGCGGCGAGATGGTCGTGAGCATGCGGCCGATCAGGAGCCGCGACGTGGCGCGTGTCGTCGAGATTTCGGCGCGGCTGCCGATCGCGCACGGCGCGCCGCTGCATGTCGGAAATCCAGCAGCGCTCGGCGTCGCCGACATCGCGCGACCCGACTACGGCGACCCGGTCGAGATCCTGGACGACGAGCTGCCGGTGTTCTGGGCCTGCGGCGTCACGCCGCAGTGGGTCGCGCAACGCAGCCGCCTCGGATTTTGCATCACGCACGCGCCCGGCAAGATGTTCGTGACCGACCTCGAAGGCTGAGATGCAATTCCTTTCGCCATCGTCTTCGCCCGCGTCCAACTCGAACCGCTGGCAGTTCTGGATCGACCGCGGCGGCAAGAAGGCAGCACGCGACATCAAGCGCTGCGGTGCGAGGGTGGAGCGCGTCAACGATTTGTCAAGACGGGAGGCTTGAGTTGGGGCGCCGCGTCTCGTTGCGAAATGCGCCGCCCGTTGTGGGACGGCGCGTGCTGGCCGTGGTCTACGCGGCTACATCCACGTATTCGACTTGACTTTCGGGTGCTGGGACTGGAAGACCATCTGCCCGCAGCCCTTCGACGTGAAACACGATGGCATCACGAATCTCGCCTTCGACTTCAGCAACGGTGGAGCCAGTGGCGACGCACCCCGGGAGGTCTGGGACGTAGGCCGAGTAGTTGCCTTCGGCCTTTTCAATAACGATGGCATAGCGCATATGACCTCACGACTTCAAACCCGCTTGCTTGAGAATGCTGTTCAGGGTTCCTGGCGCAAGGTCATCGCTTGGCTTGCCGGGAACGGTGACGCGACCCAGCCTGATCGCGTGCTTGAACTGTCGATGGCTTCCGCGAGTTGCTACGAGATACCAAGCGTCGGACTGGAGCATGCGCAGAAGCTCACCGACCTTCATTCACGCAGGATAGCAGGCGAGACTTTCAGAAGTCGACCGACGACCTGGCGCCCGTGGGTCGTCATGGGTAGCACGGCGACTGCACCGGCAAGTGCGGGGGACCGTATGGGGTGTACATGCTCGGTGGTCGCGCCGCGTTGTGTCAACGGTTTGTCAATTCCAGCGCCGAAATGCAGTTGAAAGGTACGCGGAATTTGTCCCTGTCAACACGTTGTCAACATACAGATGCCAAGCAGTTCAAGCCTTCCAGCCTCTAAATGGCAGTTCTGGATCGACCGCGGCGGCACCTTCACCGACATCGTCGGCAAGCGCCCGGACGGCTCGATCACGACCCTGAAGCTGCTCTCCGAAAACCCCGAGCAGTACCGCGACGCCGCCGTCGCCGGCATCCGCCGCCTGCTCGGACTCGGTGCCGCCGAGCCGATCACGCCCGAGCAGGTCGAGAGCGTGAAGATGGGCACGACGGTCGCGACCAACGCCTTGCTCGAGCGCAAGGGCGAGCCGACGCTGCTCGTCATCACGAAGGGCTTTCGCGACGCCTTGCGCATCGCCTACCAGGACCGGCCGCGCCTTTTCGAGCGGCACATCGTCTTGCCGGAGCTGCTCTATGGGAAGGTGATCGAGGCCGACGAACGTGTCGCTGCGAACGGCGAGGTCGTGCAGGCGCTCGACGAAGACACGCTCCGTGCCGATCTCGACGCCGCCTTCGCTTCGGGCCTGCGCAGTGTCGCCATCGTCTTCATGCACGGCTGGCGCTTCACGGCGCACGAAGCGGCGGCTGAGCGCCTGGCGCGCGCGGCCGGCTTCACGCAGGTGAGCGTCTCGCATCGCGTCAGCCCCCTCATGAAGCTCGTCGGCCGCGGCGACACGACGGTCGTCGACGCGTATCTCTCGCCGATCCTGCGCCGCTACGTCGACGAGGTTGCCGCCGAGATGCCAGGCGTGCGCCTCTACTTCATGCAGTCGTCGGGCGGCCTCGCCGAGGCCGGCGGCTTCCAGGGCAAGGACGCGATCCTCTCCGGGCCGGCCGGCGGCATCGTCGGCATGGTGCGCACGGCCGAGCTTGCTCTGAGCGACGAGGCGACGTCGGGCATCCGCGTCATTGGCTTCGACATGGGCGGCACCTCGACCGACGTCAGCCACTACGACGGCGAGTTCGAGCGCGCGTTCGAGACGCGGGTGGCCGGCGTTCGCGTCCGCGCTCCGATGATGGCGATTCACACCGTCGCCGCCGGCGGCGGATCGATCCTCGCGTTCGATGGCGCGCGTTTTCGCGTCGGCCCGCAGAGCGCGGGTGCGAATCCGGGGCCGGCGTGCTATCGGCGCGGCGGCCCGCTCACGGTGACCGATGCGAACGTCGTGATCGGCAAGATCCAGCCGAGCTTTTTTCCGAAAGTCTTCGGGCCGCGTGGCGACGAGCCGCTCGACGGCGAGACGGTGGCGGCGCAGTTCGGCGCGCTCGCCGCGGAGATCGAAGGCGCGACGGGAACCGCGCGATCGCCCGAGCGGGTGGCCGAAGGCTTCATCGACATCGCCGTCGGCAGCATGGCGAACGCGATCAAGAAGATCTCGGTCGCGCGCGGCTACGACGTCACGCGCTACACGCTGCAGTGCTTCGGCGGCGCCGGCGGCCAGCATGCCTGCCGCGTCGCCGATGCGCTTGGCATGTCGCGCGTCTTCGTCCATCCCCTGGCCGGCGTGCTCTCGGCCTACGGCATGGGCCTGGCGGACCAGACGGCGATGCGCCAGGCGGCGATCGAGCAGCCGCTCGCCGACGCCGGCACGGCGATGGTGGCGCGGCTCGACGCGCTCGCGGCCGATGCGGCCTCGGAGCTCGAACGCCAAGGCGTCGCGGCCGGCCACATCGCCGTGCATCGGCGCGTCCATGTGCGCTACGAAGGCACGGATTCGGCGCTCGTCGTTCCCTTCGGCGATGTTGCCGCCGTGCGAGCGGCGTTCGAGGCAGCGTACCGGCAGCGCTTCGCGTTTCTCATGGCCGAGCGGCGCCTCATCGTCGAGGCGGTCTCGGTCGAAGCCGTCGGCGCCGGCGACGCGCCGCGGGAATCCCGGCATGCCGTCGACGCGAAGGGCGCCCCGCCGATTGCCGCGCGCGTTCGCGTCTTCAGCGAAGGACGCTGGCACGACGCGGCACTCGTCGAGCGCAGCGAGGCGCGGCCGGGCCACGAGATCGAAGGCCCGGCGATCGTCGCCGAGCGCAACGCGACGACCATCGTCGAGCCCGGCTGGCGCGCCCGCATCACGGCGCTCGACCATCTCGTGCTCGAGCGCGTCGCGCCGCGCGAGGCCAGGCGCGCCATCGGCACGAGCGTCGACCCGGTGCTGCTCGAGGTCTTCAACAACCTCTTCATGAACATCGCCGAGCAGATGGGCCTGCAACTGCAGAACACCGCGTACTCGGTCAACATCAAGGAGCGGCTCGACTTCTCGTGCGCGCTTTTCGATGCCGAAGGCAACCTCATCGCCAATGCGCCGCACATGCCGGTGCACCTCGGCTCGATGAGCGAGTCGATCAAGACGGTCGTGGCGCGAAACGCCGGACGCATGCGGCCGGGTGACGTCTACGTGCTCAACGACCCGTACCACGGCGGCACGCACCTGCCGGACGTGACGGTGGTGACGCCCGTCTACCTGGACGGGCCCTCGCCCGTCGAGGGGGAGGAAGCAGGAGGGGGTGGTCGTGATGAAGGCGCCAAGCGCGAGCCCACGTTCTACGTGGGCTCGCGTGGGCATCATGCCGACATCGGCGGTACGACGCCCGGATCGATGCCACCTTTTTCGACGCGAATCGAGGAAGAGGGCGTGCAGATCGACAACGTCAAGCTCGTCGAGGGCGGCCGCTTTCTCGAAGCCGAGATGCGCGCCTTGCTGCAAAGCGGCGAGCATCCGTCACGAAACCCGGAGCAGAATCTCGCCGACCTGAAGGCGCAGGTCGCGGCCAACGAGAAGGGCGTTCGCGAGCTGCACGCCATGGTCGCGCAGTACGGGCTCGACGTGGTGCAGAGCTACATGCGCCACGTTCAGGACAACGCCGAGGAATCGGTGCGCCGCATCATCTCGAGGCTGAAAGACGGTGCGTTCACCCTGCCGCTCGACAACGGCGCCGAGATCCGGGTCGCGATCCGCGTCGACGCCGTCGCGCGCAGCGCGACGATCGATTTCACCGGCACCTCGGCGCAGCTGACGAACAACTTCAATGCGCCGACCGCCGTCTGCATGGCCGCCGTGCTGTACGTCTTTCGCACCCTCGTCGACGACGAGATTCCGCTCAACGCCGGTTGCCTGAAGCCGCTCGAGGTCGTCATTCCCGACGGCTCGATGCTCAACCCGCATCCGCCGGCCTCGGTCGTCGCCGGCAACGTCGAGACCTCGACCTGCATCACCAACGCGCTCTACGGCGCGCTCGGCGCGATGGCCTCGTCGCAATGCACGATGAACAACTTCACCTTCGGCAACGCGCGCTACCAGTATTACGAGACGATCTCCGGCGGCTCGGGCGCCGGTCCGGGCTTCGACGGCACTTCGGTCGTGCAGACGCACATGACCAACTCGCGCCTCACCGACCCCGAGGTGCTGGAGTTCCGCTTCCCCGTGCGCCTCGACAGCTACGAGATCCGGCACGGCTCGGGCGGTGCAGGAGAGTTCACCGGCGGCGACGGTGGCGTGCGCCGCGTCCGCTTCCTCGAGCCGATGACGGCCTCGATCCTCTCCAACGGCCGCCACCACGGCGCTTTCGGCATGGCCGGCGGTGCGGCCGGGATGCCGGGCGTCAATCGCGTCGAGCGCGCCGACGGCAGCACGCTCATGCTCGATCACATCGCCAGCGTCGAGATGGGCGAGGGCGACGTGTTCGTGATCGAGACACCGGGCGGCGGCGGCTACGGCACCGCGTCGTAGCGCAAGCCCCGCTTCGCGGCGGGGCGCCATCCGACACGCGCCAAGCGAGCTTGCCGTGAGACTCTTGCCTGTGTCCGAGGACCTCCGCTTCGTCGTCGCTCCGTTGCTCGCCGCGTTCGCGGTGGCGCCGGCGTGGGCCGGCCCGCTGCTGGAATCGTTGGTCGGCAGCGGCAGTACGCCGCCCGCGCCCTGGCATGTCGTCGGCCTGCCGGGCCAGACCAAGCCGTTCACGCAATTCTCGGTCGTCGATCTCGACGGCGAGCGCGCCGTGAGGATCGAGGCCGACCACTCCTACGGCGATCTCGTGCAGCGGTTGCAGCCGGTGTCGCCTGCATCCTGGCTCGCCTGGCAGTGGCGGGTCGAACGGCCTCTCGAGCGGACCGACCTGAGCAAGAAATCCGGCGACGACTCCGAAGTGAAGGTCTGCGTCTTCTTCGACGAGCCGCTCGGCCGCATCCCGTTCGTCGAGCGACAACTGCTGCGCGTCTTGCGCGCCCGCTCGAGCGAGCCGATACCTGCAGCCACCATCTGCTACGTGTGGGATTCGCATCTGCCGGTCGACACCGCGCTCGACAATCCGTTCACGCGCCGCATGCGCTACATCGTGCTCGAAAGCGGCACGGCGAGGCTCGATCAATGGGTAGGCGAGCGGCGCGATATCGATGCCGACTTCAGACGCGTGTTCGGCGCCGAGTGCGCGACGGTTCCTCCAGTGACCGGCGTTTCGGTCGGGGCCGATGCGGACAGCACCCGGGGCCACAGCCTGGCCTACGTCAGCAACGTGGCGCTCGAGCCGTAGACGCTATTCCTGCGGCCGAAAGTCGATCGTCATCGAAGACGGGACGCGGCCGTCGATGTCGCGGGGCAGGACTTCGGTCTTGTCGATGGCGCGCAGCACCGTGTCGTCCCAGGTCGGCGAGCCGCTGCTCTTCACGAGCTTGCGGCCGACGATCGTGCCGTCGGGAGCGAGCCGCACCTCGACCGTTGCGAGTGGGTTGCCGGCGACGTTGCCGGTGAGCACGATGTTCGGCTTGATGCGCGCCTTGATGCGGCCGGCGTAGCTCGCCGACGGGCCCGAGGTACGCGTCGCCGTTCCGGTGGCCGCCGGGTCGTCGCTCGTGCCGGCCTGGCTCATCATCCGGCGCAGGTTGGCCTCGCGGATCGCCGCCTGCCGCGCTTCGTCCTGCCGCGCCTGCTCGGCGAGCTTCTTCTTCTGCGCCTGCTCGTCCGTCAGGCGCTGCCGCTCGCGATCGGCTTCCTCGCGACGCGCCTGCTCGCGCTTCGCAACCTCGGCCTGGCGCGCGGCTTCGATTCGATCAGCCTCTTGACGGCGCGCCTGCTCGACGGCGATTTGCGCATCGGCGCGTGGCGCGACGCTCGGCTCGGGTCTCGGTGCGGGCGGCGGCGGCTTCGTTTCGACGACCGGCGGCCGCGGCTCGGGCGGGCTCGCCCGCGGCGCCGCGATCTGCGGCAGCGCCGACCACAACTCCGCGACCACGCCCTCGGGCTCGCTCGTCTTCCAGTTCACGCTCCAGGCCAGCGCGGCGATGAGCAGCACGTGCGCGAGGATCGCGAGCACGAGGCCCGAGCGCATGCCCGGCGGCTGCCGGGGCGCGAATGCGTCGTGGGACACGACAGCGGCGGTCATTTGCCCCCCTGCTTCACGGACAGGCCGACCCGCTGGACACCGGCCCGCTGCAGCGCGTCCATCGTTCGCACGACGACTTCGTACTTGACGCCGCGGTCGGCCGAGATGACGACCGGCGTCGAGGCATTGCCGCCCTGCGCCGCGAGCACGCGCGAGGCGACCTCGGCGGGCGCGAGCGTCGCCGAATCCTTGCCGTCGACGCGCATGCGCAGCTGCTCGTCGGCGCCGATGACGAGCTCGACGAAGTGCTCCGGCCGCTGCCGGCTCTTGCCGACGCTCGGCAGGTCGATCACGCCCGTGGTGATGAGCGGCGCGGTGACCATGAAGATGATGAGCAGGACCAGCATGACGTCGATGAACGGGACCATGTTGATCTCGCTGATCGTGCGGCGCCGGACGCCGCCGCGCATGCTGACCGCGGGCATCGTCGTGGCCTCCTAACGTGGCGCCGGCACCGCGCCGGCATTGCGTTGAAGGATGTTCGAGAACTCCTCGATGAAGCTCTCGAGCTGGATGGCGATGCGATCGATGTCGCGGGCGAAACGGTTGTAGGCGATCACCGCCGGGATCGCCGCAAAGAGGCCGATCGCCGTGGTCACGAGGGCCTCGGCGATGCCGGGCGCCACCGTCGCCAGCGTCACCTGCTGCAGGTTCGACAGGCCGATGAACGCATGCATGATGCCCCAGACCGTGCCGAACAGGCCGACGTAGGGCGACACCGAGCCGACGGAGGCGAGGAACGAGAGATTCGATTCGATCGCGTCGAGCTCGCGCTGGAAGCTCGCCCGCATCGCCCGGCGCGCGCCGTCGAGCAGCGCTCCGGTATCGTTGACGCGCTTCTCGCGCAGCTTGAAGAACTCGCGCATGCCCGAGGCGAAGATGCGCTCCATCGGCGAACCGGCGCTCTTCTGGGTCGCGTCGTTGTAGAGATCGTTGAGATTGCGGCCGGCCCAGAACTCGCGCTCGAACTCGTCGTTGGCCGAGCGCACCTTGCGCAGCCCGAAGAGCTTGCCGAAGATCACGGTCCAGCTCGCGAGCGAGCCAATGAGCAACCCCACCATCACGACCTGCACGACGAAGCTCGCGTGCAGGACGAGGGTGACGATCGAGAGATCCTGGTTCATTGTTCTGGTGCTTGGATTTTCGAGAGGATGTCGTCAGGGACGCGGCGCGGCCGGAAAGTTCCGAGCTCGACACAGCCGACGCGAATCGTGCCCTCGGCCAGCAAGTCGCCGCCCCGCCAGGCCTGCTGCGCGACGCTGAGGCTTGCCTGTCCGAGATGGGCGACGCGGACGGTGACCTCGAGCATGTCGTCGAGCCGCGCCGGCAGACGATAGCGCAGCGCCGTCTCGGCGACGACGAAGGCGATGCCGGTCTCGGCGCGCAGGCGCTCCTGATCGAAGCCGAGGCTGCGCAGCCACTCCGTGCGTGCGCGCTCGAAGAACTTCAGGTAGTTGGCATAGAAGACGATGCCTGCGGCGTCGGTGTCTTCCCAGTAGACGCGAACGGGCAGGCGAAATGCCGACGCCCCTTGCGCCTTGCCGCGGCCGCGCGCGATCGTCATGCGGGCGCAGCGCGCCGGGCGCGATCAGTTCGGAACGACCTTGCGGTAAATCGGCCCCCAGACCGGGTGCCCGGCCTCCGAGGGACTGAGAGCGAACGTGCGATCGGCCTGGCGGGCGAGCCGGAATTCGGCCTCGCACTCGACGAGGCGGCCGGCCGCGCAGTGGATGAACGCCAGGCGCTTGTGCGCCTCGGCGCGATCCCTCGGCGAAGCGAGGCCGAGCGCGAGCGCCTGCCTGAACTCTCGCTCCGCCGTTTCGTACTGAGCATCGTCATATGCCTTGAGGCCGTCCAGCAAGGCTTTCTCCGCCGGTCGCGTGCTCACGTCGAGCAGGCCGACCGGAGCGGGCGGCGCCTGCGCGCACGCCGCGAGAAAAAGCCAGGCGGCCGATCCTATCGCGGCGCGCAGGCCGCGAGTCGACCAAGACACCCGGCTGGGCCTCACAAACCGAATTTGTAGCGGAGCGAGATGACCTGGCCGCCGGCAACGTTGACCGAGGTGATGTACGGCGTGAAGTCGCCGTTGCGAACGACGATCTGATGCCGGCCTTCGGCCAGCCTGAGCTCGGTGAGCGGCGGCGCCGCGCCCGAAGGCGAGCCGTCGACCTCGACCTGGCCCCACGGGCTGATCGCTATCTTGACCGTGCCCGTCGCCGGTGCGACGAGCGCCGTCGCCGCAAGCTGCGCTTCACGGTCCTTGGCTTCGCGCTCACGAGCCTCGCGGGCGCGGCGATCCTTTGCCGATTCCTTGGTGATCGGGGCGCCGCCGTTCGCCGCTACGCTCGCACTCGCGAGTTCGACATGGCGCGTCGGCGTGGTCGTCGCGGCCGCTGCCGGATCGTTTGCGGCAGGGGCGAACGGCGAGTGCATCGGCGGCACCATCGTCGTCGGCACGATCGTCGCGAGAAGCAGCGCATCGGCCGCCGTCGTGCTCGAAGCGGACGCTGCGACGGCGACGGCGACGGGCATGGCCACCGGCGCAGGCATCGTCGGCGCCGGCGTCACGATCGGCGCCGCCTGGGTGACAGGCGCCTGAGCCGGCGCTGCCGCATCGCTGCGCCCCTGATGCGTCGGCACAAGGGCCACTGCCGATCGGGGCGTCACGAGGGTGCTCTGCCACCAGAGGCCAGCGGCCAGCAGGGCGACGACCGCGAGCCCCACCGAGGCAACGAGCGCTGCGCGACGACGCCTGGGCGCGGCCGGCGCCGGCACTGGTGTCGTCGTCTCGGCCTCGGGTGCGACCGGGTTCGCGTCCAGCCACTGGCGCAGCTCGCGCGCGAACGAACGCGCCGAGCGGAAGCGCTGTTCGGGGTCCTTGGCCATGGCGCGAGCGGCGATGTCGGCGAGCGCCTTGGGCACCGTGTTGTCGATCTTGCTCGCGAGCGCTGGCTCGTGCGTGAGCACGGCCGTCGTGATCTCCTTCAAGGTCTGGCCCTGGAAGGGCTTGACGTCGGTCAGCAGCTCGTAGAGAACGACGCCGAGCGAGAACACGTCGGCGCGGCGATCCGCGGGCTGGCGTCGCACTTGCTCGGGCGCCATGTAGTAGGGCGAGCCGGCACCGGGCATCGAGTCGCCGCCTTCGTGCTGATGCGCGACGCGGGCAATGCCGAAATCGAGAACGCGCGGCTGCGTCCGCCCGACCATGAAGATGTTGGCCGGCTTGATGTCGCGGTGAATCACGCCTTTCGAGTGGGCGAAGGCGAGCGCGTCGGCGACACGGCGGACGATGAGCGCCGCCTGCGCCGGCGTCGCGCGCCAGCCTTCCTGGCGGAGCTGGCGCAGGTCGCGGCCCTTCAGCAGCTCCATCGCGATGTAGGCGCGGTTGTCGCTGATGCCGGCATCGAACACGGTCACGATGTGCGGGTGGCTGAGGCCGCCGGCGGCGCGCGCCTCGTTGATGAAGAGCGTGTTGAAGGACTCGCGCTCCTCCTCCTTGATCTCGACGTTGAGCGTCTTCACGGCGATGAGCCGTGACAGCAGCGGGTCGTGTGCCGCGAACACCGTGCCGAGGCCGCCGCTGCCTAGCTGGTACTTGAGGGCGTAGCGGCCGATGTGGCCGATCGTCGGCATGGCGCGGTCGGCCGATGTCGCGACAAGGCCCGAAAAGCCAGGGGCGGGCGGGCGAACGCCGCTGTCGGAATCGCTCCACAGGGCGACCCCGGGCAGGCTGGGCGAGGCCGGCTCGGAATCGCCGGGCGCGGCAGGCGGGGACGAACTGCTGCTGTTCACGCCGCCAGCTTAAGTGAGGCGACGCAGGGGTAAGTGTGAAAAAGGCGTCGCTGCGAACGTTCGTAACACAAGCTCACCATTCGGTGCTTCCGCGCCGCGAGTTTGCCGCGCCGGCGCCACGCCTCGACGCGCAGTTGGACGTCGCGGCGGAGCCTCGCGTCACGATCAGCCGCGGCGCGCGCGCATGGCCTCGACCTCGACCGGACGCAGGACCGCGGCCGCCTGGTCAAGCACGCCGTTGACGTACTTGTGGCCGTCGGTGCCACCGAAACTCTTCGCGAGCTCGACCGCTTCGTTGATCGCCACCTTGTAGGGTATATCGACGCAGTGCTTGAGCTCATAGGCGCCGATCAGGAGCACGCCGTGCTCGACGGGCGAGAGTTGCGCGGTCTTGCGGTCGAGGTGGCCGGCGAGCAGCGCGTCGAGATCGGCCGCTTCGCGGATGCAGCCGTGCAGCAGCATGTCGAAGTGCGCCGCGTCGCATTTCGCGAAGTCTTCCAGCTCGTGCACATGCGCGTCGACGGCGCCGGCATCGGCGCCGCTGATCAGCCATTCGTACAGACCCTGCAACGCAAATTCGCGCGCCTTGCGCCGCGCCGACGTCCTGGTGCCCGATGGCGCCTTGCGGCTCGCGCCGCTGCGCTGCCCGCCGGGAGGGCTCGGCATGGCTTGGGGCGCCCCGGCGCCATGCCCCTCGCAGGCGTCTTTCGGTTCGCTCACGACCAGTCGTCCAGCAGGTTCGCCATCTCGACGGCAACGCGGGCAGCGTCGCGGCCCTTGTCTTCGGCGCGTTCGGCCGCCTGGGCTTCGTTCTCGCAGGTCAGAACGGCATTGGCGATGGGCACGTCGTGGTCGAGCGAGACGCGCGTCACGGCGGCACCGCTCTCGTTGGCGACGAGCTCGAAGTGATAGGTCTCGCCGCGAATGACGCAGCCGATCGCGACGAGCGCGTCGAAGTCATCTGACTCGGCGAGCGCGGCCAGGGCGACGCCGATCTCGAGCGCGCCCGGAACCTGCACGTGCGCCACCGCGTCGGCAGCGACGCCGAGCGCGGCCAGCTCGGCGCGGCAGGCTACGGCAACGCGATCCGTGAGGGCGCGGTTGAAGCGCGCCTGGACGATCCCGATGCGAAGGTTGCGACCGTCGAGGCGCGAGGCCTCGCCCTGGTCAGCGTGGCGCATGCGTGGCCAGCGGCGCAGGAATGGCGGGCTCGTCGGCGATGAAACCTATGACCTCGAGCCCATAGCCAGCCATGCTCGGCATGCGGCGCGGGCTGCCCAGCAGCTTCATCTTCGCGACGCCGAGGTCGCGCAGGATCTGCGCGCCGATGCCATAGGTGCGCAAGTCCATCGGCGTGACCGACCGGCGCGCGCCGCGGCTGCGCGCCAGCACCTGCGGCAGCAGGGCCGCGGCGTCTTCGCCGCAATTGAGAAGCACCGCGGCGCCGCGCTCGCTTTTCTGCAAGGTGGCAAGGGCGCGCGGCAGCGGCCACGAATGATCGCCGGGACCGGCGTCGAGCAGGTCAAGCACCGAGAGCGGCTCGTGGACCCGCACCAGCACCTCGTCCGAGGCGGACCAGCGGCCATGCGTGAGCGCGAGATGCAGGCCGCCGGTGCGGTCGCGGTAGACCGTGCAGTCGAACTCGCCTGGCTGCGTCAGCATCTTGCGCATGCCGACGCGCTCGATCAGCGTTTCGTTGCGGCTGCGATGCTCGATGAGGCTCGCGATCGTGCCGATTTTGAGACCGTGCGTCTCGGCGAAGGCGACCAGGTCGGGCAGGCGCGCCATCGTTCCGTCGTCGTTCATCACTTCGCAGATCACGGCGGCGGGCGTGAGGCCGGCCATCGCCGCGAGGTCGCAGCCGGCTTCGGTATGGCCGGCGCGCATGAGGACGCCGCCGTCTTGTGCCTGAAGCGGAAAGATGTGGCCGGGCTGGACGAGGTCGCCCGCCCGCGCGTCGCGACGCACAGCCGCCTGGACGGTGCGCGCCCGGTCGGCGGCCGAGATGCCGGTCGTCACGCCGATCGCCGCTTCGATCGAGACGGTGAAGGCAGTGCCGTGCGAGGCGCCGTTCTTTGCCGCCATCGGCGGCAGTTGCAGACGCTCGCAGCGCTCGCGGGTAAGCGTGAGGCAAATGAGGCCGCGACCGAAGCGCGCCATGAAGTTGATCGCTTCCGGCGTGACGTGGTCGGCGGCGATGACGAGATCGCCTTCGTTCTCGCGATCTTCCTCGTCGACGAGGATCACCATGCGGCCGGCGGCCAGGTCGGCGACGAGCTCGGGAATCGGGGCGATCGGCATCATGGAAATTGTAGGCGCGAGGGTTGAAAGCAGTGCGCGCAGGGTTTCATTCGCCGCGGCCCTGGGCGCCGAGCATGCGCTCGACGTAGCGGGCGATGAGATCGATCTCGAGGTTGACCTTGCGGCCGACCGCCAGCCCGCGCAGGTTCGTGTTTGCGACCGTATGCGCGATGAGGTTGATGCCGATCTCGCAAGCGGCGGGCGAATCGACGATGCGGTTGACGGTGAGGCTGACGCCGTCGACGGCGACCGAGCCCTTGACGGCGAGGAAGCGGGCGAGGCTTCGCGGCGCCTCGATGCGAAGCTCCCACGATTCGCCGACGCGCTCGACATGCGAGACGCGGCCGACGCCGTCGACGTGGCCGCTGACGAGATGGCCGTCGAGGCGTGCGTCGGCACGCATCGCCTTTTCGAGATTGACTTCGCCGAGACCGTCGAGACCGGCGGTCCTGACGAGGCTTTCGGCGGAAATCTCGACCGCGAAGCGATGCTCTATCGCGTCGAGCGAGACGACGGTCATGCAGGCGCCCGAGAGCGCGATGCTGTCGCCGAGGCGCACGTCGTCGAGAAAGCCGGGAGGCGTTTCGATCGAGAGGGCCCTGCCAAACTCCGCGCCCACACCGAGAGGTCGAGCCTCGACGATGCGGCCGACGCCGCTGACGATGCCGGTGAACATGCGGCGATTGTCGTCGCCGCGCCGGACGGGCACCGTCGCCGACGCGTCACCCCGGGCGCAGGCGCAGGCGAAGATCGCCGCCGATTGGCGTCACATCGACGAAGCGAAAGCCGAGCCCTTGCTCGAGGCGCTCGAAGGGCCCCAGCGCCGCGAGACCGCGACCGCGGCCGAGCAGACGCGGCGCCACGTAGACAAGCAATTCGTCGACGAGGCCTTCACGCAGGAACGACGCATTGAGCTTCTCGCCGGCCTCGACGTGCAGTTCGTTGATGCCGCGGGCACCGAGATCCGCGAGCATCGCCTTCAGATCGACCTTGGCGGTCGGCGAGGGAAGGCGCACGATCTCGACGCCGCGTGCTTGCAGGGCAAGCCGGCGATCGGTATCGTCGGCCGCCGCGTAGAGCAGCACCGGCCCCGGCGGCTCGAGGATGCGCGCCGTCTCTGGCGTCTGCAGGCGCGAATCGACGATCACACGCAGCGGCTGGCGGGCGGTTCGGACGAGTCGGACGTCGAGGCGCGGGTCATCCTCGAGCACGGTGCCGACGCCGGTGAGCAGCGCCCCGGCACGCTTGCGCCAGGCGTGGCCGTCGCCGCGCGCGACTTCGCCGGTGATCCACTGGCTCGCGCCGTTGTCGAGGGCGCTCCGGCCGTCGAGCGAGATCGCCGCTTTCATGCGCAGCCAGGGCCGGCCGCGCTCCATGCGCGAGACGAAGCCGATGTTGAGCTCGCGCGCTTCGCCGGCAAACGGTCCGGCTGCGACCTCGATACCGGCGGCGGCGAGCCGCGCCGCACCTTGTCCGGCGACGAGCGGGTTGGGATCCCGCATCGCCATGACAACGCGGCCGACGCCGGCGGCAACGAGCGCATCGGCGCACGGCGGCGTGCGGCCGTGATGCGAGCAGGGCTCGAGCGTCACGAAGACCGTGGCGCCGCGTACGCTCGCGCCGCGCGCCGCCGCGTCGCGCAATGCCATGACCTCGGCGTGCGCGCCGCCGGCCTCCCGCGTGTGGCCGCGGCCGATGACGGCGCCGTCGTCGGCGGCGACGATGACGCAGCCGACGCGAGGGTTCGGGTCGCAGAGGCCGATCGCCTGCTCGGCGAGCCCGAGCGCTTCGCGCATGAGGCCTTCCGTCGCAATGTCGGTGGGCGCTGGAGTCGATCGATCGCTCATGGGGAAAAGGCTCGAATCAGGGCTGATGTTGCGCGGTGCCGAGGCCGGCGGCGAGGATGCCGCCATCGGGCGCGGCGGGACAGGCTTGGCTACCGTGCACGACGAGGAAATTCTGCTCCGTCAGGCCGCCGCTCACGTCGCGGTAGTCGGCCGGATGCCCGATGTTCGCATCGATCGCGCCGCTGCCGTCACGATCGGCAGCGGCGCGGCAGACGCGCCGGTCGGCGTCGCCGGTGCCGATCGTCCAGTCGCTCGGCACCAGCGTCGTCCGCCCGCCCGGACCAGCGCCCATCGGCGTGCGGTGTGACGATGCAGCGATAGGCGGTGAAGCGCTCGCCCGTGTCGTCCCAGTCTGGAAGGCCCGCGGACGCGGGGGTCGCGTCGATCGGCACGGCATCGATATGGACGCTGCCGGCGGCCATATAGCGCACCGTCTTCATCGCTTCGACGCTGCATTTCGGCGCGGCGGCGTCGTTGCCGCCGGCGAGCATCAGGGCGATCGCGAAGGCATCCCGCTCGCGTCCGATGAAATCGGCGGCACTGCGGACGTGAACCGAACCGTTCCCGACAGCAGCATCCACGTGCCGGCCTCGCACATCCTCAGATCGCCAGCGGCCAGATTGCGCGTCGCCGCGACGACACCGGTGCAGCGCGAGACGCAGCGGCACCGGTGCCGAGCGCGAGCGCTCCGGAGTAGGCGGGATCGCTTCGCGCTGTGACGCTGTCGAGGCCGACGCGTTGCATGGCGCCGCTGCGGTCGGCCCATTCGACCGAGATCGACGCCGTCTTCGCGCCGGTGAGAGCGGCGTCGTCGATACGCCGAACGACTCGATAGGCCGTGTTGCTCACATAGTCCGATGCGCCGTCGATGATCGTTTCCGCATCGACGATGGCCGCGTAGGCGCGTACGCCGGAAGCGGCTTCGATGACTGAATACGCGCGGCGACGAGCACCGTCACCGCGACGACGATCGCGGTCTCGATGAGCGTCAGGCCACGCTGGCCGCATCACGGGTGGCTGCTCTGGTGCTTCGTTTCCATGCGAAGCACTGTAGAAACGTGTCGGCTTTTTCGCGATCCCGTTTTGAGGGGAACGGCGGCAGAGACGGAGCGGGGCGCCCGTTCGGGGGTGCGGCCTTCTCAGGGACGAGGCGGCGTCAGATGTCGCGGATCAGCTGGCGGAATTCGTCGACGTCTTCGAAGCTGCGGTACACGGACGCGAAGCGCACGTAGGCGACCTTGTCGATGCGCTTGAGCTCGCGCATGACGAGCTCGCCGAGCTTGGCCGAGAGCACCTCCTTGGCGCCGCTGTTGAGGAGCTTTTCCTGGATGCGCTCCATCGCCGCGTCGATCTGCTCGACGCTGACCGGCCGCTTGCGCAGGGCGAGGGTCATCGAGGCGCGCACCTTGGCCGGAACAAACTCCTCACGCGTGCCGTCCTTCTTGACCACCGAGGGCAACGCGATTTCGGCGTGCTCGTAGGTCGTGAAGCGCTTGTCGCAGCTCTGGCAGCGGCGGCGCCGGCGCACGACGTCGCCTTCGTCGGAGTCGCGCGTCTCGACGACCTGGGTGTCTTCGTGGCTACAGAAAGGGCAGCGCATCGGCCTAGCGGTAGACAGGAAAATCGCGTGTCAGTGTCGCGACCTTGGCGCGCACGGCAGCGATGTTCGCTTCATCGTGCGGCCGGTCGAGCACGTCGGCGATGAGATTCGCCGTCTGCCGCGCTTCGCTGTCGCCGAAGCCGCGCGTCGTCATCGCCGGCGTGCCGAGGCGGATGCCGCTCGTCACCATCGGTTTTTGCGGATCGTTCGGGATGCCGTTCTTGTTGCACGTCATGTGCGCCGACTGAAGAACGGTCTCGGCTTGCTTGCCGGTCAACCCCTTGGGCCGAAGGTCGACCAGCATCACGTGGCTCTCGGTCCGGCCGCTGACGATGCGCAGTCCGCGCTCGGTCAGCGTCTCGGCGAGCACGACGGCATTCTTTGCCACCTGCTGCTGATACACCTTGAATTCGGGCGTGAGCGCTTCCTTGAAGGCGACGGCCTTGGCCGCGATCACGTGCATCAGCGGGCCGCCCTGAAGGCCGGGGAAGACCGCGCTGTTGATCTTCTTCGCCATGGCCTCGTCGTTCATGACGATGATGCCGCCGCGCGGGCCGCGCAGGCTCTTGTGCGTGGTCGAGGTCACGACGTCGGCGTGGGGCACCGGATTCGGATAGACACCGGCGGCAATGAGACCCGCATAGTGCGCCATGTCGACCATCAGGTAGGCGCCAATCGCCTTCGCCACCTCCGCGAAACGCGCGAAGTCGATCCGCAGGCTGTACGCGGACGCGCCGGCGATGATGAGCTTGGGCTTCGTCTCATGCGCGAGCCGCTCCATCGCGTCGTAGTCGATCTCTTCTTTCGAGGTCAGTCCGTAGCTGACGACCTTGAACCACTTGCCGCTCATGTTGAGCGGCATGCCGTGCGTGAGGTGGCCGCCCTCGGCCAGGCTCATGCCCATGACCGTGTCGCCCGGCTGTAGCAAGGCGAAGAAGACCGCCTGGTTGGCCTGTGATCCGGAGTTCGGCTGCACGTTCGCGTAGGCCGCACCGAACAGCTCCTTCAGGCGATCAATGGCCAACTGCTCGGCCATGTCGACGAATTCGCAGCCACCGTAATAACGCTTGCCCGGGTAGCCCTCGGCGTACTTGTTGGTGAGCTGGCTGCCTTGCGCCGCCATGACCGCCGGCGAAGCGTAATTCTCCGAGGCGATCAGCTCGATGTGCTCTTCCTGGCGCCGGTTTTCACGCTCGATGATCGAGGCGATCTCGGGGTCGGTATCGGCGAGGACGCAGGGGCTGCGATGAAACAAGGTCGGCTCCTTCAGCGAGGCTCCCGCTCCGCGCGAGCGCAGACGGGTTGGCCCAGGCGAACGGCTCGACCGGCAGCTGCCGCACAGAATGCCGACCGCGCTCCACGGTGGTCGTCCACCTCGAGCCCCCAAGGAGGGCCGAATCGCCAGTTGCGCGGCGAGCCGAGTGTAGCGGACGCGCCGCGTTCGCTCAGCGCAGGAGGGCGATCTTCTCGGGCAGCGCGCCGGGCTCGGCGGGCTTGGCAGCCGGCTCGGTTCCAGCGGCAGTCGGGGCGGTCGGTCCGCCGGCGGCCGGAGTGGTCGCAGCGACTGCGGCAGGCGAATCGCTCCCGGCGTCGTCCGCCAGGGTCGCCGTCGGGCGGCGCGGCGGCAGAAGTAGCGGCTTCATGCCGGCCAACTGGCGAAGAATGTTCTGCTCGACCAGAACCTTGGTCGCATAGCCGCCGTCGTCGCTGTTCGCTGCTCCGACGTAGTAGCGTAGGCCGGCCTCGAGGCTACCGGCGCGGGCGATGCACTCCTTCAGTACCTGAACGCCGACGCGCAGGTTCGTGACCGGATCGAACGCCGCGTGGCTGCCGCCGAAGGCTTCGTATTTGTCGTCGTGAACCTTGGTCATGACCTGCATCAATCCCTGGGCACCGACGGGACTCTGGGCAAAAGGATTGAAGCTCGATTCCACGGCCATGACGGCCAGGATGAGCGTCGGGTCGAGCTGCGTCATCTCGCCGACGCGCCAGGCCTCCTGAACGAGCCGGCTGACCGGTTCGGGTGCGACGTGATAGCGGCGGGCCAGCCACACGGCGACGGCGGCCTGGGCCCGGCTCAGGTCCTTCGGGTCCGAAGCGGTCGCACGGGCGATCGCTTCCGGCTCGCTCAGGTCGGGTTCGTCGGCGGCCGGGGCAGCCTGTGCGCGGGCCTCCTGGCGCGCCTGGAGCCAGCTGAGCGTCTCCGACTCGACGACGGAGCGGACATCGGCGCGCCCGGCGGCGAAGAGTACGAGGCCGACGACGCCCAGGCCGAGCAGGGCCAGCGAGTTATGGCTGACTTCGAACAGCCCGTGGCCGACGTCGCGCAGGAATACGGCGCCAGACCCGAGCGTGGCTTCTCGCCACGATCGCAACAGCGATCCCAAGCGATCGAGCTTCGTCATCTACATCTCCCTGCCAGCGACGGCTTCGTTCGGGACCGACCTGACGGTCGGTCGCCCGAAGGCTGCACGGCGATAATTTCCGCCAAGGACGGCGGCCGAGAAGGGCATCGAGCCGAGGCCGGATCCGCCTTGCGCTCGTTGGCGGCCTGCCCAGGTGGCAGGTCTCCCAAGACGGCGCGATTCTAGAAAGCCGTTTAATTCCCGGTCAACACTGGAAGCGCGATTCTTTACTACAAACAAATATGAATTATCGGGATTTGCGCGGTTTTCTGGCCTCGCTGGAGGCCGTTGGCGATCTCGCGCGGATCCAGGATCCAGTCTCGACGCGGCTGGAAATGACAGCGGTCAGTGACTTCGTGCTGCGCCGGGGAGGTCCGGCTCTTCTGTTCGAACGGTCCCCTGGTTACAAAATTCCCGTCCTCACCAACCTGTTCGGGACGCCCGAGCGCGTTGCCAAAGCGATGGGCGCCACCGGGGTAGGGGAGCTGCGCGACATCGGTGAATTGCTGGCTCACCTGAAGGAGCCGGAACCGCCGAAAGGGGTTCGCGACGCAGGGCGCCTGTTACAACTTGCCAAGGCGCTGTGGACGATGCGCCCCACGCATGTCGCCAAGGCGCCCTGCCGCGAGGTGGTCCTCGAGGCCGAGGCGATCGACCTCGGTACGCTGCCCGTCCAGATCTGCTGGCCCGGCGATGCCGGACCCCTGATCACCTGGGGGCTCGTCATCACGCGCGGCCCGCAAGGCGTCACCGCCGCGCGCCAGCGGCAAAACCTCGGGATCTATCGGCAGCAGGTCATCGGCCGCCGTCAGGTGGCGATGCGCTGGCTCGCGCATCGGGGCGGCGCCCTCGATTTTCGCGAGTTCGCCACGACCCGGCCTGGCCAGCCGTTCCCGATCGCGGTGGCGCTCGGCGCCGACCCGGCGACCATCCTCGGCGCAGTGACGCCGATTCCCGATACCTTGTCGGAATACCAGTTCGCGGGGCTGCTGCGCGGCGGGAGAACCGAAGTGAGCGACTGCTCCGTCGGCGACAGCGGCGTGATGCTGCAGGCTCCGGCGAGGGCGGAGTTCGTTCTCGAGGGGCACATTCCACCGGCCGCAGCCGGCTTCGCGTCGACCAGCGAGCACGGCGTGCCGATCAAGGAGATCGGCGGCTACCTGCACGCGCTCGAGGGACCGTTCGGCGATCACACCGGTTATTACAACGAGCAGGACTGGTTTCCGGTCTTCGAGATCGCTCGGCTCACGCATCGCCACGACCCGATCTACCACTCGACCTACACCGGCAAGCCTCCGGACGAGCCGGCGGTTCTCGGCGTCGCCCTGAACGAGGTCTTCGTGCCGATCCTGAGAAAGCAGTTTCCCGAGATCATCGACTTCTACTTGCCGCCCGAAGGCTGCAGCTACCGGCTGGCGATCGTCAGCATCGCCAAGCGCTACCCGGGCCACGCGAAGCGCGTGATGTTCGGCATCTGGAGCTTTCTGCGCCAGTTCATGTACACGAAGTTCATCGTCGTCACCGACGACGATGTGGACATCCGCGACTGGAAGGACGTCGTCTGGGCGATCACGACGCGCATGGACCCGGTCCGCGACACCGTGCTCGTCGATCGCACGCCGATCGATTCGCTCGACTTTGCTTCGCCCGTCTCGGGCCTCGGCGGCAAGATGGGGCTCGACGCCACGAACAAGTGGCGCGGTGAGACCGAGCGCGAATGGGGCCGGCCGATCCGCCAGGACGCTGCCGTCGAGGCGCGCGTCGCCGGCGTCGTCGCAGCGATCGGCGCGCGGCGCCGATCCTGAGCCGGCCTAGCGCCGGGCTCGACGCGCCGAGGATTTCGCGGCGGGCGCGCCGCTTCCCGGTACCGGCTTTTCCGACGCGTCAGAGGACGAAGCCGACTTGGCCGAAGTAGAACCGGCCTTCAATCCTTCCGACATGCCGATCAGGACGCCGCTGACCAGGGCGGCGTAGCTGTCGAGCATCGCCTGCGCCGCGCGCAGGCCGCTGGCGCGCGTGTCGCGAAGCGTCGATTGCGCCTGTGCCAGCAGGCCCTCCACCGTCTGCGTCGCCTGCGTTCCGGTCTCGCTGCCCTTCAGCTTGAACGCGGCCAGCGCCTGTTCCCACGGCCCTTGCAGCGGGCCGGCGCCCTTGCTGGCCTTGGCGATGGCGCTGAAGAAGACATCTTCCATCTTCTCCAGATTCGCGAGCGCGGCCTGCATCGGCTTTTCGCCCAGGCCGACGCCATGGCTCATGAATTGCTCCAGCGCCTTGCGGTTCGCCTCCACCGCCTGGAGCAGGGCCGAGTCGATGCCGGCGAGCGCCTTGCCGAGCATCGATTCGACGTCGACTTCGCTCGCCGGGTTCTTCGCTGCCCCCATCGAAGCCGCATCGGCGACCGTCTTCACGACCTTCCTGATGCTGTCGAGCGTCAGCTCGCGGCCCTGAAGCGCCTTGAGCGTCGCGCCCGAGACGGCCTTGCGCAGGGCCTCGCCCTGCTTCGCGCTCGCCTCGGCGAACATCGTGACGAGGGCGTCCTGGTCGATTCCGGCTTTGATCATGTCGTTGCTCCGTTCATTGCATGTGCTGGCCACCGTTGATAGCGATATTGGCGCCCGTGACGAAGGCGGCCTCGTCGGAAGCAAGGTAGATGATGAGGCCGGCCACTTCCTCGGGTTTGCCGAGCCGGCCCACAGGGATCTGCGGCAGGATCTTCGTTTTGAGGATCTCCTCCGGAATCGCCGTCACCATCTTGGTTCCGATGTAGCCGGGCGAGATCGTGTTGACCGTGACGCCCTTCTTCGCCACCTCGAGGGCGAGCGCCTTGGTGAAGCCGTGCACGCCGGCCTTCGCCGCCGAATAGTTGGTCTGGCCGAAGGCGCCCTTCGAGCCGTTGACCGAAGAGACGTTGATGACGCGGCCCCAGCCGCGCTCGACCATGCCGTCGACGACCTGCTTGCTCATGTTGAAGAGGCTGTCGAGGTTGGTGCGCATCACTATGTCCCAGTTCACCTTGTCCATCTTCTTGAAGGTCATGTCGCGCGTGATGCCGGCGTTGTTGACGAGCACATCGACGGCGCCGACCTTCGCGTGCACCTGCGCCACCGCCTTCGTGCACGAATCCATATCGGCGACGTCGCAGGCGACCGCGACGATGTCGTAGCCGTTGTCCTTCATGTGCGCTACCCATTCGGCGTGCTTGTTGTTGCCGGGCGAATAGGTGACGACGACGCGATAGCCGGCGTCGGCCATCTTGGTCGAGATCGTTTCGCCAAGACCGCCCATGCCGCCGGTGACGAGCACTACGCGACCGTTCTTGCCCGCTCCAGTCATGGTGCATCTCCACTATCCTGATGGAGCCTATTCTGGACCGAAGGCCGCGGTTCGGCCACGTTTGAAACCCGCAAAGCCGAACCGGTTGCCGACGGCGATGGCGATCTCGCCGCGCTTGAACTCGTACGAGCGGCCGAGCGCGGCCTGCGCAAGCGAAAGGCGCGATGCCGCGCCGACGCGGAGGTGGGCGAGATCGGTGTCCGCCTCGTCGCCGACCCCATCGGCCGGGCGACTCGGCGCCGTCGGCGAGGCCAACCGTGAGGCGCATGCTGGGCTGCCGCCGAAACCGCAACTAGTAAATGGGCCGAATGCTGCGTCGCGTCAGAGGGATTGCCCCACCTAGACGCCGCCGCGCGAGTCGAAAAACTACGCTCCAGTCAAGCAGGGTACTCGCGAGTAACGCAAACCGAAGGGCTGTCGAGGTGGGGCTCCAGGAGTTTCCAGTTTCCAATGGCTGCTGATCCTGTCGAATCGCCCTGGCGGACCGAGCAGGACCGCCAGCAACATCGCGGCGCCAAGCGAGACGCCGTGCTCGCGGCCGCCGCCCGGCTGTTCACGCGCAGCGGCTTTCAGGGCACATCGCTCGATGACATCGCCCGTAGCCTGCGGGTCACCAAGTGGAGCAAGCTGCTCAATATCCGCGCGGCCAGCAAGGGCGTCAAGGTGATCGAGCTTTCGGGCGGCAACCAGCAGAAAGTGGTGATCGCCAAATCGCTGGTGCAGGAGCCCGACGTGATCATCTTCGACGAGCCGACGCGCGGCGTCGACGTCGGCGCCATCGCCGAGATCCATGCCGAGATCAACCGGCTCGCGGATGCCGGCAAGGCGGTCGTCGTGATCTCGTCCTACCTGCCCGAGGTGATGGCGCTGTCGGATCGAATCCTGGTGGCCAAGCAAGGCAAGGTCGTGGTCGAGTTCTCGGCGATCGAGGCGACGCAGGAAGGGATCATGTACGCGGCCATCCACTGAGAAGCTGCGAACAAGCCTACTGCGCGCCCCGACACGAGCCGGACCGAAGTCGCCGGCCGGTAGCGAATCGGCGCTGCGCTCGCAACGCTTTTGACACGCGCACGTCACGAGACATCCCTAGATTGCGGGGCACGCGAGGCGCTGCTTCGCCACGAAGGCCGCTCACGCCCCTTCGCCGTCTTAACGCCAATCCTTTTCGGGACACCATGCGCACCTCCACGCCCACTGCGTTCAATTCCTCGCTCAGCGTTCTTGCCGCCTCGATTCTGGCCGCCTGCGGCGGCAGCGGCAGCAGCCCGACCCCGCCCGCGGCGCAGGCGGGCGTGACGATCAACGGCGTCGTCACGGCGACCCACTTCACGCCCGGAAGCGCCACGGATCCGACGATCGCGGCCGCCTACTACCAAGGCGCCAAGGTCTGCGTCGATGCGAACGGCAACGGGGTATGCGATGCGTCAGAGAACCCGGTGACGACCGACGCTAACGGCAAGTTCACGCTGACGGTCCCGGCGAACGCGGCTCTCATCGCCGACATCGGCACGACCGCGACGAACACTGCGAGCGGCGCCAGCGTGGCGAGCCGCGACGTCCTGCGGGCGTCGCTCGACCAGGTCATCGAGCAGGCGGGCGGCGTCGTCATCAGCCCACTGTCGTCGGAGGTCGTTCGCTTGACCGAAGCCAATAACACGACTTACGCCGTCGAGAAGCAGAACGTCGCCACGCGTATCGGCGTCTCGCTCGCCAACGTGCTCGCCGACGTCAACGTCGTGACGGGCGCCGACCAGACGGCGATGCTCGCCGAATCGAAGCCGCTCGACAACCGCTTCACCTACGCCATCACCAAGCTCGATCGCGGCGACCTCTATCCCGACGCGCTCGCCGTGCCCGGCGGCGACCCGCGCCTGACTGGCCTGGCGAACGTGACGCTGGCGACGGCGCCGGCCGGTGCCGACTCGCGCGCCAGGATCACTTTCGTGCAATCGCAGCAAGCGGCGTTCAACGTGGAAGGCATCCCGCGTTACGACAACATCTTCGTTGTGATGCTGGAGAACAAGGGCACGAAGACGATCCTGAACTCGCCGAACGCGCCGAAGATCAACGCCCTTCTGCAGTCCGGCAACCAGCTGAACAGCTATTACGCCACCGGCAATCCGAGCGAGCCGAACTACACCGCGCTCGGCGGCGCCGACGACTTCGGCATCAGCGACGACAGCCAGTGGAACTGCGACGCGACCGGCGCGAACGCGGTCCAGGACCTGCCCGTTCCCGACAACACGCAGCCGGGGCTGGCGAGCTCACCGTTCGCGACCACCTGTACGCAGGCCGCGGCCGTCAACCACAACATCATCGGCAGGCCCAACCTGTTCAACGCGCTCACGTCGGCCGGCTTGACCTGGCGCACCTACAGCGAATCGATGAACCCGGGCCAGGACTTCCGCACCGACAGCGTCACCGATCCGGCCGTGATTGCCCTCGACAACCTCTATGCGCCCGGCACGCTCGCCGGCAATGCGACGACGGTCGGCACCTCCGGTCTCACGCTGCCCCTGCCGGCGGGGCTCTACAAGACCAAGCACCACCCGGGCATGGCCTATCAGAACGTGCGCAGCGCACCGGAATGGAAGTACAACAACCGGACGATGGGGGGCGGCCAGTGGGACGCAGTCCTGACGGCGAGCAGCACGGCCTATGCGGTGCCCGCCGGCTACAACATCGACCAGCTCGGCACCGACCTCGCCGCCGGCAAGATCGGCGCGCTGAATTTCGTCATGCCCGACCAGTGCGACGATATGCACGGCATCACGCTGCAGGGCACGGTCGGCGGCAGCGCGACCAAGGTCACGGCGAGCGACTGCACGGGCAGCGCGATCATCACGCGCGGCGACAACTACGTCGACGCGCTGGTCAAGACGATCGAGGCGTCGCCGATCTGGAACAACCCGCAGAAGCGCGTCGCCATCGTCGTCATGTTCGACGAAGGCACGGCGACCTCGGGCTTCAACTCGTGCTGCGGCTGGAATGTCTCGAACAGCAGCGTCGCGCAGCCGCTGAAGCAGAACGCGGACGGCAGCTTCTCCGTGGATACGACGATCAACAACTACACCAAGGGAAATCGCGGCCACGGCGAAAGCATCTTCGGCATCCTGACCAACCAGACAAGCGCCCCGAAGGGCATCTCGGACAACGACGCCTACAGTCACTTCTCGCTGGTGCGAACGTTCCAGGACATGTTCCAGCTCGCCGACCCGTCGGTCGAGGGCTCGTACATGAACCGCTCGAAGTACACCGAGCATTTCATCGCCGTGAACATCCTCAACCTGCCCGAGTACGCCGGCAGCGCCGACACGCACTTCGATTCGGTGCGCCCGATCAATCACGCCTGGGTCGCGCCGGCCACCTACACGCAGAAGCAGTCGAGCGACGTGACGGTGCCGGCGCAGATCGGCCCGGACGCGAAGCAGACCAACGTCTGGGCGCTGAAATAGGAAGCGTCGCTGGGCCGGCCGACTGGGCTCGCACGTCGGCCCGAGCGCGGGACTGATCCCATGCGAACGCTCTTCTCCGCTGCACTGGTCGCTGCCGCGCTCGGCCTTGGCGCCTGCGGCGGCGGCGACGCCGCGTCGCCGTCGGCGGCTGCACCGGCGTCTTCGGCATCGTCGGCGAGCTCGCTCAGTCTCGCCGCGCAGGTCGGCGAGAAGATATTTACCGACGCAACGCTCTCCGGATCGGGAAAGATGTCGTGCGCGACCTGCCACGACCCGAGCGCGGCCTACGGGCCACCCAACGCACTTGCCGTGCAGATCGGCGGCGTGCAGCTCGATTCGGCCGGGACGCGTGCCGTGCCTTCGTTGCGCTACAAGGAATACACCCCCCCTTACGCCGACCTGCTCGATAACCCGGACGGCATCAGCGTCCCCGGGCCGGGCGGCGGCTACACCTGGGACGGCCGCGCCGCGACACTGGCCGACCAGGCGCAGATCCCGTTGCTGGCCGCCAATGAGATGGCCAATGCGAGTGTCGCCGACGTCGTCGCCAAGCTGCAGGCGGCGCCCTACGCCGATCTTTTTCGCCAGGCCTTCGGAAGCGATGCCTTCGTCGACAGCGACAGCGCTTTCCTCGATGCGCGCCACGCCTTGCAGGCGTACCAGCTCGAGGACCCGGGCTTCCATCCTTACTCGAGCAAATTCGATCTCTACGCTGGCAACAAGATCGGCGGAAACCTGACGCCGGCCGAGGCGCGCGGCCTCCAGGTCTTCTCCGATCCGAGCACGGGCAATTGCGCGTCGTGCCACTACCAGGGCGCCGGACTGAACGGCAGCTCGGCGCTGTTCACCGACTTCTCCTACGAAGCCATCAGCGTGCCGCGTAACGCGGCCATCCCGGTCGATGCCGACGCGAGCTACTTCGATATCGGCCTGTGCGGGCCGCTGCGTACCGATCACCCGGCGGTCGCCGGGGACACCTTCTGCGGCATGTTCAAGACGCCGACCCTGCGCAACGTCGCGACGCGCAAGACCTTCTTCCACAACGGCGTGATGCATTCGCTCGATCAGGTCATCCGCTTCTACAACACGCGCGACACGATGCCCGAGATCTGGTATCCGACCGCCGGTGGAACGCCGAAGCCGGTGCCTGACGTGGGTTTCCCTGCCTACGGCCTCGTGACGACGCAATATGTCGGCGGCACGGTGCAGAAGTTCAACGACCTGCCGGCGCCGTTCCTCGGCAACATCGACACGCAGCTGCCGCTCGATGGCCGCGCTGCGCACAGCCAGCCGCCGATGTCGGAGCAGAACATCGCCGACGTCCTTTGTTTCCTGAGCACGCTGACCGATGGTGACCAGGCGCCGGCGACGCCGCCGACTTCCGGCGCCTGCACCAGCTGAGTGCTTCTCATGTGTCCGATGCCCATGAATCCTTCGTTTCCTCTTGCCGCCGTCGCGGCCCTTGTCAGCCTCGTCGGCGTTGCCGCATGCACGCGCGCACCCGAAGCGAGCCTCGACGCATTCACCCAGGCGATGACCGTCTACCTGTCGGAGCGCGGCCAGCTTTGCCTGGCGAAAGACGCGTGGCCCATCGACGTGACGCAACACGAAGTCGACGTCGGGGCGCGCAACGCATTGCAGATGCCCGTGCTCGACAGGCTCGGTCTGGTGTCGTCGAGCGTGGCGCAGGTCGATGTCAATGATGAGGGGACCGTTCACCGCATGGCGGTCCGGCGTTATGTGCTGACCGACGCGGGACGAAGGTACTTCGTGAGACGCGGGCCCGCGAAGACCTCGGGCGCCGCATCGATTCGCAGCGACTTCTGCGCCGCCAAATTGAGTCTCGACAGGGTCGTCGACTGGAAGCTCGACACGAACCCTCGCAACCTGGCCCGGCGGGCGACGGTGACGTACACCTATCACGTCGATGCAGCGCCGTGGACGAACGATCCGCAAGTGCAGAAGGTCTTCCCCGTCGTTGCGGGTGTGATTCGCGGCGCCGGCACGGCGCAACTGCAGGAGACGTTCAGCTTGACGGAAACGGGCTGGGTTGCCGTCGACCTGCCGGTCTCGTGACGACTCAGATCCGCTTCGCGCCTGCACTCGGCGACTGGATCCTGCGGCAGCTGCAGCAGGGCGAATCCGCCGATGCTCTCGTCCAGGTCTTGCAGGAGCGCAAAGTCGCGCAACAGGCGGCGCACGCCATCGTCGCTGCTTTCGTGCAAGCTCGCCTCGGCACAGCGCCGCTGCCCGTCGATACGGTCGAGCTGCTCGACTCGGGATCGTCCGGTGAGTCATTGCCAGGCTATCGCTACGAGACACCGCGCCTCGCGCCCGGCCCATCGATCGATGCCGGCGACCGCACGATACGCGCCCTTGCGAGGGCCGAACGCCCGGTGCTTGCCGTGCTCGATGGCGTCATCGACGCAGCCGAGTGCGAGGAGTTGATCGCGATGGCGCGTGGCCGGCTGAAGCCTTCGACGGTGACCGACGCGACGACGGGGCGCGACGTCATCGCCCGCCAGCGCACGAGCTTCGGCATGTTCTTTCGCCCCTTCCAGAATCCACTCGTCGCAGGCATCGACCGGCGCATCGCCAGGATCATGAATCTGCCTCCGGAAAACGGGGAAGGGCTGCAGGTCTTGCACTATCCGCAAGGCACGGGAAGCGAGCCGCACTTCGACTTTCTGGTGCCATCGAATGACGCGAACCGGAACTCGATTGCGCGCAGCGGCCAGCGCGTGAGCACGCTCGTCACGTATCTGAACGACGTTGCGCAAGGCGGAGAAACGATCTTTCCTGCGACGGGCTGGACCGTTTCACCCGTGCGCGGCCATGCCGTCTACTTCGAGTACTGCAACAGCCTGGGCGAGTTGGACCACGCGTCGCTGCATGCGAGCCGCGCCGTGCAGACCGGCGAGAAATGGGTCGCCACCAAATGGATGCGGGCGCGGCCGTTTGTATCCGCGTAGTTGCGAGGCTCAGGCCGCCAGGAGCTTTCTCGCGCGCGCCACGACGTTGTCGACCGTGAAGCCGTACTTCTCGAGAAGCACATCGGCCGGAGCCGATGCGCCGAAGCGGTCGATGCCGAGCATGTCGCCGCGCTCGCCCACGTAGCGATGCCAGCCCTGTTCGACGCCGAGCTCGACGGCCAGGCGTGCCGTGACCTTTGGTGGCAGCACCTCGTCGCGATAGGTCGCCGGCTGGGCATCGAAGAGATCCCAGCTCGGCACCGAGACGCAGCGCACGGCGACGCCTTCGGCACCAAGACGATCGGCGGCCGCGAGGATTAGGCCGACCTCGGAACCGCTCGCCATGAGAATGAGCGCCGGCGCGTTGTCTCTCGCGTCGCTGAGCACATACGCGCCGCGGCGCAATCCTTCGGCGCTGGCGTAGCGGCTGCGGTCGAGCGTGGCGACCAACTGCCGGGTCAACGCCAGCAGCACCGGCCGGTCGCGGGCTTCTAGCGCCACCTTCCAGGCCACCGCGGTTTCGTTGGCGTCGCCGGGGCGGATGAGGGTGAGCCCGGGAACTGCGCGCAGGCTGGCGAGCTGCTCGATGGGCTGGTGCGTCGGGCCGTCTTCGCCGAGCGCGAGGCTGTCGTGCGTGAAGACGTGGATGACGTGCAACCCCATCAACGCGGCGAGGCGGATCGGCGGCCGCATGTAGTCGGAGAAGATCAGAAACGTCGAGCCGTAGCCGATGCAGCCGCCGTGTGCCGCCAGGCCGTTGACGATCGCGCCCATCGCATGCTCGCGAACGCCGAAGTGGACGTTGCGGCCGGCACGGCTCCAGCCGCCCGCGTCCGATCCTTCGCTGTCTTCGCCCGGCTGGATCGGAGGGTTGAAGTCGCCCAGCCCCTTGAGCTCGGTATGCGTCGAAGGGTCGAGGTCGGCCGAGCCGCCGCAGAGTGCCGGCAGCTTGGGCGCGATCGCGTTCATCACCTTGCCGCCGGCGACGCGGGTCGCCATGCCTTTGGCGTCGGCGGGAAAGACGGGGATGTCGGCATCCCAGCCGTGTGGCAACTCGCCGCGCAGGCGCTCTTGCAGCTCATGCACCAGCTCGGGAAAGGCGCGGGCGCAGGCCACCATGCGCTCGTCCCAGTCGGCTTCTGCCTTCGCGCCCCGAGCCAGCGCTTCGCGAAAGTGTGCCAGCGCAGGCTCGGGTACGAGGAAGGGCGGCTCGACCGGCCAGCCGAGCTTTTCCTTGGTCTTCTTCACGTCGGCGACGCCGAGCGGCGAGCCGTGCGCCTTGAAGCTGTCCTGCTCGGGCGAGCCGAAGCCGAGGTGCGTGCGCACGAGGATCAGGGAGGGCCGCACCGACTCGGCGCGCGCCGCGTCGAGTGCGGCGTCGATCGCCTTCAGGTCGTTGCCGTTGTCGACGCTGATCGTCTGCCAGCCGTAGGCCTCGAAGCGTTTCGCGCGATCTTCGGAGAACGTCATGTCGGTGCCGGCCGATAGCGTCACTGAGTTGTTGTCGTAGAGGCAGATCAGCTTGCCGAGCCTGAGGTGGCCGGCCAGCGATGCCGCTTCGGAAGCGACGCCTTCCATCAGGTCGCCATCGCTGACGATGGCCCAGGTGCGGTGGTCGACGATCGCGTGGCCTTCACGGTTGTAGCGCGCTGCCAGATGCGCCTCGGCGATCGCCATGCCGACAGCATTGGCCAGGCCCTGGCCGAGAGGCCCGGTCGTCACCTCAACACCGGCCGTATGGCCGCGCTCGGGGTGTCCCGGCGCCTTGCTGCCCCACTGGCGAAACTGCTTGATGTCGTCGAGCGAGAGGTCGTAGCCCGTGACGTGAAGCAGGCTGTAGAGGAGCGCCGAGCCGTGGCCGGCCGAGAGGACGAAGCGGTCGCGGTCGGGCCAGAGCGGGTTGGCCGGATGGTGCTTGAGGTGACGCGTCCACAGCGCATAGGCCATGGGCGCGGCGCCCAGCGGCAGGCCGGGGTGGCCGCTGTTGGCCTTCTGCACCATGTCCACCGACAGGAGGCGGAGCGTGTTGACGCATTGCTCGTCGAGCGTATTGGACATCGCGGTACCTTCGATCGGGATCAGGTTTGTCTCGGCGCGTCGGCTGCGGAGTCGTACTCGCCGCGGCGCGCGGCGCGGTTGCACTCGGCGCGATGAAAGAGCGCCTGCTGCGCCGCGGGCACGTTGGCCGCCTGCCCGTGCCAGATCTCGAGCGCCGGCTGCTGGATGGCGCGTGCGAACGAGAACGCCAAAGGCCAGGGCATGCGCGACTTGAACCTCAGATTCATCGCGCTCAGGCGCGTCGAGGCCAGCGCCGAAGACTGTCCGCCGGAGAGAAAAGCGATGCCGGCCACGGCCGCGGGCACGGCCCTGAGGAAGCAGCCGAGGGTCGCGTCGGCCACGTCGTCGACGTTGCTCTGGTCGGCGCAGTCCGCGCCGGGAAGGATCATGTTGGGCTTGAGGAGCATGCCTTCGAGCATCACCTCCTGCGTGTGGAGCTGATCGAACACGGTGTGCAGGACTTCTTCTGTCACGGCACCGCAACGTCCGAGCGGGTGGTCGCCGTCCATCAGCACCTCGGGCTCGACGATGGGCACCAGCCCGGCTTCCTGGCACAGCGCTGCGTAGCGCGCGAGCGCATGCGCATTGGCCTCGATGCAGCCGCGGCTCGGCAGCCCGTCGCCGATCGTGATCACGGCCCGCCACTTGGCGAAGCGCGCGCCCATCGCCGCGTACTCGATCAGCCGCTCGCGCAGGCCGTCGAGGCCTTCGGTGACCAGCTCTCCGCAATGGCCGGCCAGTTCCTTGGCACCGGCGTCGACCTTGATGCCGGGAACGATGCCGGCCGCCTCGAGCGCCTGCGCGAAGGGCGTGTCGGCGAACGTCAGCTGGCGGATCGTTTCGTCGTAGAGGATGGCGCCGCTGATGCATTCGCCGAGGCGCGGCGTCGTGACGATCATGTCGCGATAGGCACGCCGCACTTCCGCGGTCTGCGCGATGCCGAGCCCGGCGAAGCGCCGGTTGCAGGTCGGCGTGCTTTCGTCCATCGCGAGCAGGCCCTTGTCGCCGGCGACGAGCGCCTTGGCGGTATCGACGAGTCGTTGTGCATGCATGTCAGTGGCCTTTCTTGTCGGCAGCCGCCGTGACGGCAGAGGCCGGCGGCGACGCGATCGCGTGGTCGACGATGGCTTGCGCCTCCTTCAGGATCTGCTTCAGGTGATCGGCGCCGGCGAAGCTTTCCGCATAGATCTTGTAGATGTCTTCCGTGCCGGACGGCCGCGCTGCGAACCAGCCGCTCCTGGCGGTCACCTTGATGCCGCCGATCGGCGCGCCGTTGCCGGGGGCTTTGTCGAGAACGCTTTCGATCTTCTCGCTGGCCAGCTCGGTGACATTCAATTGTTCCGGTGCGAGCGCTGCAAGTTGCTTTTTCTGCTCCGGCGTGGCCGGCGCATCGACGCGATCGGCCACCGGATGGCCGAATTCGTCGGCGAGCCCGGCATAGAGTCGGCCGGGGTCGCGGCCGGTGCGCGCGGTCATCTCGGCCGAGAGCAGCGCCGGAACGATGCCGTCCTTGTCGGTCGTCCAGACCATGCCGTCGCGGCGCAGGAAGGAGGCGCCGGCGCTTTCTTCGCCGCCGAAGCCGAGCGAGCCGTCGAGCAGCCCGTCGGCAAACCACTTGAAGCCGACCGGCACTTCGTAGAGCGAGCGGCCGAGCCGCTGGGTCACGAGGTCGATGAGGCGGGTGCTGACGACGGTCTTGCCGACCGCGGCCTTGGCTGCCCATTGCGGCCGGTGCTGGAACAGGTAGTCGATCGCGACGGCGAGGTACGAGTTCGGCGCGAGCAGACCGGCCTGGGCGGTGACGATGCCGTGCCGGTCATGGTCGGTATCGCAGGCGAAGGCGATGTCGAAACGGTCCTTGATGTCGAGCAGGCGCTGCATGGCGTACGGCGACGACGGATCCATGCGGATCTGCCCGTCCCAGTCGACCGTCATGAAGTGAAAGGTCGGGTCGACCACGTCGCTCACGACGGTAAGGTCGAGCCGGTAGTGCTCGGCGATTCGCGCCCAGTAGTGCACGCCGGCGCCGCCGAGCGGGTCGACCCCCATGCGGATCCCGGAGTTGCGGATCGCGTCCAGGTCGACGACGCTGCCGAGATCGGCGACGTAGGTGCCGAGGTAGTCGTGCCGGTGCGTCGTCGCGGCGCGCAGCGCCTGCGCGTGCGGGATGCGCCTGACGCCGTCCATCGCCTTGTCGAGGAAGCCGTTCGCCGCCGCCTCGATCCAGCCGGTGATGTCGGTTCCGGCCGGGCCGCCGTTCGGCGGGTTGTATTTGAAGCCGCCGTTGTCGGGCGGGTTGTGCGAGGGCGTCACGACGATGCCGTCGGCGAGCCCGGCCTTGCGGCCGCGGTTGTAGGTGAGGATGGCATGCGAGATGGCCGGCGTCGGCGTGTATTCGTCGCCGGCCGCGAGCATCGCCTCGACGCCGTTGGCGGCCAGCACCTCGATGGCGCTGGCGTAGGCCGGTTGTGACAGCGCGTGCGTGTCGATGCCGAGAAAGAGAGGCCCGTCGATGCCTTGCTTCTTGCGGTACTGGCAGATCGCTTGCGTGATCGCCAGCACGTGGCGCTCGTTGAAGGACGCCTCGAACGACGAGCCGCGATGCCCCGAGGTGCCGAAGGCGACGCGCTGCACCGCAATCGCCGGATCGGGCAGCTCCGTGTAGTAGGCCGTGACGAGCCTGGGCACGTCGACGAGCAAGGATGCGGGAGCCGGCTTGCCGGCCAGAGGACTGATACGTGTGGTCATGCGTGGTCGTCAGGTGATGGAGCGTTCGTCGCGGAGCCGCCGGTAGCGCCGGATCAACGCGTTCGTGGAGCTGTCGTGCCCGAGCTTCGGCTCGGCCGCGCTCTCGAGCTCGGGAATCGTCCGTTGCGCCAGTGACTTGCCGAGCTCGACGCCCCATTGGTCGAACGAATCGATGTTCCAGATGACGCCTTGCGTGAACACGCTGTGCTCGTACAGGGCAATCAGCGCGCCCAGGCTCGCCGGCGTCAGGCACTCGGCGAGAAGCGTGTTGGTCGGCCGATTGCCTTCGAAGACGCGGTGCGGCACCAGCTCGGCGGGCGTGCCTTCGGCGGCGACTTCGGCGGCCGTCTTGCCAAAGGCCAGGGCCTCGGTCTGGGCGAAGAGGTTCGACATCAGCAGGTCGTGCTGGCGGCCGAGCCGGTTCAGCCCTCGGCAGAAGCCGATGAAATCGCAGGGCACGATGCGCGTTCCCTGGTGGATCAGCTGATAGAACGAATGCTGTCCGTTGGTGCCGGGCTCGCCCCACAGGATGGGCGCGGTTTCGACCTCGACGCGCTTGCCGTCCTGGCGCGTGTGCTTGCCGTTGCTCTCCATCGCGAGCTGCTGCAGGTACGCGGGCAGGCGCTTGAGGTACTGGTCGTAAGGCAGCACGGCAAGCGTTGTGGCGCCGAGGAAGTTGTTGTTCCAGATCGCGAGCAGGCCGAGCTGCGCCGGCATGCTTTCTTCCACCGGGGCGCTGCGAAAGTGCTCGTCCATGGCGTGAAAGCCGGCCAGCATGGCGCGAAAGTGCTCGGGGCCGATTGCGATCAGGGTCGACAGGCCGATGGCCGAATCCATCGAGTAGCGGCCACCGACCCAGTCCCAGAAGCCGAACATGTTCTCAGGGGCGATGCCGAATTTCTGCACGCCTTCATCGTTCGTCGAGACGGCGACGAAGTGCTTCGCCACGGCCTTCTCGTCGCCAAGCTGCCCGACGCACCAGTCGCGCGCAGCGTGGGCATTGGTCAGCGTCTCGAGTGTCGTGAAAGTCTTCGAGCAGACGATAAAGAGCGTTTCCGCGGCGTCGAGATCGCGCGTTGCCTCGACGAGGTCGGTGGCGTCGACGTTGGAGACGAAGCGCAGCGACAGATCGCGATCGCTGTAGAAGCGCAGCGCTTCGTAGGCCATCACCGGTCCGAGATCGGAGCCGCCGATGCCGATGCTGACGACCTTGCGGATCCTTTTTCCCGTGTGGCCGAGCCAGCGACCGCTGCGCACCGCCTCGGCGAAGGTGTTCATGCGGCCGAGCACGGCGTGAACCTCGGCGACGACGTCGACCCCATCGACGATGAGCTTGGCGCCCGCCGGCGCGCGCAGCGCCACGTGCAGCACCGATCGCTTCTCGGTCGTGTTGATCACGTCGCCGC
>ODAK010000409.1_pt1 | contig 49423 bp, 41 predicted proteins | sample 1539591 | NCBI WGS metagenome assembly ODAK01 (sample SAMEA3539303, study PRJEB22396) | soil metagenome | biome: tundra; feature: field; material: soil | place: USA | collected 2010-05 | depth 0.15 m
TTCCGTTTGGGAGTTCACTCCCGACTTAATGGCAGTGCTTGTTCAGAGGTTCCCTAGAGAAGAAAGTACCCGGTAGTTTCTAGCCATTATGCGCAACTTCGAAGCCGCCTATGATGCGCATACGGTAGACGGAGATGTCGCGCCTCATCAGAAGCTACTTAACAATTTGCCGTGGGCTTGGCGTCAGCATTTGAGAGCCTGCGGCAAGCTTGTTGCCGACAGAGCTCCGCAAAAACAGCTTATTCACGTGGAGAGAAAACAATGAAAAGTATTTTGGCCGTTGTAATTTCACTTGCGTTGGTCGTGCTGGCGCTCATGCTGCCAGCGGTCGCTCAAGACCAGATCACGTTGGGCGATGGCTTGAACAACTCGCACTTTATTGGGAACGCCAACCCCATTGTTACGATGTTAATTCCGTCGATATACTGCAACGGCGGGACCTGCGTTTTGGCGGCTGCCGGTGCCAGCGGTAGTGGGCATGTGCAATCGAATGGGAATTACATGATTTCCTCCCCTTCGAATGCGCCCTTCTATTTGACCCACAACCCCGACGACAGTTTCACCATTACCCAGACAAGTCCCATCAACTTCACCTACACCTCGCAGCAAGGCACTCTGACTGGCCTGCTCTGGTTTGCTTCGATATCAAAGACCAACAGTCAACTCCATTCCACCATGATCGGCACCATGACAGCGCCCGGTGGCTCGTTCGCACAATACTTCCCTAACGGCGGCCACGTGACCATCGACGCTGGACTCACGTTTCCATTACAGATCCTGTGGCAAGTCCATGGTTTCTCAGTGCTGGAGTTTCAGTCAGGGACCATCGTTCCTGAGGGAAGCTGCGCGCCGCTGACTCAGGGTTACTGGAAGAATCATCCCGGTGCGTGGCGGGATGGATCGGGCCTCACCCTGGGAACCTCCTTCTACACCAATGACCAGTTGATGACCCTTCTCAATACTCCGGTGCAAGGTGACGCCAGTGTGAATCTGGCCCATCAGCTTATTGCCGCATTGCTCAACATCGACAACGGCACCGATGGAACCGTGGTGCAATCAACCATTGCCGATGCGAATAACTTGATTGGGATCGGGCCGCTGCCGGAACACATCCCCAGCTCCTCTCCCATCGGTCAGCAGATGGTGGGCGACGCTAATGTGCTGGACAACTTCAATAATGGCCTCCTTGGCACGGGTTGCGCCCAGCACTAGGTCGAAATCAGTTGCTTTCGGGACGAGAGGTTCCCCCGCCTAAATTCCGAAAGGTACCCCGTTCTAGCTTGTTTTGGCTGGGACGGGGCTTTTTTTCGCGGTGTCGCCACCATCGTTGGGGTCAGGCATCGTTGCGCGCAACCTACGGGCTCGCTTCGTTGATCAACTGGGCGACCTTCGAGCCGGTGCCGACCGGTTCCACAAAAACGATCTGCCTCGCGTTCAGGTACATGCGGTCAGGGCCGTGTAGCTCCTTGCCACGCTTTACCAACACATTCGTAACCTGCTTGTCGTCTGGATTCGTCTTGCTGAGGATGTAGTAAACGTCGGTCAGCACGGGATGCCTGCCCCCGTAGCCCGACAGCTTGCCGTAATATACCGAACCGTTGCTCAGCAACACCGCCTGATAAGGGGTCGAGAAGGTGTTGGCTGCGCGCATTTTGTGGTAGGTCACAGCGTGCCCGATGAATAGTCCGATCAACAAGCAGCCTATGCATCCCAGAATCCAAAACGTCCGTCCCTTGCTGGTTCCGGTTTCAGGTGTCGCTGGTAAAGTCATACTCTTCTCCTGATTTCCTGGCTCGGATGCTGTGCTCGGCGTCCCGAAAAAACGGCACGGGCCCCATTCCCTCTGACATGGGCCCATGCCGGTCCTGCTACTTCGTCATCCGTCGACGAACACTGTAGCCCACGCACATTAAGCCCGAACCAAGAAGCAATAAGCTGCCAGGCTCCGGCGTCGGCGACGATTGGCCAGAGAGAGCTGTACTGCCAGATGCATCGCTGGAGACGATGCTGGATGCGATGTCGTTTGCAAGGTTGGATGCCATAAGAGTCGTTCCGCCGCTGTCGGCTCCCAACAGCGCACCCGCCACCACGTCGAGCGTCAAGTCGGCCGCGTTGTATTCCGGCACAAAGTGTTCCTCACCGTTGATCGGCAAACCCAGAACCATCGAGAACCTTCCCGACTCGCCCGCAAAGCGCATGATGTCGAAGGTGTCGCCGAGATCCGGCACAAAGCCGTGAATCAAGTCCACAGTCATCAGGCCATTGAGTCGCGCCTGGCCGGAGATATTGAGCTGATCGAACTCCCCGGGCGCCGTTCCGGCAATATCGAAGGTCAAGCTACCGTTCGGTCCCTGCGTGTAATTGCCCAGAAAAGTGAGCGGGCCGCCGAGGGACATCAGCTGGTCACCAATGTTAATAGCTGCGTTGCTAAACACCGGTCCGCTGATCGTACCCTCCTCGCTGTAAAGGGAACCGCCAGCAAAAATGGCCACTCCCCGACCCTGGACTTGCAGAGTGCCATTTATAGTTGTCCGTCCTGCGAGCTGGGTGTAGTTGCCCACAACGTTGAGATTGCTGTTCTGGGCGATGTTCACGAGTCCAGTATTGAGGAAGCCGGAGAGCGCAGATGCGGCAGCGTGCGGGCCACCAGTCACGGTGAAGGTATTGGCCGAATCCAGGGTCAACGTGCCTTGGTTCACTACGCTCCCTGCGTTGAAGACATTGAGGCTGCCATTGATGAGCACCGTTCCCGTGGGCGTGTTAAACAGTCTGCCCCCGATGTTGACAGTTGTGCTCCCAATGCTCCCGTCCGCGGTGAACTGGCCGGAGTTGGTGAGATTACCGTGAACGCCGAGGATGCCTGGCGTCCCTTCATTGTAACTAAAGAGTGAGAAATCCCCGCTGTTGGTGAAGTTCCCACTAATCTCGGCGTAATCCAGCTGAATTGAACCGCTATTGTTTACGTTACCAGCGTCCAAGCCGCCGAGAGCGATCAACCCGCTATTGTTGAGATTGCCCGCGCTAATGCCTCCTACAGTGGGGTAGTCGCCCAAAATCCTCCCAGTATTGGTCAAAGTGCCAGCGCCAAACCCGGCTCCATACCCTATCTGAATTGTTCCACTGTTCACCAGGGAGCCGAAAGACGCATGGCTCGGATTGTGGATCTCATCGCCCCCAAAGATCTGAATTGTTCCCGAATTGATGGCGTCGCCATTGACGACGAGCTCCGCGTCGTTGCTCAGTCCGATTCCGCCGTTGTTGGCGAGGTCGCCAGCAATGCCGATCTGGGCAGCCCATGCGGTGATGTTTCCGCCGTTAGTCAACGAGCAACCAACTGATAGCTGGTCCCACGTGCTTAAAGAAACGCCGCCGGCGGCGGTGTTGTTCATGTTGCCGACGACAGTGAGGTTGGATGTCTCCCTTACATCTATGAACCCGCTGTTGACCAGGCTTCCGAACTGCGCTTGGCTGCCCAAACCCCCCTCATTAAAGTTAAGCAACATATATCCCGAGTTGTTCCCTTCGCCATTTACTTGGAGTGTCGTCCCAGCCTCCAGGTCGATCGACCCGCTGTTGACGACGCTTCCGATCGTACCTCCCGAGTCAGTCCAAGTAAACGATCCGGAATTGTATAATGTGCCAACTATGTTCAGCACTTCCCCACCTGAGGTGGTGAAGAACTGACCGGAGTTGTTCACGTCGCCATTGACTTGGAGGGTGCCCCCACCTCTCGACCTGAAAGTACCGCTGTTGCGGATGCTTCCAATTACGATGGAATCATTCGGCCCCGGCAGAAATGACCCGCTGTTGTTTAGCGTGCCGCCTATGTACCATTGGGACCCACCAGGGCCTTCTTCGATTAGTCCTGCATTGTTCACATCGCCTTGGACAGTGAGTCCACCAAAATAACCCCAGAAAGCAATCTGCCCAGATGTGTCATTAGTCAGCGTGCCGCCTATGTGCAACCCGCTCGCAAAGTCCGAACCGATAGTCCCGGCGTTCTCTAGGTTGCCGAACCCAATCGAAGAACCGTAACCGAAAAAAATGTGACCGCTGTTGTACGCGTCACCGACCTCGAGGGCCGACCCATTTTCAATATCGATCGATCCGAGGTTCACCAAGCTGCCGATATTCGCGTTATCGGACGCACTACTGAGCGCTAAGCTTCCCTGATTTGTCAGCGCGCCGTTAACTGTCAGGCTGTTTCCGCCGAAATTGCTGCCGAGGGAAATAGACCCGGAGTTACTTGCGTTGCCGTTAATGTGCAGGGTCGATGCATTTTCCACATCGATCGTTCCGCCGTTGACTAGGTTGCCGACATTGGCGGTATCCGATGCGTTGAGCGCCAAGCTTCCCTGGTTTGTCAGCATGCCATTGACGGTTAAGCTATTCCCGCCGGAACTGCTGCCGAGGGAAATAGAACCGAGGTTACTTGCGTCGCCATAAATCTGAAGCGCCGATCCACCATTTAGATTGATCGTTCCTGAATTGACGGCGAGCGTAGCGGCCGCCACCGTGTCGCTGCTATCGAGCGACAAAATACCAGTCTGGTTGACCGTCAGCGCCCCTGCAATGATGAGGTAATGCGTGGTGCCCGTGCTGCTTAGTTGCGAGCTGCCCGTGGTTCCGCCCAGCGTGAGCGAGGCGATGGTGGCGTTCGTATCCAGATACACCAGGTCGGCACCGGTGTTGATATATACGTCGCTACCGATGCCAGGCAGACCGCCCCCCCAACCTGCCGGGTTGCTCCAATCGCCCGTGCCGCCGAGCCAATTGTCCCCCACGCTGTACCCTGTGTAGGCGCTGTGCAACGCGAAGTCGTCAAGACCTGTGGATTTGTGAATTGGAGAAGCATAACCGCCGATTACAACCATGACGGCACAGAGGATCAGCAGCAGGGGCCCACGGTGCTGGTTCATAGGGGGACCTTCTTCGCTTGATGATCGAGGGTGAGACGAAGTTGGAGTCGAGTTATGGGCTCGACAACTGGGGACGGTGAGCCGGCGACAGGCGATCATTCCCGCCGTAGCTTTGCCCGCTCGCAAGCGCGCGATGCATCCGGAACGGTTTGCCGATTCGCGCGACTCTACAATCCAAGTCTAGGACGGTGCGAGCGAGTGTCAAGCAGCAAAACGAATACTTCGCAGCTTTTGCGCAGCCCTTCCCGATTTGAAACTAAGTCGCAAGGCTTCGGGAAGGACGGTACCGGTCGTGCTGCGAATATCACGTCGTTGCAGGACGGCAGTCACTGACAGATTCCATTCACCTCTCTACCATGTTATTCTTGCTGGAAAGAAGCCCTTGGATGGCCGCTTCAATACCTACCTTACGAGCTACAAATTTTCCATTTATCGCTCCTAGTTCTGAACCTGTTAGCGGCGATTCAAGCAATGACCAGATTAATGCGGCGGCGATAGTCGAACACCTTCGAAAACAGGGGACTCAATACTTTCCGTCACTGAAGCCTCGATTCAGCATCAGCATGGAGCGGATTCGGGGATCGACGAACCCGGTTTTCCGGCTTTTACTCTCAGACGGCGAGAAGAGTTTCGGGGTTTTTGCGAAGAGGCCCGCGGTCTATCCGGAAAATAACGAAGCCCTGTCGGAATACAAGAACTACACCGACTTCAACTTAAGCCGCAGTGGACCTGTCGGCAAAATGGTTGGCCGCATTCCATCAACTTGCTGCCTCAACGGAGGAACCAGGAGAGGTGACTGACCATATCCCACTCCTTAATGTTGCTCGGGAGCTTGATGCCTGGCCTGCGGGAATACTGGGTCGAGAACTGGCGCAGAGCCTGAACAATTGGCGGCATTCGGTGATCGGGATTTGGCGCAATTCAGCTTGTCCGATTGGACGATGGCATGGTGATTTCGGCGCATGTAACGTTGTGGTTGGAGTAGACAAAGTTACGGTTCTCGATGCGGCGTTTCGGAGTCCGGGGCCACAGCTTGCAGATCTGGCCGAATTCTTGACATACCCGCTACTGCTTTCCTGTGCCGGCATCAAGTCCTCAGCGGGGTACCGGAAAATTGCCGCCACATTTCTGGAGGGTTACTTCGGGAGAGCTGAACTGGCTTACGTCGAACGCTCTCTGCTGCAGGATTTTTCATTGTGCTCTCTATGGCGATCGCTGGAACGCCATCTTCGGGCCGTACGACGATTGCCCAAGCCAATCAGGCCAATTGCATTCTGCTACTTGAAAATTGCATATGGGAGAGCAGTTAGAAGTGTCCTTACCAGCACGAGTCTGCCGACAATAAGCAAAGACAGTAAAATCGCGTGCCTGCGACGACAGCAGCGCCAAAAGCACCAAGACCTGGCAAATTTTAACGTAATACCTTCTGCACATTAACCGCCCGAGCAGAGGCCCCGGACGAGGTGACTCACCGCTTGCTGGGTGACCCTTCAGATACTCCCCCAGCTTTTGCCCTTGAATGGGGCAGGCGCGCTCTCTAAACTTGATTCTGCTCCCGTGATTCTCCCGCCTCCGCCCACCTCTCCACTCAAAAATTTTTCGTTTTTTGCATGAGTGGGGCAATATAATGTGGTTTCCACAGGGGTAGCCCCAAATATGGTGTTTTATATCTTGACCCCTCCTCGCCTTCGAAAGTACAGTTGGCTTGGCATTTCTCGTCGGGTCGAGATGAAATCGCGAATAGCGCTGGCCTGAGAGTCCGGAGTGCAGTCCGGACAGGTTCGCGCTATCCGAATGGAGTACGAAGTTGCTCAAACTGAAGAAGCTGCAAATCCTCGGTTTCAAATCGTTCTGTGATCGCACCGATCTTCGCTTCCAGGGCGACGGCATTGCCGCCATCGTTGGTCCGAACGGCTGCGGCAAGTCGAACATCTCCGACGCTATCTCGTGGGTGCTGGGCGAGCAATCGGCGCGACTGCTGCGCGGCGTCAACATGCAGGACGTCATCTTCGCGGGCACACGCGAGCGCAAGCCCACTGGCATGGCCGAGGTCTCGCTCACGCTGGTTGATCCGGAAATCTACGGCGACGTATTGGAGCCCGAGATCGACATTCAGGACGATCTTCCCGACGATGACTGGGACGAATCTGCGGTGCGCGCGGCCAAGGCCGAAGACGTTGAGCGCTACTCCGAAGACGTGCATCCCGGTCAGAACGATGATGACGACGCTCCTGCGACCGCGGCCGAAGCTGCTCACGATGCCACCGCTCCGCACGTCGTGCTGAAAATTCGGCGCCGCAAATTCAAGCGCACCTTCAAGGCCGGCGAGATCACGATCACGCGTCGCCTGTTCCGTTCCGGCGAAAGCGAGTATCTGCTCAATGGCAAGCTGTGTCGCCTGCGCGACATCCAGGACATCTTCATGGGCACCGGTCTCGGCCCGGAATCCTACGCCATCATCGAGCAGGGCCGTATCGGTCAGATTCTCAGCAGCAAGCCAACCGACCGCCGCGCCATCATTGAAGAGGCCGCGGGCGTCACCAAGTTCAAGACGCGCAAGCGGCTGGCGGAGGCGCGTCTCGAAGACGCCAAGCAAAATCTGGCGCGCATCAACGACATCTTCGACGAAGTCACGCGCCAGATGAACTCACTCAAGCGGCAGGCCTCGAAGGCCGAGCGTTACGGCAGGTTGCGCGACGAGATGCGCGCCAAGCTTCGCGTGCTGCTGGTCAGCAAGTTCGCGCAACTTGATGCCGAGGCTTCCCTGCTCGGCCGCCAGCTTACGGAAATCGGCGAAGCCATGCACGCGCAGGGCGAGGCTGTGCAGCACATGGAAGGCGAGCATGGCGAGCGCACCCATCGTGGCTATGCCATCGAGCGCGAGTCGCAGGGGAACCGCGAGCAGCTCAACACGCTTTCGCTGGAGATCGACCGCGCCGCGGCCCGCCGCCGCACCAATGACGAACGCTGTGCCGAACTGGAAGCCCGTGCCGCAGCCGCGCAGGCGGAGACGGCCAACACCGAAGCGCAGTTCGCGCGCCTACAACAGGAACTGGAAACCAATCGGGCCACGCTCGAATCAGCCAACGTGGATGTCGCCCACGCTCAGCAGGAGTCGCAAGCTCGGCAGCAGGGGGCTTCGGCAGCGGCAACCTCGCTGCTGGAAGTCGAGCGTCAGCAGGAGCAGCGTCGCGACGCGATTCTGATCGCGGTTTCCGCGACTTCCGCGGTGCGCAACCGCATCACCCAAGCCGAAGAACGCATTGCTGCGCTCGATCGCGAAGCGCAGCGCCTGCATGACGAAACCGCCGCCGCTGTTCTGCAACTGGAAACTTTCGGCGGCCAGCAAGGCCAACTCGGATTGGAGTTTGAATCGGCCTCGCAACGCGTGCTCACACTCACCGCGCAGATCGGCGAGACGCGTCAGAAGCTGGAGGAGAAGCGCGCCGCCGAGACCACCGGCAAGCGGCACCTGGATTCGCTGCGTGGCGAGTACGCCAGCGCGATGGGCAAGAGGGGTTCGCTGGAGGCCGTCATCACCGAGCATGGCTACACTACGGAATCGGTGCGCAAGCTTTTCACCTCAGGCGCGATGAAGGAAGGTCTTGCGCCGGTGGGCGTGCTCGCCGACTTTCTGGAAGTGGAAGATCGCTACGAGCATGTGGTTGACGATTTCCTGCGCGACGAGCTGAATTACATCGTGGTGAAGTCGTGGGACGCGGCTGACGAAGGTCTGCGGCTGCTGCGCAGCGACGTGGATGGGCGCGCGACGTTCCTCGTCCATCCCGAAGATTCACAAGCCAAGTTTTCGTTTCTCTTCGACGAGTCCACGCACCAGGTCGCGCATGGCGAAAGCGTGGTTCCGCTCAAGCATTGCATTCGCGTGCTCAATGGCTTCGGAAAGTCGCTGGAAGTGATTCTGCCTAAGCTGGGTAACGGCTACATCGTGCCCGATGCCAGTGCCGGCCGCGATCTGGCATTGGAAAATCCCGATGCTTTCTTCCTTTCCAAGTCGGGCGAATGTTTCCACAACGTCACCGTGACCGGCGGCAAGCAGCGCAGCCAGGGACCGCTCTCCATGAAGCGCGAACTGCGCGAGGTGCTGCAGCAGATGGGCGAGATGGAGCGCGCCATGGCCGACGAAGAGTTGCGAGTGGTCGCGCTGGGCCGCGAAATCTACGAATTGACCGGACTGCTGCACCGACTGGAAGACGACAAGCGCGAAGGCGAGCGCCAGGCCATGACTTCCGGCCACACGCTTCGCCAACTCGAAGCTGAGATGGTACGAGTACGCGAGCGCCTATCCACCTACGAGCGCGAACTGGCCCGCGTCGGCGAAGAACGCAATCAGCAACAGACGTTGATCGCGCAACAAAGCGGCGAGCTGTCGGCGCAGGAAGAACAGCGGCGCCAGCTTGAGATGGAAATGCAGACTGCGCAGAGCAGTCTGGAAGGCCTGCGCTTGCGCCGTGACGACGCCGCCCAACTGGCCAGCGAAGTTCGGGCGCACCTGGCAACTCTGGAAGAGCGCCGCCGCGGAGCGGTGACGACAGTGCAGCGCATCGAGGCGATGGTGTCGGAGATCTCGGCGCAACTGGCGAAGCTGAAGTCGCAACTGGAGTCGGCTGCGGCCGAGAAGCAGCAACGCGAAGCCGAGAACGTTCGCCTGGCGGAGCAGGTGGTCGGCTGGACTGCCGAGCGCGAACTCGCGCACAGCCGCGATCGCGAACTGCAAGCCGAGCTGCAGACCGTCCGAGTACGCATTGTCGAGCTGGAAGAGGCGCTCAAGGCGGCCCGCGAAGCCCTCGACGTCGCGCGTGATCGTCGCGGCGAACTTTTCGCCGCCCAGGCGCGCGTCGAATCCGATGTGCAGCACATGTCAGAGACCTGCGTGCAGGAGCTAAGCCAGCAGCCGCATGAGTTGATGGCCGACGATTCCCTGCCCCACATCGCCGCCGAAGCGCTCGCCAGTGAGGAAGAGGCTTATCGCGAAACGCGTGCGCGCCTCGACAACATGGGTCCGGTGAACATGATGGCGTTGGAAGAGTACAAAGAAATCGCGCAGCGTCACGAGTTTCTGGAAACACAGCGGTTGGATCTGCTGCAGGCCATCGAGAACACGCAGAACACGATCAAAGAGATTGACACGATCTCGCGGCAGAAATTTGAAGAAGCTTTCAAGATCATCAACGAAAATTTCTCCCGCACCTTCAGCAAACTCTTCGGCGGAGGCCAGGGCTTCATGCGCCTCACCGACATCGAGAACTCAGCGGAAAGCGGCATTGACGTGGTCGCCTCGCCTCCGGGCAAGAAGCTGCAAAATGTGCTGCTACTTTCCGGCGGCGAGAAGGCGCTGACCGCGCTGGCGCTGCTGGTCGGCATCTTCCAGTATCAGCCCAGCCCGTTCTGCATTCTCGATGAGGTGGACGCGCCGCTCGACGAAGCCAACATCGGCCGCTTCACCGAACTGATTCGCGAGATGAGCTTGCAAACCCAGTTCATCATCATTACCCACAGCAAGCGGACCATGGGTATGGCGCCGGTCCTCTACGGCGTCACCATGCAGGAACCGGGAGTGTCGAAGCTGGTGTCAGTGCGCTTCCACGAAGAGCCGGCCCGGCTGGCAGTGGCAACGGCGTAGCCGGCACGTTGTGATGTTTGTCTCTGCCGTCCCTACGGGACTCGGGATCCTTCTTCATGTCTACCCAGCGCTGAAGCGCTGGGCTAAGCTCTTTCGTCCCGCTGCGCGGAACTCGCGTGTTGCCCATGGCAGCGTCAGCTGCGAGTGTTTTGGAACCGCGAGTACCTTCTGCCGCCAGTCACAAACTCCCCGCCGCCATTGCGATATACTTTAGGGTTTGCCCACCAATGTTTGTGAGCAGTAGCCCGCAAGCTGCTCTACTTCTGGAAGGAGAACTTTTTCCCAATGTCATCCGCCGCCGTTTCCTACGCACGCGAGAACCAAAAACGCTTTCTCGACGAGTTGAAAGATTTGCTTCGCATCCCCAGCGTCAGCACCGCCGAAGAGCACAAAGACGATGTCCGCAAGGCTGCCGAGATGGTGGCCAACGATCTGAAGCGCATCGGCTTCGAGCATGTCGAGACCATCCAAACCCAAGGCCATCCGCTGGTTTACGCCGACTGGCTGCACGCCTCGGGCAAGCCGACGGCGCTGTGTTATGCGCACTACGACGTGCAGCCGGCCGAACCGCTGGACGAGTGGAAGTCGCCCCCATTCGTGGATAAGGACGCTTATCCCGTCAAGGGCGACGAAGCAGAGGCTTGCAAACAAGCGTGGACATTACCCAGCGAGCGCAACAATAACATCTACGCGCGCGGCGCCGTCGACGACAAAGGGCAGCTCTGGATGCAGCTCAAAGCTTTTGAGTCGCTGTTCAAGGCGGGCAACGGCAAACTCCCCATCAACGTCCGCGTGCTGATCGAAGGCGAAGAGGAAGTCGGCGGCGAGAGCATCGAAGCGTTCGTGAAGAAGAACGCGACCTCGGACAAGCTGAAGGCCGACTTCGCTCTGGTCACCGACACCGAGCTGTTCGCTCCCGATCTTCCTACGTTGTGCGTGGGCCTGCGCGGGCTGCTCTATACCGAGATTCAGGCGCAGGGAGCGAAGAGCGATCTGCACTCCGGTGTGTACGGCGGAGCGGCGCCCAATCCGCTGTTCGCGCTGGTCGAGATCATCAGCAAGCTGAAGGATGCGGACGGAAAGATCCTCATCCCCGGGTTCTACGATGACGTACAGAAGCCGACCGCCGACGAATTGAAGGCCTGGGAGCGTCTGCCCTTCAATGAAGAGGACTATCGCAAGGCTGAAGTGGGGTCGAGCGTGCTGACCGGCGAGCCTGGGTATTCGGTGCTTTATCGCACCTGGGCGCGTCCCACGCTGGAGGTCCACGGCATGCCGGGCGGCTTCGTCGCTCCGGGCGCAAAAACGGTGATTCCCGCGCGCGCGTCGGCCAAAGTCTCGATGCGACTGGTGCCCAAGCAAGACCCGGACGACATCCTGAAGAAGTACACTGAGTTCGTGAAGAAGCTGACGCCCAAGGGCATCGCGATCAACATCAAGGTGCACAGCAAGGGCCCGGCGTGCGTGGTGAATACCGACAACAAGTTCGCGCGCGCCTCGGTGGAGGCGATGCACGAGATCTTCGGGAAGGACACCGTGTACATTCGCTCGGGTGGTTCCATTCCGATCGTGACCCAGTTCGAGGAAGACCTGAAGATTCCCAGCATCATGATGGGCATGGGTCTGCCCGACGACAACCTGCACGCCCCCAACGAGAAGTTCCACATCCCCAACTTCTATCGCGGAATCGAGTCGATCATTCGCTTTTTCCAGATCTTGGGGCAGTAGGCAGAGATTAGGGGCTAGTAAAAAGTAGAGTGCTCCACCCAAGTCGGGTTTACTTGGGTGGGGATTTTTTACGGCGCAGCCAGCAGCGCCGATATAGTAATAACGCGGGCTTGCTGCACGATACGTAATTGACGGCCGGCGCAAGATCGGGTGAGCCTATCCACCCCTTCGCCAAAATACTCCGCTCCAGTCCACTTCGTGAATCGGGTCGGTGATTTCCCTCGCCGCGCGGAATTCCGTAACCGCCCGTTTGCACTGAGGAAGGACCCCGTAATCGTCCACAATCACAAATCCGCCCTCAGCAACCTTGTCGTACAGCGCATTCAAGGCATCCATGGTGGACTCGTACATGTCACCATCCAGGCGCAACAGCGAAAGGGTGCGAATCGGCGCAGACGCTAACGTATCTTTGAACTACCCCGGCAAGAAGCGCACCTGGTCGTCCAGCAGCCCATACCGCTCAAACAGGTCACGCACCGTTTCCAGATCGATGGCCAACATGGGGTAGCGCGCCGCGGTGAGATCAAGTCCCTCATCCTCTTTCAGAGTAGGCGCCGGCAGACCCTGGAACGAGTCGGCCACCCAAACCGTGCGCTCTTGCACTTGGTGCGCCGCCAAAAAGCCCCTCATGAAGACCACTGCGCCGCCCCGCCAGACGCCGCATTCAATGCAGTCGCCGGGAATTCGATCTGCCAGCACTCGCTCCAGACAGGATTCGATGTTTTCCAGCCTGCGGCGTCCGATCATAGAGTGTTGGAATCCGAGGTTCTGAATCGTCCTGCCGTAGTTGATGCCGACTTCGCGAAGCTTCACGTACTCGTCATACATCGCTGGCCGATGCCGGCGAATGTCGAGGAAGACCTCCTGCCTGAATTTCTCCTGTCCGTCCAGGCACGAGCGCAGATAAATCAATCGGAGTTCATTCTCGACATAAAGCTCTTCGAGAATGCTTTTCTTGAGAAGGTCGAGGTAGAGCCAAGTAGGAGATCGCATGGGGATAATGTTTGTCGAAAGCGTCCTTCCGCTACTGGAAATCATACTCGCGCCGGCCGGCGCCAGGGTCGGCCCGCTCTTGGAATCCATTTTGTTGCGCGGGAGTTAGAACGCTTGCCACCACGGTGACAACCACGTTCACACACAGCGCGACAAAACCAGCATTCAATCCGATGAACGGGTCGTGTTTGCTGAATACAAGGACCATCGCCATGCCCACTCCCGCCACGATACCGGCGAAGACCCCTGCCGTAGTCACGCGTTTCCAGTAGAGACCGAAGATTACGCCGGGAAAGAACTGCGCGATTCCGGCATAGGCCAGCAGCAGCAAGCCGACCAGCGTTGTGGAGCTGTAAATTGCAAAATATAGGGCAATGCTGGTGATCACCACTACCATGACTTTCGCCAGCTTAGCTACGTCATCGTCCTTCATGGATGGCTTGAATATCGGCCGGAAGAAATTCTTGGTGAACAAAGTGGCGGCACTCAGTATCAAGATGGCTGCCGGAACCATGGCCGTCAGTGCGCCCGCTCCGCCAACCACTCCCAGAAACCACGGAGGGAAGGTCTGGCGCACCAAGGTCAACAGCGCCAGATCGCCGCTTTTGAGCCCCGGCAGGACCAGGATTGCCGTGTAACCGACAAAAAACAGCAACGGCAAGGTAATGCTGTAAAGCGGCATGATCACGGCATTGCGGCGCAGCGTATCGCCGCTCTTTGCGGTAAACACGGAACCGAATGCATGGGGCCACATGTAGAAGCCAAACGCGGTGAGCAGCACAGTCGAGATGTACCAGGCGTGTCCCATGTTGCTGGTGCTGCCCGGCATGGTGAGATGCGCCGCCTTGGCCAGGGTCAGCGCTTTGAACATGGGCCGGATGCCGCCGAAATAGTGGTACGGGATCCCTATGCCGATGCTGAAGGCGGCAATCAGCATGAGGGAATCCTTCAACACGCTAACCCACGCCACTGCCCGAATGCCGCTGGCAAAAACGAATCCGGCGACGATGACGAAGGCAATCAACATTGCCAATGGGCGGCTGATCGCCTGGAAGCTCGCCACCTCCACAATGATTCCCAGTCCGGTCAGTTGCAACTGCAAGTAAGGGACGATGAAGATCACGCCGACGATGGCCACCAGCGAGGCCAGGTGTTTGCTGCCGTAGCGCTGCTGGAAGAAATCGGACTCGGTGTGCAGGGCGAATTTTCGGGCCGCCTCCCAGATCTCCGGCAGGATAAAAAACGATATGACGTAAGCCAGGGTGATGTAGGCGATGACATAAAGTGTCGGCCCACCCCGCGAATAGGCCCAGCCGCTGGCTCCCAGAAAAGCGAAAGTGGTGTAGATCTCTCCCGCCATCAAGAGCCAGACGAAGATCAAGCCAAAGCCCCGGCCCGCCACCGTCCACTGCTCCAGGTTCATCTGCCGGCGCCGCCCCGAGTAGATACCGGTGATTGCACCCAGCAGAATGATGCCGAAGATCACGGCCATGGCAATCGTGCTGGGTTTCATTCGCTCGCACCTTTGCCATTGCTTCGATCATGCAGCCGGTATGCGCCCCACAAGCAGGCGCTAGTCAGCGGTATCCAGCAGATCAGCCAAAACAGGTTGAAGGGAAGTCCCAGCACCAATGGATAGACCCGGTCCCATAGCGGCACCGAAAAGCAGATCGCAACAAAGGGAACAAATGCGAGGAGTAAAGCCCCGGTTCGGGGTTTTTTCATTGAACTAATGTAGGCTCCGTCACCGGCGTGGTCAACAGTCGTCTGGCCATCTGCCAAGCAGTTGAAGAGCGGGAAAAACGTTACGATAAAGAGCGTTGGCCGTTGGCGCTCTCGCCCATCGCCGCGGACCGAAGCCTACAAATAAACTTCGCTCTACGCGTAATGCGCGGCGTTTTTCGCGATGAATTCCTGCTTGTCGGCCGGGACCTCATCCACGATGAAAACCGAATTGGTCGGGCACACGGGAACGCAGGCGCCACAATCAATGCAGCCTTCCGGGTCCACATACAACTGGGTCGCGGCTTCGAACCCCTCTTCGTCCTTCTTGGGGTGTATGCAGTCGGTCGGACAAGCTTCGACGCAGAGTTCATCTTTGGTGCAGGTATCGGTAATGATGTATGCCATGATTGCGATCTCCAATTTGGTATGGTTGCTGCCACCCTCATCGCGACAGCGCGGCGGTCCTTCCGCCAGTCCCAATGTACAAATTCCTCAACCATCAAGGCGGTGATGCCAATCACTCCCCTGTTGTGAGCTAGCGCACATCGTGCACGCAAGAGGTTATCGCCAGCACGGGGAGAAACCCGCCCTGATTCTTTGCAAGCCCCTCAAAGGAGTGCCCTTCCAGCATTCCCTCCATTGCCATCGCGATCGACTTGTTTCCACCACGGATCGGATCTTGGATTTATCTCTTGCCAGGACAATCGGTGTCACTCAGGATGACAAGTTAACAATCTTCATTACGAGACTGACGACTGGCCGCGGGCGCGGGTCTGTCGGAAATTCTTCCCTGCTTGCGCTCTATCTAAATACCATGGTACATTGCTACCATGACAACAGAGCATACTGCCCAAGCCATCGTCGTCGAACGGGTCCAGACCGGCGTTCGCATGGAAAAACGTCTGCTCAAGGTGCTGAAGGGACTGGCCGAGCTTAAAGACCTAACTCTCGGCGATTTGCTGGAGGGCATCGTGCTGCACGCCTTCGAGGGCAACGCGCCGTTTTCTCCCGCGACCCTGAAGGAAATCGAACAGCTTCGCAAAATCTATGGCCTCACCCTCAAGGCCACCGACAGCCATAAGCTCAAGGAGCGTCAGCGATGAAATGGGAACTGGCAATCTCCGCTGTTATGTCGTTCGTCGCTATAGTTACATCTAGCACCGCCTGTGCTCAGGCGCCGCCAGCTTCCACGGAGGCTGCGCCGCTCCACACGCGCACCGAATTCAGCTTCACGGTGGACGCGCCCTTCGATCAGGTTGCGCCGCTGTTTGGGGCAAATGAGGAGCGCAAATGGTCCCCAGGCTGGAATCCGCAGTTCATTTATCCCACCCCTGCGTGCGATCTGCAGGGCATGGTATTCAAAGTTGCACATGGGCAATTGACCAGCGTATGGGTCAACACGGCGTTCGATCTGGCGGCCGGGCACATCCAGTATGCGTACGTGCTGAACGACGCTATGGCGACGCTAATCGACATTCACCTGACGCGAGAGAGCGCACAGAAGACCGGGGTTACCGTTGTCTACGAGCGCACCGCGTTGCTGCCCGAAGCGAGCGAGCATGTCCAGTACTTCACCAAGAGCGACGCGGGAGCAGGCAAGGAGTGGGGTGACGCAATGAACAGCTACTTCGCCAAGCTTCGTACGACGGGGCCGCAGAAATAACAGTCGGCTGTGCGGCAGCTTCAAGCATTGCCGTGTCATCCTGAGCGAGGAGCGCAGCGACGAGTCGAAGGACCCCTATGCCTGCCAGACCGCCTGCGCGCGTAGACATTCTTTGTCTGCGCGAACAGCGAATGGCGAACAGCGAAGAGCGGACTCCTACAACTCTCTCCGCCCCTCCATCGCCTTCTGCATGGTGACCTCGTCGGCGTACTCGATATCGCTGCCCACGGGAACGCCGGTGGCGATGCGCGTGACCTTTACCGACGCCGACTTGAACAATCGCGAAAGATAGGTCGCCGTGGCTTCGCCTTCGACCGTGGGATTGGTTGCTACGATCAACTCGTCCACGTCTCCCGCCTCCACTCGCTTCACCAGATTGCTGATGCGCAACTGGTCGGGACCCACACCATGCAGCGGTGACAGCGCCCCGTGCAGCACGTGGTAGACGCCGTTGTAGTGGCGCGTCTTCTCGATGGCGGCGATGTTGGTCGGCTCCTCGACCACGCAAACCAGCCGCAGGTTGCGCGTGGCGCTGGTGCAATAGGTGCAGGGATCCACATCGGTAATGTTGTTGCAGACGGAGCACAGGCGCAGGCTGGCCTTCACCTCGCGAATGGCATCAGCCAGCAGCTCGGCGTCTTCGTCGCTGGAGCGCAGAATGTAAAACGCGAAGCGCTGCGCGCTCTTGCCGCCCACGCCGGGCAGCTTCTTCAATTCTTCAATCAGTCGAGCCATGGGCTCGGCAAATCTCGACACCCTGTTCCCCCACTCACATTCCCGGCAGGCCCATGCCGCCGAACATGCCGCCCAGACTGGACTTCAGCGCCTCATCCACTTTACGCGATGCCTCATTTACCGCGGCGATCACCAGGTCCTGCAGCATCTCGATGTCGCCCGATTTTACCACCTCGGGTTCAATGACGACACTCAGCAACTGCTTCTGACCGGTCATCTTCACCGTCACGCTGCCGCCGCCGGACGAGGCTTCAATCGTGACCTGCTGCATTTTTTCCTGCAGCTTCTCCGCCTGCTGCCGCGCCAGCGCCAGCATTTCCTGCAAATTGAATCCACCCATGAACTCTCCCAATCTTAGCTGTGATCTTTGTGGTCGATCACGGTACGAATCTCGGCGCCGAACTTTTCCTGCATGCGCTGCACAATGGAATCGGCCGCAGCCCGACTGCGCGCGCCCGCGCCGTTGGTTGGCCGCGGAGGCGCTGGCTTCGGCGCGACCTGCGTGCCGCCACTCACCATCTTGAACTTCAGCGGCCTGCCCGCGGTCTTGCTCAGCGCTGCTTGAATCACGCGCCTCGGTTCCGGCCCCAGGGCTACGTCGATCAGTACCTGCGACATGGCGACCGTAACGCAAACATCCACGCCGCGCACCGACCACTCCGCTTCTTCAAGGTTGTGCGCCAACATCTGCTGTCCAGCATCTTCCAAGGCGGTCAGCACCGCCTTGCGCGCCGACTCCACCGAAAACTCATGGTTCTGTGACTGAACATCGGTCTCTGGTTCAAGGGCGATGGCTGTTGCGACACTGCCATCCATTGTTGGCGCCACGGCGTCCGCCGAATTGCCCGCCTCTGCCGTGATGCTCGAAGATGGAACCGGAGCGGGCGTGCTGGGTTCCTTGGCGAACTCCGGCTGGGCTTCAGCTTTGGGTCCGCTCTTACGCTTGCGGTCTGCCTCGAACGGAGAAGGCCGCGTGAACGGCGATGCTGCGGGGGTCCGCGACGATTGCGACTCCAACTCGCTGGTCGCCCGCGACGTCGCGCTCGGTCGCGCCGCCGGAGAAGCTGCCGGTCGCGACGTCCCAACTCCGGCTCGCAACGATGACCCCGACCCACCCGTCTTCCCCGCTTCTCCACTCAGCAATTCTTCCAGCGGCAACAATCGCTGGGCGTGCACCAGCTTCAGCAGGCCCAACTCCAGGTGGAAGCGCTGCTCCTGCTTGTAACCCAGATCGCTGTGCGTGCGCAGCATGATCTGCATGAAGCGCGCCAGGTCTTCCTCGCTGAAGCGTTCCGCCACGCGCGCTACGCGGGCGCGCTCGTCGGAGGAAATCTGCAGCACCGGCGAATCGCTCCCCGCCACTTTGGCCACCATCACGTTCCGCAGGAAGCGCAACATTTGCCGGGCAAAGTGCTGCGCGCTTTGTCCTTCCACCAGCAGCCGGTCGATGGCCCGCAACACATCCGCGCTGGAGTTGCGCGCCACCGCGTCCATCACCTCTTCCAACACATCCGAAGAAACTGTTCCCACCAGGCCGCGCACCACATCGCCACTCAGCGTGGTCCCACAGCAAGCGATGGCCTGGTCCATAATGCTGAGCGCGTCGCGCATGGAACCGTCGCCCACTTCCGCCAGCATGGCGAGGGCGTTGTCGTCGTATGTAATGCCCTCTTGTTTGGCGATATCGCGCAGTTGCTGCACGATGTCGTCGAAGCGCACGGCGTGAAAGCTGAAGTGCTGGCAGCGCGAGCGGATGGTCTGCGGAATGTCCTCCGGCTGGGTCGTCGCCATCATGAAGACGATATGGCCGGGCGGCTCTTCCAGCGTCTTCAGCAGCGCGTTGAAGGCGGCGTCGGTGATCTGGTGCGCCTCGTCGAGAATGTAAATCTTGAAGCGGTCGCGCGCCGGACGATAGCGCGCGGCTTCGCGCAACTCGCGAATCTCGTCGATGCCACGGTTGGTGGCCGCGTCGATCTCGATCACGTCCACCGAGTTGCCGCCGCGGATTTCGACGCACGAGTCGCAAACCCCGCATGGCTCGGGCACGGGATGGTCTTGCGACTGGCAATTCAGCGCCATCGCCAATATGCGCGCGATGGTCGTCTTGCCAATGCCGCGGTGGCCGCTAAAGATGTAGCCGTGAGCGACGCGCCCCTGCGCGATGGCATTCTTCAGCGTGCGGGTGACGTGCTCCTGCCCGATCACCTCGGAGAACTTTTGGGGACGGTATTTGCGCGCCAGAACCTGATAACTCATGGGAGGGGAAAAGTTGATTATACAGTCCGGCGAGAACGGGTAGAGCGGCGCTTTTTACCCTCCCCGCTCTCCCTTCGCATGAGGATGGGTGCGGTCGTAAACCTCCATCACGTGTTTCACGGTGAGTTGCGTGTAGCGCTGCGTGGTCGAGAGACGTTCATGGCCGAGCATCTCCTGGATGGCGCGCAGGTCGGCGCCTTCCTCCAGCATGTGCGTGCCGAAGGCGTGGCGCAGGGTGTGCGGATGCACGTCGGGCGAAAGTCCGCGCGCGACAGCGATCTGCTTCACAATGCGACCCACGCTCCGGGTGGTTAGCCGCGAGCCGCGAAGGTTTATCAGCAGCGCGCGCTCGGTCGTGCGCTTGGTTTCGTCCAGCACTCGTTGGCGCGCCGGTAGATAGGCTTGTACCGCCGCCTTCGCCGAGTCGCCAAACGGGACAAATCGTTCCTTCCGGCCCTTGCCTCGCACCAGAACCAGTTCGTTGGACCACCGGATATCGTCAACGTTGATGCCGATGAGTTCTGAATTGCGGATGCCGCAGCCATAGAGCAGTTCCAGGATTGCCTGATCGCGCTCCGTGAATGCCGAACACTCGGGCATGGCCGCATCGAGGACCGTATTCACCTCTTCGATGGTAGGTACGCGCGGCAGTTTTTTCGGCAGCCTCGGCGTGGCGACCAGGGCCGCCGGATTCTGCTCGACCTCACCTTCCTGCGCCAGCCACTTATAGAGCGACCGCAATGCGGCCAGTGCACGCGCCACCGACGTTTTGCTAAGCCCGCGCTCGTACAGGCTGGAGAGATAGCCGCGAATCAACACATGGTCGATGTCGCGCCAGCCCTGCGGGCCAACGTATTCGGCGAACTGGGCCAGGTCGGTGCGGTAGGCCTTGATGGTATGCGCCGAGGCATTGCGCTCCTGCAGCGACCGAATGAACTGCGCCACAGCTTTCTCGACAATGGTTGCGCTGCGCTTGGTCATTCGCTCTTCCCTGCCCGCTTGCCCCGCGGATGATGCTCCTTGTACACGCGATTCAGCCGGTCGAGCGCGAGGTGGGTGTAAACCTGCGTCGTCGAAATGTCGGCGTGGCCGAGGATGGTCTGCACTGTGCGCAAGTCGGCGCCGTTCTCGACCATGTGGGTGGCGCAACTGTGGCGCAGCATATGCGGGCTGGCATGGCGAACCGATTGCGCCGAGGCATCGTTTACCACCTGCCACACCCGCTGCCGCGTAATCGGCCGTGCCCCGCGGGCAATGAAGAGGAACGGAGACGACTTCTCGGCCGCCAGCACTGAACGAGCATGCTGCAAATATTGCTGCACCATTTGCTGCGCAGCATGCCCCAGCGGAACGATGCGCTCCTTGTCGCCTTTGCCTCGCACCAGGACGTAACCCAACTCCAGCTTCAGGTCTTCCAGCTTCAGGTTGATGACCTCTGAGACACGCAACGCGCCGGCATAGAAAACTTCCAGCATCGCCCGATCACGGTCCGTGAGTGCTTGCGACCGGCGATCGTCCTTGGCTCGCGGCGGTCCCTGCAGCACGCTCTCGACCTCATCGGTGGCCAGCGATTTCGGCAGCACCTTCCATTGCCGCGGCGAATCGATGTTCAGAGTGGGGTCGACGGTGATGTAACGGTCGAGCAAAAGGTACTTGTAGAAGTGCCGCAACGCGGAAAGCTTGCGCGCTACGCTCCGTCCGTCGACGCCATTCGAGAGCAGCGCATTGAGGAAATCGCGCACATCCTGCCGTCGCGCCTCGCGCAGCGCGCGCTTGCGCTTCAATAGAAACTCGGAGTACTGATCGAGATCCGAGCGGTAGGCCGAAACGCTCAACGGCGCCAGGCCTTTCTCAACCTTGAGGTAGTCGAAGAAGGAATTCAACAGCCGCAGATTGGGATCGATACTCTGCACGAGATGAGTATGAGCCCACGCGGGCCCTGGGGGAATAACAAGCGAGGTACCGGGCAGTGCGACAAATAATTATTTACCACGGAGACACGGAGATCACGGAAAAGATTCGATAGAAATCAAAACCCCGGGTCCTCCCTGTCTCCGTGGTAAGAACAGCGCTTTTCGTTCCAATGGTTGTTCGCGAAGAATCCAGTCCCGCTCTGCGGGACGGCTCAGTTTAGCCCAGCACGGAGCCGCAGGCGGAGTGCTGGGTAACGTAGAAGATTGATCCGAGTCCCGTAGGGACGGCAGAGATTCGTCGCGGTAATCCGAAAATGCATTTCCTGGCAGGGTGTTTGCAGTCTGCGCGTGTTAGGTTCCGCCCAGTTCCTTCCTCACCGATTTCAGTACCTCCACCGCATTGTGCGGGCTGCGCGGATCTTCCTCATGCTTGAAGAACGCGTACGTTTCCAAGCCATCGGCGATGCAACGCCCCACGCGATCGACCAGCTTTTTCAGATCGTCGGCCGAGTAGCTGGGCTGGCGAAAACGAAAATAGATGTAACTGGCGGTGCGGACCTCGGGCGTGTTGAGCTTCTCTGTCTCGGCGATGCAGAGCGTCGCGTTGCGGTCGTGCAGAGCCTGGTAAATCTCGTCGCTGAACCACGACGCGTGCCGGAACTCGAATGCGGCTTTGAAGTTGGCCGGCAGGAGCGCCAGGAAATCTCGCAGCAGGGCGACATCCGCCTTGGCGGTGGGCGGCAGTTGGAAGAGCACCGGCCCCAGTTGCGTGGCCAGCGGCTGCAGCGTGGGCAGGAACCGTTGTATGGCTTCTTCGACGTTCTGCAGCCGGCGAATGTGGGTGATGTACTGGTTGGCCTTCAGAGCGAAACGGAAGTTCGGACCGACATCCGCCATCCAAGCGGTTGCGGCCTTTTCCGACAACTGGCGGCGGAAGGTGTAGTTCACCTCGACCGCCGTAAGCTGTGTCGCGTAGTACCTCAGGAAGTTCTTCGACGAAACTTCCTTGGGATAGAAGTCGGGCTTCCAAATGGTATACGCCCAACCCGAGGTGCCGACGTAAAGTGGGAGATTGGGAGCGTCGGGGGCCTGGGTTGCCGCGCTGGTTGGTTCGGTGGTGGCCGATGCGTCGTTTTTTCTCTTGCTGGCTGAACTCATCGCGCCGGAAACAATATCACACGTGTTTGCGAGTAGGAGACGACTTTTTCGCCCCGCTGACCTTGCTCTTCGCGCGTGGGGTCGCTGCCTCCTTCGGCGGCTTCAGAACCGCGACGCGCTTCGTCGCCGACACTGATTTCGCAGCCCCGCCCGCTTCCACCCGCTGCAGCGTCTCCACTGGCGGCATCTTCTGCTTCAACTTCAGCACCGGCTCGAACAGATCGCCGTATTTCTTGGCCCGTGCCAATACCTTATCGGATTCGAATACCAGCAAAGTTGGATCGCCCTTCTTCAGGCAAGTCTCAACTTCCCCCCACTTCACCGGCGTGGAAACTGTCGGCCGCTCTTTGGCGCGCAACGAGTACACGCACACCGTCGTCTTGTGATCGTCGTTCTGGCTCCAGTCCACCAGCACCTTGCCGGTGCGTAGCGCCTTCTTCATGTCGGAGACGACCAGGTCCGGATGTTGCCGCTCCAGCAATCGGGCCAGCTCATGGGCAATGGATTTGGTCTGGTCGTAAGTAACGGCGGTGTTCAGCGGAACGTAAATCTGCAGACCCTTCGACCCTGAAGTTTTTGCGAAACTCTGCAACTGTAGTTTGGCGAAGATGTCGCGCACCCACAAGCCGACCTGGCAACATTGCACAATGTTGGCGGGCGGGCCAGGGTCGAGATCGAAGACGACAAACGTCGGCCGCAGGATATCTTTACCAAGTGACAAGCTGGTATGCAGCTCAAGATCCGCGAGATTGGCCGCCCAGACCAGTGTCGGCAGGTCTTCGGCCAGGCAGTAGTTCATCCACTTGTTATTGCCTTCGCTCCACACGCGCGCGGTCTGCACCCAATCGGGACGATGCTCGGGACAATTCTTCTCGTAAAAAAATTGACCGCTCACGCCGTTGGGGTAGCGCTTCATGGTCAACGGCCGCCCGCGCAGGTGCGGCAGCAACAGCGGTGCGATGCGCACGTAGTAGTCAATCACCTGTCCCTTGGTGAATCCGGCTTCGGGATACAGAACCTTGTCGAGGTTCGAAAGCTTCAGGTACTTTCCCTCGATGTCAACCACGGTCTCTTTGGCCATTGGTTCCTCACGCGCTGCACAGAAATGATGCAGGTTGAGCGAGCAAGTATGCAACTTACGGGAGAATCGTGGCGAGATTCGATTGGAATGAGCGGGCGTGGCTGCTCTCCTCCGTTTGACTTGCGCGTCCTTATCTGTAACTTTTTAACTTGTGCATAGTCACGTCTGCCCTATGGAGGCACGATGAACCGCTGGTTTGCCAAACTGACTTTCCTGCTCTTGCTGGCGATCGCTTTGCCGCTAGCGGCGCAGGACCTGTCGTCCTACGAAAAGCGAGTCTCGGTGAAGACCCTGCCCAACGGCCTGACGGTCGTCCTTTGGCGACGGCCCGAAGCCCCGGTATTTTCGTTCTTTACCCTGGTTGACGCCGGCTCCGCTCAGGATCCCCGCAACGAGACTGGTCTGGCGCACATGATGGAGCACATGGCCTTCAAAGGCACGCCCGACATTGGCACCACTGACTATGCCGCTGAGAAGCCCGCGCTGGAGAAGGTGGAGCAAACCTATGCGGCGTATGAAGCGGAGCGCATCAAGCGTGTGGGCCAGGATCCGCAGAAGCTGGCGCAGTTGAAAAGCGCGTGGGAGCAAGCCATCAAGGCCGCCGACACGTACGTCGTGCAGAACCAATTCGGCGAGATCGTGGAGAGCCACGGCGGCGTGGGTGTCAACGCGTTCACCAACTACGATGAAACTGCGTACATGTACTCGATGCCATCGAACATGATCGAGCTATGGGCGGCGCTGGAGTCCGACCGGTTGCTACACCCGGTCATGCGCGAGTTCTACAAAGAGCGCAACGTGGTGATGGAAGAGCGCCGCATGCGCACCGACAGCCGCCCGACGGGACGGCTGGTCGAACAATTCCTAGGCACGGCGTTCATGGCCAATCCCTACCATCGTCCGACCATCGGTTACGCTTCCGATCTGCAAAGCTTCTCCGCCAGCGACGCGGCCGCGTTCTTCAAGCGCTATTACGTGCCCAGCAACATGGTGGTCGGCTTGGTCGGCGATCTTGATCCCGCGCAGGTCTTCCCCATCGTAGAAAAATATTTCGGCCAGCTTTCCACCACGCCGAAGCCAGCAGAGTTGTTCACCGACGAGCCGGCACAGAACTCGGTGCGTGAGGTCACGCTGCACGACCCCTCGCAGCCGTTCTATCTGGAGGGCTACCACCGGCCAAGTTACCTGGCCCCTGACGACGCGGTTTACGACGCGATCAGCGACATCCTGTCGAACGGCCGCACCTCGCGCCTGTTCCGGTCGATGGTGCGCGACAAAAAGATTGCTGCCTTCGCGGCTGGTTTTTCCGGCTGGCCGGGAATCAAATACAGCCACCTGTTCGCATTCTATGGCGTTCCCCTCCCCGACCACACCAACGAAGAGCTGCAAAAAGCGGTGCACGAGGAGATCGACAAGCTGAAGACCCAGGATGTTACCGACGAAGAGTTGCAGATGTTCAAGACGCGCACCAAGGCCGACCTGCTTCGCGGGCTCGCCAGTAACGAGGGTTTGGCGCAACAGCTTGCGACCTACCAGACGCGCTACGGCGATTGGCGCGAGCTGTTCCGCTATCTCGATCGCGTGGACAAGGTCACCAAGGCCGACATCCGGCGAGTCTCGAACCAGGTTTTCACCGATACCAACCGCACGGTTGGCGTCATCCAGACTCAGACGGCGAGTAGCCAACCGGCACCAGGCAAAGGAGCGGAACAACAATGAGCGCGCGAGTGAACTCCATCCTTTCTTGTCATCCTGAGCGGAGCGCCCGCGCCAACTCGATTCCCGCTTGTCATCCTGAACGGAGGCGGCGTTGCGCCGCCGGAGTCGAAGGATCTGCGGTCGTCACCCCATCCCATTTCCTGCCCGCGCTCTTCTGCTTCCTATTGCTGCTGACAGCCTTCAGCTCCGCCCAAGTCAAGCCCTGGAACCAGATCCAGCCTCCTCCCCTGCCAGCATTCAAGCCTCAGGAACCCATTCGCGTTCAGTTGGCAAACGGCATGGTGATCTTTCTCCAGGAAGACCATGAACTGCCTCTGATTGACGCGACGGCGCGCATTCGCGGCGGCTCCATCTCCGCGGTGCCTAACAAGACCGGGCTCACCGATCTCTACGGCGAAGTCTGGCGCACCGGCGGCACCAAAACGAAGACGGGCGATCAGATGGACGACTTCCTGGAGGCGCGCGCGGCGAAGATCGAAACCGACAACCAGGCGGACTCGACGACAATTTCGCTGAACTGTCTGAAGGGCGACTTCGATGCTGTGTTCGAGATGTTTCTCGACCTGCTGCACAATCCCGAGTTCCGTCCCGACAAGCTGGAGCTGGCGAAGGAGCAGATGTACACGGAGATCTCGCGTCGTAACGACAACGTGGATTCCATCGTGCATCGCGAAAGCCGCATCATCGCCTACGGCAAAGACAATCCTTACGCCCGCGTTCCCGAGTTTGCAACGGTTGCCGCAGTCACCCGCGAGGACCTGCTGAACTGGCACCAGCAGTACGTGCATCCCAACAACATCATCTTCGGCATCACCGGCGACTTCGACGCGAAAGCGATGGAAGCCACGCTGCGCCAGGCATTCGATTCGTGGCAGAAAGGACCGGAGGCCAAGACGCCCGACATCAAGTTCACCCAGCCGAAGCCCGGCTTGTATTTCGTTCGCAAAGCCGACGTGAACCAAACCAGCATTAACATGCTCGATCTCGGCATCGAGCGCAGCAATCCCGATTACTTCGCCCTGACGGTGATGAACGAGATGTTTGGAGGCAGCTTCTCCTCGCGGCTCTTCAACCATCTGCGGTCCGGAAAGGGACTGGCGTACGCTGTGGGCGGAGGTGTTGGTTATAACTGGGACCACCCGGGCGTGACCGATATCCAGATGCAAACCAAGAGCGCGAGCACGGTGGAGGGCATTCAGGGAATCGACGACGAGATCGATGACTTGCAGAAGAGTGGGGCCACTCCGCAGGAACTAAAGCGCGCCAAAGACGACATCCTCAACTCGTTCATCTTCCAGTTCGACACGCCGGAAAAAGTTCTGCACGAAAAAATGGCGTATGAGTTCTATCATTATCCGCTCGATTTTCTGGAGCGCTACCGCAGTGAAGTGGAAAAGGTAACGGCGGACGATGTCTCACGCGTGGCGCGCAAGTACGTTCACAAGGACCACATGGCGGTGCTGGTGGTGGGCAACGACACGGAATTCGGCAAGCCCCTCAGCACCCTAGGCCCGGTGCAGGACGTGGATATTACCATCCCTCCGCCGCCGGCCAGCTTAATGCAGCAGGGGCCGGGCGGGCAGTAGGGGCAGAGAACGACCTTGTGCCCAATCTGGGCACAGGTGTAACATGATCCTCGAAGCACGGTGAGTATAGGTGAGGGTAATTGCGCGACGGACCTTGACGGATTTTGTGGAATCGCTCAAGGGCAGCAAGGACCGGAACGCGGTCAAGGCCGCGCTCGATTCATGGTTTCACGAAGCGGCAAGAGCGGAATGGAAGAGTCCCGCCGATCTCCGGGTCAACTATGGCAACGCAAGCGTCGTGGGATCCGACCGGGTGGTATTCAACATCAAAGGGAATAGTTACCGCCTGGTTGAAGCGGTAGATTATGGCCGGCAGATCATCTTTATCAAATGGATTGGGACCCACGCAGATTATGACAAAATCGATGTGAAGACGGTGCAGTATGGAAGTTAGACCCATTCGATCGGTCAACGATTATAAGCGCGCTCTACGGCGCGTCGAAGCGCTTTGGGGATCTCCTGCGGGTAGCTCTCAGGGCGACGAACTGGAAGTCCTGGTCACGTTGATTGAAGCCTACGAACGCGAGCATTACGCGATTGACCTGCCCAGTCCTGTCGAAGCCATAAAGTTCAGGTTGGAGCAATCGGGCAAGGATCTTCGCGAGCTGGTTGGCGTCATCGGGCAGAGGACGCGGGTTTACGAAGTGATGCGCGGCGACCGGCCTCTATCACTGAAAATGATTCGCAGTCTGCATCAGGAACTCGGGATCCCCGCCGAGGTCCTAATTCAACCAGGTCGAACGCCACGCCGAGGGCGGCAACGTCAACGTTCCGGCACCACCAGACGAGCCCACCTGCAAAATCAGCGTAGTCGAGGCTTACGAGCGTGAGGGAGTGCCCATCTTTTCGCTTGATTTTGGCGAAAGGATGGGAGAACAATCTCTGCGTGCTCACCACTGGGTTTCGCTCACACGTGCGGCCCCGCCCCGCACTCGGTAAGATAGATTCATGTCCCTCCACCGCATCCCGCCCGGCCAACATCTTCTCATCGACGCCGACGACACGCTCTGGGAGAACAATGTCTATTTTGAGCGGGCGATCGCCGACTTCATTTCATTCCTGAATCATCATGAACACACGCCCGATCAGGTACGTCAGGTGCTGTACGACGTGGAGCGCGAAAACATCTGCACCCACGGCTACGGCATGCACAGCTTCGCCCTGGCGCTGGTGCGATGCTTCGAGCAGTTGTCGGTCGAGCCGCTAACTTCCGCGCTGCACGAGACCATCCGCGGCTTTGCCTACGCCATCGCCGAGCATCCCATGGAGATCCTGCCGGAGGTGCCCGAAACGCTGGCCGACCTCGCCCAACGCCATCATCTCTTCCTGGTGACCAAGGGCAATATCACCGAGCAATCGGGCAAGGTCGAGCGGTCGGGCCTGAAGCAACATTTCACCGCCGTCGAAGTCGTGGCGGAGAAGGATGCCGCCACCTATCGCGCGGTGGTCGAGAAGTACGGCTTGTTGCGCGAGAGCACCTGGATGATCGGCAATAGTCCAAAGTCCGACATCAATCCTGCGCTGGAAGCCGGACTGCACGCCGTCTTTGTTCCTCACCACAATACCTGGATGCTGGAGCGCGGTGAACTCTGCCCCGAGGCCGGCGATGGCCGCCTGTTACAGGTCGAGAGCTTCGGCCACCTGCGCGATCACTTCTGATATCTTTTCGCCTGAACAGCGCCACGCCCCTCACCACACCTCATACCCCGGCGGGGGCGAGTGGAAGCCGGGTTTGCGCGCCATCAGCAGCAACGCGCCCAGACGCTTGAATTCGCGCAATTCCTCCGCATTCTTGAACCACTTGCCGCTGTACTCTTCCGGCGTCGGCGTCAAATCGGGCACCCGTACCGCCCGCACATCTTCGAAGGTGTGCGCCTTCAGCAACTCGATATACTCCAGCTCCGAGCGCACCTGCACGGGGACTTTCAGCTCATCGACCCAGCGCAGCGAATAGTGATTGTCCCGGTAAAGATTGATCAGAATAAACAGCTCGCCGTGTGGCGCCACCACCCGGAAAAGCTCGGCGAGGGCGCGGTCCTGGTCGGCGTAGTAATAAAAACTTTCAACTGACAGCACCTTGTCGAAGAAATTCTCTTCCCATGGAATCTGCTGGGCCGAGCCAATGACGAACATCAGGTTGTCATAGGCTGTCGAGCCGGCACGCGCGCGCCGAATCATTTCATCCGACACGTCGAGCCCGATCACCTGTCCGGGCTTGTCGCCGCTGGCTACGGCATCCGCCATCAGGCGGCTTGCCCATCCCGCTCCGCAGCCCAGATCGAGCACCCGGTCGCCCGGCTTCAGTTGCATCTGCGCCAGGGTTTGTTGAACGATGCTGATGTGGTGGTTCTCCATCTCCTCGCCGCGGCCCTGCTCGGCCCACTGGTTGAACTCCTGGCGCAAACGCTCGTCAGCGGCAATGGTTTTTTTATCGATCATGATGTCCTCGGGAGTTTAATATACGCTTGCGAAAACAATAGGTGCTGTGGGCTACAGCCACTCTGGAACTGGTCTGGACGGGCCGAGCGGCGGAATAGTATCTTTGAGCCATGCAATGAGAGCGTATTTATGCTTCGTGCTCATTGCGGGACGTCAACCTTGTTGAACGGAGATGCAGTGATGAAGAGCCGAATTCTTGCCTTGGTTGTCCTCAGTTGTCTAGCTTGCGTTACAGCCGTTGCGCAGAAAACCAACATCGATTGGGACCATCAAGCGAACTTTTCCCAATACCATACCTATGCATGGGAGAAGAGTCCTCACCCCGCGAATGGTTTGTGGGATTCGCGCATCATCGAGGTGGTCGATAAGCAGATGGCAGCTAAAGGATTCACGAAGGTTGAATCCGACCCCGACGTGTGGGTCGTGTATAGCAACAGCATTAAAGAACAGAAACAGGTGGTAGGAACCGGTTACGGCTTTGGGCCGGGATGGGGCTGGGGCTACGGCTGGGGCGGAGGGCCAGTCACGTACAACACCTGGGTAACCAAGGAGGGCACGCTGGTCGTCGAAATCGCAGATGCAAAGAACAAGCAACTGCTCTGGCGCGGCTCCGTTACGGATACCATCTCTGACAACTCCAACAAGAACATCAACACCCTCGACAGAGCCGTCGCCAAGCTTTTTAAGGGATACCCGCCCAAGGGGAAATAGAATTGCGTGAGATAAGACCATGCGTCTAGGCGATTACGTTGACGATTACTGTTCGCGTTGCAAACGCACCACCGACCACGCTGTAGTTTCGATGGCAGCGGAAGAAGCCCAGGCAGTCCGCTGCCGAACCTGCAGCTACGAACACAAGTACCGGCATAACAAGACCGGCAAAAAAGAGCTGACGAAGGAAGAAGCGTTCCAGAAGGTGCTTGCCAGTGTTACCGGTCAGTTGGGTGGCTCGGCCCCTGAGCCCGCAAAGAAGAAGCGTCCGAAATAGTCGAGTGCCCGACTGGCAGACTCGCAAAACCGGGCGCGTAGCCGCGCAGAGCGGGCCTTCATCTGCATAATTCGTGAGGATCTCGCCCTTTGAAACGGCACGGCTTCAGCCGTGCCGTAAGCTGCTGTCATTACGGTGGCTTTAGCCGCTGAGGGACTTCGGTGTTCAGACGAAGTGCGAGTTCCCTCAGGGACTGAAGCCCAACTCTCCACGCACACGTAACGGCACGGCTGAAGCCGTGCCCCTTCAAAGCTTCCTGCCTTTAGAAACGGATGAATAATCCAGGTTCAAGCCAAGCCTGGCACTTCATTAAGGAATGGGAAAACACTCCGGACGAATCCGACGCGCTGCTGTCAACCCGTGAGTTCCCCCGAAACTTAGCTGTTGGTCTTTTTGTGGCAATCCGCGCATTTCACCGGCGCCGCCTTGCCCTGATTGTTCTGCGTCTTATGGCAGCCAATGCAGAGCCCGGCGGTTGCGGTCGGATTGTGGAAGGCGGCCTGCAACTTCGTGGTAACCGGCGGTGTAGCGGGGCTGGTATGGCAATCAGAACAAGCCTGTTGTGAAGCCTTCAACGGCTTCTCCGGCTTGGACGCGTGGTGGCAAATCTCGCATTTGCCGGCCACCTTCAGGTGTGCCGTGTGGTCGAACTTTACTGCGCCCATGGGAGCGCCCTTTAGAAGGATGGGCGCCGTCGGAGCTGTCTGGGCAAGCGCACTGCCACACAGCATAAGAACGATAAGACATCCCAGTAGCATGACAAGTAATCTGTTAGCTTTCACAATGCCTCCAAAGATGGCGATGAAGAAACCTTGGGACCCAGCAGCACAGTCCCCCGGCACCTTGCATTCTAGGCAACCGCTGGCCTCGCCGCTGTGATGGCGGTGTCATGGGAGTGTGACCAGGTTGGGCAACCAGCCTGTTTCCGCACCACAGCGGCACACACCTGTATGTGACGGCGGTCACAGACTGATTAGTGCCCCCATCACTGCCCCCTTTCACACCGCCCGCTATCTTGAACAGTAGCGAATTCTTAAGCATCTACAGACCGTGTACCTGAGCCCGGCCTGGGGGATAAAAACGACGTGAAAACAACTGAATATCCTGCTGCCGCGGCCATCAATGACGCCAACACCGCCCAGGCGCGCGGTGGAACCAACACCGCAGAACCTTCGCCCGAGGACAAAAAGCTTGTTGAGGGGAAAGGGTCGAGACAAAAAGTGACCCTCGATGGCAACGAGGCCGTCGCCTACGTGGCCTACCACGTCAGCGAGATCGCCGCCATTTATCCCATTACGCCTTCCTCGCCCATGGGCGAGTCGTCAGACGCGTGGTCGTCCATCGGCGAAAAGAACATCTGGGGCACAATTCCCAAGGTCATCGAAATGCAGAGCGAAGGCGGCGCGGCCGGCGCGTTGCACGGCGCTTTACAGGCAGGCGCACTCGGCACTACGTTCACCTCGTCGCAGGGTCTGCTGCTAATGATCCCTAACATGTACAAGATTGCGGGCGAACTGACCCCGACGGTGATTCACGTGGCGGCGCGTTCCATCGCCGCCCAGGCCCTGTCCATCTTCGGCGACCACTCGGATGCCATGGCCACTCGCCAAACCGGATTCGCCCTACTGTCGTCGAACTCGGTGCAGGAGGCGATGGACCTGGCGTTGATCGCGCACGCCGCCACGCTGGAGTCGCGCATTCCCTTCTTGCATTTCTTCGATGGCTTCCGCACCTCGCATGAAGTTTCCAAGATCGAACAGCTCAGCCTGGACGATATGCGCGCCATGATTGACGACGATCTGGTTCGCGCTTTTCGGGAACGCGCGCTCTCGCCCGACCATCCGGTGTTGCGCGGCTCGGCGCAGAACCCTGACGTTTATTTCCAGGGCCGCGAATCGGTGAATCCGTACTACCTGGCCTGTCCCACCATCGTGCAGAACACGATGGACAAATTCGCCAAGCTGCTCGGCCGTGAATACCGGCTCTTCGAGTACGCGGGCGCGCCGGATGCCGAACACGTCATCATCGTCATGGGCTCAGGCGCCGAAGCCGTCCAGGAAACTGTGGACTATCTGACCGCGCAAGGTCGCAAGGTTGGCGTGCTGAAGGTTCGCCTGATGCGGCCGTTCTCCATCGAACACTTTCTGCAAGCGTTGCCTTCGACGGTGAAGAGTATTGCCGTGCTGGACCGCACCAAGGAACCGGGAAGCATCGGTGAGCCGCTGTATCAAGACATCATCACCGCCCTGACCGAGGGCTTCACTGCGGGCAAGGCCCCGATGGCTGCGTTTCCCAAGGTTATCGGCGGCCGCTATGGATTGTCGTCGAAAGAGTTTACCCCGGCGATGGTGGCGCGGATTTTCGACGAGCTGAAAAAGCCCAATCCGCAGAACCATTTTACCATCGGCATCAACGACGATGTCACCCACACCAGCTTGACCTTCGATCCGGCGTTCTCCACCGAGGCGCCGGAGACGGTACGCGCCATGTTCTACGGTCTGGGGGCCGACGGCACCGTGGGCGCCAACAAGAACAGCATCAAGATCATTGGCGAAGAGACTGACCTCAACGTGCAGGGCTACTTCGTGTACGACTCCAAGAAGTCGGGCGCAGTTACCATTTCGCACCTGCGCTTCAGCAAGAAGCCGATCCGCTCCACCTACCTGATCTCGCGGGCCAATTTTGTGGGCTGCCACCAGTTCAGCTTTATGGAGCGCCTCGACGTTTTGAAGGCTGCCGACCCCGGCGCGGTCTTCCTGCTCAACAGCCCCTTCGGTCCCGACGAAGTCTGGGACAACCTGCCGCGTTCGGCGCAGCAGGCGATCATCAGCAAGAAGCTGCGCTTCTACGTGATCGACGCAGTGGAAGTGGCGCGCGCTGCCGGCATGGGCGGACGCATCAACACCGTCATGCAGACCTGCTTCTTCGCCATCAGCGGAGTGCTGCCACGCGACGAAGCTATCGCCGCCATCAAACACTCCATCGATAAGACCTACGGCAAGCGCGGTGAAGCCATCGTGCGCAAGAACTTTGCCGCAGTTGACTCCTCACTCGAGAACCTGCATGAAGTGAAAATTCCGCCAAGCGCTTCGTCGAAGTTCGACGTCCGTCCTCCGGTTCCGGCCAACGCTCCCGACTTTGTGCGCAACGTCGAGGCGCTGATGATTACCGGGGATGGCGACCAGATTCCGGTCAGCGCTATGCCGATCGACGGCACTTTCCCCACCGGTACCACGCAGTGGGAGAAGCGCAACATCGCCCTGGAAATACCGGTGTGGGATGAGGGGCTGTGCATCCAGTGCGGCAAGTGCGTCATGGTCTGCCCACACTCCGTCATTCGCGCCAAGATCTACGATGCCGGCAGCATCAACCACGCCCCCGAGGGCTTCCAGACCGCAGTTCCCAAGTGGCGCGAATTCTCCGAGCTGAAATACACATTGCAAGTCACGCCGGAAGATTGCACCGGCTGCGGACTGTGCGTCGCCGTCTGCCCGGCCAAGAGCAAGAGCGAAGCCAAGCACCGCGCCATCAACATGGAGCCACAGCCGCCGTTACGGGAGAAGTACAACGAGTATTGGGACTATTTCCTAAAGATTCCCGAGTTCTCGCGCGAGAAGCTCTCCCACGGCCAGGTAAAAGACCAGCAACTGCTGCAGCCCCTGTTTGAGTTCTCGGGTGCCTGCGCCGGTTGCGGCGAAACCCCGTACATTTCGCTGATGACCCGGCTGTTCGGCGACCGCGCCCTTATCGCCAACGCGACCGGCTGTTCGTCGATCTACGGCGGCAACCTGCCAACAACGCCTTACAGCATGAACGCCGAGGGACGCGGTCCGGCCTGGTCGAACTCGCTGTTTGAGGACAACGCCGAATTCGGCATGGGCATGCGTCTCGCCGTCGACAAGCAGAACGAGTACGGCAAGGAACTGGTCGAGCGCATGGCATCTACCATTGGCGAAACGCTCGCAGTTGAGATTCTTTCCGCCGATCAGTCCAGCGAAGAAGGCATCTTCGCGCAACGCGAACGAGTAAAAGCCTTGAAGGAGAAGCTGGCGAACAACAATGCACCGGCAGCCCGCGACCTCCTGGCAATCGCTGACGAGCTGGTCAAGAAGAGCGTGTGGATCATCGGCGGCGATGGATGGGGCTACGACATCGGTTACGGCGGCCTCGACCATGTGCTGGCCTCCAGTGCCAACGTGAACATCCTGCTGCTCGACACCGAGGTGTACTCCAATACCGGCGGGCAGATGTCGAAGGCCACGCCGCTGGGCGCGGTGGCCAAGTTTGCCGCCGGCGGCAAGCGCACTCCCAAGAAAGACATCGCCATGATGGCCATGAATTATGGCCGGGCCTACGTCGCCCACGTCGCCATGGGCGGCAACGATACCCAAACCATGAAGGCATTCATGGAAGCCGAGGCGCACGACGGGCCGTCCATCATCATCGCCTACAGCCACTGCATCGCGCACGGCTACGACATGGTGTACGGCATCGACCAGCAGAAGGCCGCGGTAAACTCCGGACACTGGCCGCTGTTCCGCTATAACCCCGCGCTCGCCAGGGAAGGCAAGAACCCGTTTCTGCTGGATTCGCGGGCCCCCAGCATCCCGCTGGAGAAGTACATCTACAACGAGGCACGCTACACCATGCTGGTGAACAGCGATCCTGACGAGGCCAAGAAGCTGCTGAAGCAGGCGCAGGAAAACGTCAACGAGCGCTGGAAGCTGTACCAGCACATGGCCGCGATGGGCGTTGATAAAGCCTAAGCACGAGGAGATGAGACTGTGATCGACCTTTCGACAAATTATCTGGGATTGAAGCTGAAGAACCCGGTCGTAGTATCGGCCTCGCCGCTGACGGAGAAGCTGGAGAACTTCCCCCGCATGGAAGACGCCGGGGCCTCGGCCATCGTGATGTACTCGTTGTTCGAGGAACAGATCGAGGCGGAGAGCGAGAACATTGACAGCGCGCTGGAGTACGGCGCCAACAGCTACGCCGAGGCCATCTCCTATCTGCCTGACATGCAGAAGTATCATGTCGGCCCCGATCGCTATCTGGAGTTGCTGCGCAAAGGCAAAGCCGCAGTGAGCATTCCGGTCATCGCCAGCCTGAATGGCAGCTCGCCGGGCGGATGGGTCCGCTACTCCGAGTTCATGGAGCAGGCGGGCGCCGACGCGCTGGAGCTGAACATCTTCGACATTCCCAGCGATCCATCGGTCAATGCGGCGGCGCTGGAAGACCGCTATTGCGACCTGGTGCGCGCCATTCGTAAACAGGTGCGCATCCCGATCTCGGTGAAGTTGGGGCCGTACTTCACATCGTGCGCCAACTTTGCCAAGCGCTTATCAGAAGCCGGCGCCGACGGCGTCGTGATCTTCAATCGCTTCTATCAGCCCGACTTTGACCTGGAGGAGATGGAGGTAGTACCAAACCTGGTCCTGAGCAGCCCGCATGAGCTGCGTCTCCGTCTCCACTGGGCCGCCATCCTGTATCACCAGGTCGAGACCTACATCGCCATCACCGGCGGCGTGCACGACGCCAGCGACGTGCTGAAGTCCATGATGGCGGGCGCCCACGTGGCCATGATGACATCGGCGCTGCTCAAGTACGGCATCGAGCACATCGGCGTGGTGCTGGCCGGCATGGAAGCCTGGATGGAAGAGCACGAGTATGTTTCGGTGAAGCAGATGCGGGGTAGCATGAGCCTGGTGAACGTCGAGAGCCCGGCGTCATTCCTTCGCGGAAATTACCTCAAGATGCTCGGCTCCTACACCTGGCGCGAGCCAGGAACGGCGCTGACAACGTTCTAAAGACTGCTTTCTCCCCTCCGCACAGGGCCGGCCTTCCGCAAGGATGCCGGCCTTGGTGTTTCTCAACGTGTCGTCCCTGCCCTGACTGCTTCCAGTGACTTTGACCGTCTCAGTTGCGTGGCGGGAACAGGAACTTCAGCATGGGCGCTACGCGCTGCGACCACGCAACCTCGTCGTGGTGCCCGCCTTCGACTTCGGTGTAGCCGAGGTCTTCGCCGAGTTTCCATCCCTTGTTGACCAATGCCGCCTTCAAGGCACGGACATCGGGCAGCGCTCGTTGGCTCTCCTGAGTACCAATATCGAGCCAGATACGCAGGTCCGGCTTCCTCTTGATCTGGGTCACGGTTTTCAGGATGGCCCGATTCCGCCACCACACCGAGGGTGACATCGCCGCCAGCTTGCCGAACACCCTCGTGTAGCGCAGCCCGAGGTACATCGAAACCAATCCCCCGAGCGACGATCCGCCCAGGCCGCAGTTCTCGCTGCCGGGAAGCGTGCGGTAGCGGTGGTCAACCAGCGGCTTCAGCTCTTCCACCAGCATTTGTCCGTAAGCGTCGGCGCGGCCGCCACCCAGGCGCTTGTCTTCGATGTGGGTGTATTCGTTGATGCGATACCTACCGGTGTTGTAAATGCCGACGATGATCAGCGGCTGGATGGCGCCGGTCACGATTAACTGGTCAGCGGTTTCGCCTACGCGCCAATACTTGCCTGGGATAAAGGAAGTATCGGGATCGAACAGGTTCTGGCCGTCTTGCAGGTACAGGACCGGGAAGCCCCGGTTGGGTTCAGCCTCGTACTGGGGCGGAAGGTAAACCATGAAGTCGCGCTTCTCCTCCATCAGCCTGGAGGTGAACTGGGGATACAGGCGCAGGCGCGACTTCAGGCTGCTGGAGGCTGGCGCGGGCGGAATCGGCTCGTCGGTTATGATCGGATCGGTGCCCATTCTGTAGAATTGTGGCTCCTTAGATTACCAAATGCAGTTTTGATCCAACACCATCTCGGACGGAAGAGGCTTAAACAACGTGAATCGTGAATATCATCGTTGGTGGTCCCACGACCTGCAACGCGACATGGAACTGCTCGTCTTTGGCCACGCCGGCACCAAGGTACTGGTCTTCCCCACTTCGCAGGGACGCTACTTTGAATACGAAGACAACAAGATGGTTGCCGCGGTCGCCGACCGTCTGGAAGCCGGGCAACTACAGATCTTCTGCGTCGATAGCGTGGACAGCGAAAGCTGGTACAACAAGCGGGCGCATCCCTACTGGCGCGTGCAAAGGCATCTGCAATACGAGCGCTACATCCTCAACGACGTGCTGCCGCTAATGTGGAGCAAGAACTGGACCCCGCGCACCATCGTGACCGGCTGCAGCTTCGGCGCCTATCATGCCGTGAACTTCGCCTTCCGCCATCCCGACAAGGTCACCGGCTGCGTCACCATGGCCGGCTCCTTCAACATCAAGGGCTTCCTCGACGGCTGGTACAGCGAGGACGCCTACTTCAACAACCCGCCCGATTACCTGGCGAACTGCACCGACGGCTGGCGCTACAACCATATGCGGACGGTGCTCGCCACCGGCGAATGGGATATGTGTTGGCAGAAGAATGAAGAGTTCGCGGCCATCCTGCGGGCGCGCGGCATCCGCCATGAGCTATACGTGTGGGGCGACCACAGCTATCACGATTGGCCGTGGTGGCGGCCTATGGCGCGGGCCTACCTGGAGTAAGCGGTTCGCTCTACGATGACGTTCCCGCCGTGGGTTTGTCATGGTTGAAATTCTGTTTGAAAGAGGCGCGGCTTCACAGGCTGCGGAAAAACTTCGAGCATGCCTCGTGGAGTGTACTTCTTGGTGGGAGCCCCCGCATTTATGCGGGGGAAGGAGCGCTTCAGCGCTCCGGAAAGAGTTTCGACTTTGATCATGCGCTTTAGCGCTGGCCTCGGGAAATCCCGCGGCTATAGCAGTTTCAGATCTGGTGTATAGGCGATGGGTGGAGCACGCCTTTCAGGCGTGCATAACTGTCGTCAGTTCTTGGCTCGCGCTTTAGCGCCTGAGGTAATGTTTCCGTCACCTCAGCGGCTAAAGCCGTCTCATTTCCGAATCTTAACTGCACCGCTGAAGCGGTGCTCCACCCTATACACCAAGTGTGAAAATGCTCTAAAGCCCATTTTAGGAGCAAACGTTTTTCCGCTGGACTAAAGTCCAGGCCCCCCTGCTGAAGCAGGGGGCTCCCACCAAAACTTCGACCGCCCATCGCTATTTCATGCCTGCGGGTGTCCCTGCTTACTGTGACGATGTGCCGCGACGGCCTCTTGCGCCAGGCGAACCAAGTCAGGCATGCGACGGGTCACAATCTGCGACATCTTCTGGCCGAGGTCGAATGACCATCCCGCCATGGTGATGCTCATCGCAAATGGGACGTCGCCGTAAAGCTGTTCGGCAGCAGTCAGAAGCGACGACGGAGTGAAGTGGTGACTCACGCCGCCCAGCCCTGGCTCCGGCGAAACCGTGGTCCGCATGATGGTTCCGGGCTGCTTCCCGGATGTGGCATCCAGAAACAGCACGAAGTCCCGCTGCAATATGTCGTCCACCATCTCCGCGGTGAGTTGCTGGGCGGCGATCACTTCCACGTCCGGATCGTTCCAGAAATGTTGTTCCAGGGCGCGCGCGGCATGACAGCCGATGGCGTCATCTCCGCGCATGGGATTTCCATAGCCAATAATAAGGGTTCCGGGCACTTCATCCTCTTCACGCGGTGGCGCGGCGTGGCTTTTGGTATCAACATGCATAATCCTTTCGCGCCGGGAAAGATGTGAGTCACCTCACATTGCACCGTGATGGTCTGGATTGGGATGGTTGGCGGCTCCCCTGCCTGAATCAGGGTAGTGCTCGGTAACGATACAATGTGCGCGGGCACGCTCTGACGGCATAATGCACGACAGGAGGGCCAATGGCGGCCGGACAGTCTGGAAGCGGCCGGGCGATCGCGCCTGGGGACCGCTGGCCGACGACGGTAGCGGCGCTGCTGGTGGGCGCGGCGTTCTTCGCCTTATGGTTCTGGCTGCTGCCGGGGTGGCTCGGCTTCCGCGTGGAGACAGCGGGCACGTCGCGTTGGCGATGGCTGGCAGCGGTTCTGCCGGTGCTTGGATTTGCCGTGGCCTCGCGTTGCGTTTGGGATTTTGGGTGGACGGGGCGGCACCCCCGCGCCCGTGGCTCCCCCGCAGCGATTAGTGGTGGTCGGCTTCTACCGCTTCGTGCGCAACCCCATGTACGTGGGCTTCGCAGCCGGGTGGATCGGGCTGTGGGTGGTCTTCGGACACGCCAACCCGGTGGCCATCGCCACCACAGTGGCCGTTGCCCTCGCGCTGCATCTGTTTGTGGTCTTCTATGAAGAACCAACCTTGCGAAAGAAATTCGGCGCCGACTATGTCGAGTATTGCCAAAACGTGGGTCGTTGGTGGCCGCGCTGGCAGGGCTGGCAAAAGCCACAATAACCGCAGCGCACAAGAATCCGGGAAGAAATACTCGCTGCTATTGCGAGCCACTCGCGATGGTCGCAGGTCATCGCAGATGGTTTTGTCCCCATTGAACTCATCGTCCCGGTTGCGTAATCATTGCTGATACAGCCCACAGGGGCGCCGGAGGTATCGAACATGAGCCAGACCGTAACTCCCACTCGCAGCTTCGGATTTTTCTTGAACGGCAATTGGAGCACGCACGGGCGTGAGGCCGTGGTGACTTCGCCCTACGATCGCAGCGTTCTGGCGGTGGTGTCGGAGGCTGGGCGCGAAGATGTCGAAGTTGCCATCGAGTCGGCGGTACGCGCCTTCGAGGTTACGCGCAAGATGACGTCGCAGCAGCGGGCCAGCGTTCTGCGCAAGGTCGCCGACGGCATCACCACGCGCCGCGAGGAATTTGCCCGTACCATCTGCCAGGAAGCCGGCAAGCCCATCAGGACCTCGCGCACTGAAGTGGAGCGCGCCATCAATACCTTCCAGATTGCCGCTGAAGAAAGCACCCGCATCTACGGCGAGTACATCCCGCTGGACACGCTGGAATCGACCAGCGGGCGATGGGGCCTGGTGCGGCGCTTCCCGCTGGGACCGGTCTTCGCCATCACGCCGTTTAATTTTCCGCTCAACCTGGTGGCCCACAAAGTGGCGCCGGCCATGGCCGCCGGTTGTCCGCTCATCCTGAAACCGGCGCCGCAGACGCCCATCTCGTCGTTGCTGCTGGCCGAGATCGTGCAGGAGTCGGGATGGCCGGAGGGCGCGTTCGCAGTCATGCCGCTGTCCAACGAAAACGCCGCCCTGCTGGTGGCCGATGAGCGCATCAAGCTGCTCACCTTCACCGGCAGCGCCGCGGTGGGCTGGCAACTGAAGTCGCGCGCCGGCAAGAAGCGCGTCACCCTGGAACTGGGCGGCAACGCCGGCGTCATCGTGCATAGCGATGCCGACCTGGAGCACGCGGCGCAGCGCTGCGTGGCCGGCGGCTTCTCCTACGCGGGACAGACGTGCATTTCGGTGCAGCGCATCCTGGTGCACCAGCCGGTGTTCCAGAAATTTACGGATCTGCTGGTGCAGGGCGTCCGCAAATTGAAGTTGGGCGATCCCATCGAGGAGACGACCGACGTTCCTCCGCTGATCCGCGAGCAGGACGCGGTGCGCGTTGCCGAATGGATTGACGAGGCGGTAAAGGCCGGCGCCAAGCTGCTGTGCGGCGGCAAGCGCAATGGGGCCATGCTCGAGCCTGCGGTGCTCACCGGCACCAGCCCCGAGATGCGGGTCAATTGCGCCGAGATTTTCGCGCCGGTGGTGACGGTCGAGCCTTACGAATTTTTTCCCGAGGCACTGCACCAGATCAACAACTCGGCTTACGGGCTGCAAGCCGGTGTGTTCACGCGCGACGCCGGGCTCATCCAGATGGCGTTCGAGGAACTCGAGGTGGGCGGCGTCATCGCCGGCGACGTTCCCAGCTTCCGCGTCGACCAGATGCCCTACGGAGGAGTAAAGGATTCAGGCCTGGGCCGCGAAGGGCTGCGCTACTCCATCGAGGACATGACCGAACGCCGGCTGCTGGTGATGGCGGTGCGCTAGGAAAAATGTACATCAACCACACAGACACAGAGGCACAGAGAAGAATGTTGTTACACAAAGAAAGGCGCAGGGCACAGAGAAGAATGTTATCACCACAGAGAACACGGAGGGCACGGAGAAGAAGTGAGATTGAACCACAGAGGCACAGAGATCACAGAGAAGATGAAAACAAATCTCCCTGCCCTCCGTGTTCTCCGTGGTGAATAGCTTTTGAGGGTCGAAGTCTGCCCTGAACGAACCGCTGGTAAATGATTTTCAAACAAAACCAAACCACGGAGTTAGAGAAATTTTGAAAGAAAGCAAAACTCTGTGTCTCTGTGTCTCTGTGGTGAATAGTCTTCAACAAGAGCCTAGAAAACATGCAGCCGCGATCGCATCTTCTCGGCCATGCCCTGCACCAGGCGAATTTTGGCCACCACCTCCGCGGGAACGGCCGGCTGACGCAACGCCAGCTCCGAGGTAAGCAGGATGCCGGTCACCTCGGCGCGCAACTGGTTGCGCAGGACCCGCTCCGCCAGGTTCATCGCCCATTGCTTTTCTTTCTCGGCCCGGCGCAGAGCGACCTGCGTCTCACGTACCACCCGGTCGCTGTGGTGCAGTGCCAGGTTGACGTAAATCGGCAGGGCGGTGCCGGCGTGATTCAGCAGGGTATCCTGGGCGCGGAAATCGGCCTCCAGCAGCGATTGATCGATCGCCAGAGCGTCGTATTCGGTGGTTTGCAGCCGCGTGACCGCCTGCGGCATCGAGTTGGCCACCTGAGTTTGCTGGCCGGTGCCCTGTTGCAGTGCGGCAGCGCATTCCTGGGCGCGAGAAGATGTGGTCACTAACAGGATCATAATTCCTCCTGCCGCTCATCGCCCGGCACACTTCGCCAGTGGCGCCAAAGAGCGGCGCTTATCGGTCCAATAGCCTTTGGGGGTTTTTCAAGCCCGCCATAGGCACCCCGCTTGCGCCTATGGCGGCGAAGATTACAGCCCCGAGCCGTATTCCTTCAGTTTGCGATAGAGTGTGGTCTTGCCGATGCCCAACTGGCGCGCGGCTTCCAGCTTGTCGCCTTGCAACACTTCGATGGCCCGCAGGATGGCTTGTTTCTCCAACTCGGCGATGGGCGTGATGATCTCCAGATCGGAAACCGGACCCGCCGTTTTGCCTTGCGCCTGAAAATTGCGCAACTGCGTCGGCAGATCGGCAGCATGAATGGTGGGAAGAGAGCAGGTCGTGCAGGCGCGTTCCACGGAATTCTCCAGTTCGCGCACATTGCCCGGCCAATCGTAGTTGAGCATCAGCCGCAGAGCGTCGTCCCCCACGCTGTGCTGCATAGCAGACTCATGGTTGATGCGCTCCAGGACATTGCCTATCAGCAAAGGAATGTCCTGCTTGCGCTCGCGCAGCGGAGGGATGCGCAAGGTAAGCACGTTCAAACGGAAGTACAGGTCGCGGCGGAAGGTCCCCTGCTGCATCGCCGCATCCAGGTCACGGTTGGTGGCCGCCAGGATACGCACATTAATGGGTATGGCGCGGGTACCGCCGACCGGACGCACTTCTTTTTCCTGGATGGCGCGCAACAGCTTGGCTTGCAGGTCCACCGGCAGCTCGCCCACTTCGTCGAGAAAGACCGTGCCCCCTTCGGCGGTGGCCAGCAATCCGTCTTTGGCCCGCACCGCGCCGGTAAAGGCGCCGCGCACGTAGCCGAACAACTCGCTCTCGATCAGGGTCGGAACCAGCGAGCCGCAATCCACCGGAATAAAAGGACGGTCGCGGAAGGGCCCGGAGTAGTGAATGGAACGCGCCACCAGCTCCTTGCCGGTCCCGCTTTCCCCCAGAATCAGCACGGGATGGGTGCTGTGCGCGGCCTTGGCGATAATGCGGTACAGCTTCTCCATCTCCGGCGCGTGCCCCACCAGGGAACCGAAGCCGTGCTTCGACTTCACCTGTTCCCGCAAAAGGCGGTTCTCGGCGGTGAGCTTCAGGTGGGCTGCCGCCCGCTCCAGCAGCAGGCGCAGTTCCTCGAAGTTAAAGGGTTTGGTGACGTAATCGTAGGCACCCAGCTTCATCGCCTGCACCGCCGATTGCACCGTGGCAAAGCCGGTCATGACAATCACCAGGGTCTCGGGACGGCGCAGCTTGATCTCGCGCAAAACCTCCAGACCGCTGCTGCCCGGCAGGCGAAGGTCGAGCAGCACGATATCTGTACTGCTGGTTTCCAGGACCTGATAGGCGTTTTCCGGGGTATCCGCCACCCGGCTGCTAAACCCCAGCGAGTGGGCGACCTCCCCGCATGAATCCCGCATCGAGCGCTCATCGTCGATGATCAACAGGTTCAATCCATTGGTTTCGCAATTCGTTTCGCTAACTGCCACTGTCTCAACGGCATGCACGTGGGACATCCCTTCTTCGGTGAGTTCGCCTCCGACTGGCGGCGCGCATTTGATTTGGGCTTTCGTACTCATTACCATCATCCCTTTTTGGGAAACGTGCTAGTGCAACCATCACATGGTGACGTGAGTTCAACTTCCGAAGCTGAGGAAAAGCCAGGAGCCGGGCGCGAATTCATCCGGGGCGGCAGATTCTCCGCATTCCCGGAGTTAACGCCCGGCTCCTGGACCGTCACCGTATCGTTCAATTCCACGCCGGGGCCCTGCACCCATAAGCTGGGTTCGCTCTCCTGGCCGGTTGTATCTTTCCTATCTGTATCCTTCGTATCCTTCGTATCTGTATCCTTCGCCGGCGCCAGCCGGCTCAACAGCCGTTTCATCAATTCCCCGCCACGGTGCGCGTTGCGTTCGATTTCCCGCAGCGGCCGTTTCAAATGGCTGTAGGGCGGCAGTTTCCATGCCAGCACTTGTGCATTCATCAGCACCGCAGTTGTGGTGTTAGCCAGCTCATGCACCAGGTCGGCGCAGTCGCCATTGAAGGCGCGCGAGGAGCGCGGATTTCCCGCATCGCACTCCCCGCGCCCCTGCTCGGCGGAGGACAACTGGCTGGTTTCGTCATGGCATGAGATCGGAAGGTCATTGGGTTGGTTCGCCGAGGCTTTCGGCTGCCTTGCGCTGCCGATCGGGTTGTGGCTGGCCACGTTCATGATCCAGATTCGCTTTGTTTCGGATTGCACACGCCCTTCCATAGAGCACGGCTGCTGCCAAAGCTCCAATCGCGCTTAAGCGTTGATTCTTTTGGGAATTTCCCGAGCGCGGCAAAACCCCAAATCGCAGCCGCCGCCGCTCTAGTTCCAGAATGAAACGCGCTCCCGTCTGATAGGGCTCCAAGTGCCCGTCAAATCAGGGGTTTCGATGGTTTCCTGCTTGGGAAAGAAAATGTGCTGCAATCTCAAATCGGGAACGTGCAGGCAGTTAGCAGTCGGCAGCAATCAGCAAACCAGCAACTAGCAATTAGACTCTAGCCCTCTTTATTGCCCGCATCCGATTTGTTTCAACCACGGATTTTCACCGATGAACACGGATCGCTTTAGAAGAAAAACAGAAACCAAAATCCCGTGTTCATCCGTGAGTATCCGTGGTTAATTTCGTTTTTCTCTGCGCCACGGCATAAAATCGCGCACAGCCATGCCCGCAGCCCAGCGCACCATCTTTCACGTTGACATGGACGCCTTCTTCGTTTCGGTCGAAGAGCTGTTCGACCCGGCTCTAAAGGGCAAAGCCGTGGTGGTTGGCGGGCAGCGCCACGAGCGCGGCGTGGTCTCGGCCGCCTCCTACGAGGCGCGCAAGTTCGGCGTACATTCGGCCATGCCGCTGCGCACCGCCGCCAAGCTGTGCCCTCACGCCGTCTTCGTGGACGGACATCCCGAGCGCTATCGCGATTACTCCGCCAGGGTTTACCAGGTGCTGGACCGCTTTTCTCCCAAGCTGGAGATGGTGTCCATCGACGAGGCCTACGTGGACATGACCGGCACCGAGCGCCTCCATGGGCCGCCGATGCGCGCCGCCCATGCGCTGCACGGCGCGATGAAAGCCCAGACGCAACTGAATTGCTCCATTGGCATCGGGAGCTCGCGGCTCGTGGCCAAGATCTGCTCCGACCAGGCCAAGCCCAACGGCGTGCTGTGGATTGTGCCGGGCGGAGAAGTGGAATTCCTCGCGCCGCTGGACGTACGCAAGATCCCGGGCGTCGGCAAGGTCATGGAGAAGCGCCTGCTGGAGGAGGGCATCCAGAAAATTGGCGATCTTGCCCGCCATGAGGAACGCTGGCTGGAGGCGAACTTTGGCGCCCTGGGCGTGGCGCTCGCCGGCAAGGCGCGTGGTTTGGACGCCGGCGCCTGGTTCGACAGCGATATTGGCGAAGACGACGGGCCGCGCTCAATCAGCCACGAGCACACGTACTCCGTCGATACTAACGATGCGCAAAGCCTGGAAGCCACGCTGGCGCGACTGGCGGAGATGGTGTGCCGCCGCCTGCGCGAACACAAGCTGCACGCCCGCACTCTGCAGTTGAAGCTGCGCTATTCCGATTTCCGCACCCTCACGCGCGCTCGCACCCTGGAGCAGCCCAGTTCCGTGGATGCGGAGGTGCTGGCCACGGTCCGTGAACTGTTTCGCACAAACTGGAATGGCGGCGCGGTGCGGCTGCTTGGGGTCTGCGCCTCGCATTTTGCAGATGAGAGCGAGCAGCTCAGCCTGGAAGGCAGGACCACTCATGAAAAGTGGAACCAGGCGCTCTCCGCCGCCGACCGCATGCGCGAGAAGTTCGGCGAGCATGCCGTCTCGATGGCCACGGGAATGAAGGCGCGCTTCCGCGAACGCACCCACGAGAACCCAGCCGGGTTACCGGGGAAGAAGAAATAAATTTCCTACTGCTGGCTCGGCGAGGGAGTCCGCTCGCTGGAATGTGCCGTGTCCGACACCGACTCCACAGCACTGCTTTGCTCCAGCAACAGGCCATTATAAGAAGAAGCGCCCAGCAGGCGGCCCTGGTAATTGAGAGCGTTGCGAATCGAAACTCCGGCATCGGGCGTACGCTGCCAGCTCTGTCCGCCATCCTTGCTCTGGAAAACGCCGTGGGCGAAAAGCGCGGTGGCCAGCAGCCGCTGCCCGGCTGCGTCATAGCGCACGGAAAACACGTTGCGCGGCGGAAGACCGGCGAGAAGGTGCGCCCAGGTCTTTCCGCCATCGGTCGAGTGCAGCGCACCTTCGCGCGTTCCCAGCCACAGCGAACCGTCGGGAACAACCGTCAGGTTGTACAGTCCAGTGACGTACTGAGGATAGGAGATCTCTGTCCAGGATGCGCCCTCATCCTTGGAAAGGAAGATATGCTTAGGGCTGACCAGCGTGACGCTACCGTCGGCGAAATGGTTCACCACGATGAAATCGCTCTCGCCTTCCACCGGCTCGCCATACCACTTGCGCCCCTGATCGACGCTCACGAAGAGTCCCTGATCAGTGGCGGCATACCATGCTTTGTCGGTGAACTCGAGGGAGCGCACCCGCGGCGCTTTGGCAGGAGCGATCACGGCCTCAAGCGGAGCCTTGGGCGCGTGAGTCACCGGCAAGCGTCTGGAGTTGGTCGCAGCCGAGTGGGCCGTTTGCGAGCGGGCGGGCGGCGCGGCTTGCTCGCTTTCCGGCGGACGCTTGCCCATGATCATTGCCGCCGGTAGCCAGGTTGCGTTTACGGAGGGCAGAGAAAAGATTCCATGATTGGTGCCGGCGAAGATCACGCCGCTGTCCGCCTGTTGCAGGCTCAGAATGTCGCGCTCGTCCAGTCCGCGGTTCGACTGCCGCCAGTTCTGCCCGCCGTCCTCGGAGAGAAAGAACCCGCCGCGGTCTTTATCGTTGACCACTCCCACGTACATCCGGTTGGGGTCCTTACGATCGATCACGACGCCACCGACCACACGATGGGAAAATCCGCGGTTCGAGCTAGTGTAATGGTCAAAGCCATCGTCGCTGGCCAACACGCCGCCGCGATCGGTGGCCAACAGCACGCGCTCGGGCTGGCGCGGGTCGATGAGTATGTCGTTCACGATCACGTCCGGCGCCGAATAGAGCTCCCATTTGCTGCCGCCGTCAAAGGTCTTCCACAGGCCGCCCGTGGTGCCGGCATACACGGTGCCGGGCCGCTTCGGGTCCTGCTTCAAAACCCGGGTACGGATCGCCGAGTGAGGTATGCCGTGGATGCGGGAAAAAAGAGCGCCGGCATTCAAGCTTTTGTAAATTCCCGAACAGGCGCTGAGGAAAACCGTGGTGGGCCGGCTGGGATCGACGATGATACTGAAAACGTCGGAATCCAGGAGCATTCCCTGCTGGATGCTGTGCCAGCTTTGGCCGCCATCTTCGGTTTTCCATGGCAGGTGGAAGGTGCCGGCATAGATAATGTCGGGGTCCACTGTATCGATGGCCACCGACTCAATGTTCTTGATCTCGGCATGGTTCTCGGGCGAAATGCGGGTCCAGGTGGCGCCGCCGTCGCGCGAACGGAAGACCCCGTCGAGGGCGCCAATCACCAGGGTGTTGTGATCGCTGGGCGCCATGGCCAGGGCCCGCACCGACTTGCCGTGCACCATCGGCAGCGCGCGCCAGGTGCGTCCGCCATCGTCGGAACGGAAGACATCACCTTCCTCTTTGTCGTAGAGGCTCCATCCCGCGGCGTAGATCGTGGCCGGGTGGGTGGGATCGAAGATGACGTGGTCCAAAACATAGTCATCGCCGGCGCCGAGGTGGGCGAACAGCGACCAGGAATTTCCCCCATCCTGGGAGGCAAATAATTGCCCCGCGCTGGTACCCAGCAGGATGTGGTTGGGATCGCCGGAATCGTACGCCAAACTGCGCACGTCGCCGCCTTCGGGCCCGATCAGACGCCAGTCCGATGCATAGGACGCGGCGCTGCACAGCACGGCAACACAGAAAAGGAGCTTCACCAGGGACAAGACAATTTTACGCATAACAAAAACAGATAACCGAAACAGGGACTTGTTAAATCATACTCGAAGTGAGCGGCCTGTCTAGCTGCTAAAGCTACCCGTATCCGCCCAATAAAGCCCGCAGTCGAAAGTTCGCCCGCACGTGTGCCGACCTCGCGAGATCTTCCTGCCGCTTTACTTAGATGCGGCCCGGTGCAAGTGCGAAAAGCAAATTGACCACGGATCGACACGGATTCTTACCGATCTTTCTTTGGCTTCCCAGGAGGAGGCAGCAATTTGTCCCCGTGAGGTGTTTCCGATGGTCGCCGTAAGTCGCGCTTATCAAATTCCCGAATGTAAATCCGTGTCAATCCGTGGTCAATCGTTCTTGAAGCGGTACACGAAGGCAGGACTTGCAGCAAGAGCGCGAGGGTGCACATCTCTCTGGGCTCGCTCGCTTCCGCCTCCGCATGACATAAAAAGCCGGTGAGAGCGTTGCGCTCTCACCGGTATTAGAGTTCCAGCCAAATTACGCGCTCAATTAGGCGTTACTGCGTCTTTTGTCGCCTCAGCGCCCTTCTTGACAGCGTGTCCGGTTTTCTTGGCGCCCTTTTTCACGGCCTTGCCTGTAGCTTCGGCGCCCTCTTCCACGGCGTTGCCCGTAGTTTCAGCCGCACCTTCCGCCGCTGCCTTCTTGTGATGGTGCATCGGAGCCGTCGTCTTCGGTTTCGGATAGGCGTTCTCGCTCGGCGTCACCATCGACTCATCAACTGGCGTTGTGCCTTGCAGTAAGGAGGAGGTGGCGGTGTCCGCGCCCTGCGGTACCCAGAAGATATCCGCGTCGTGGTCCTTGCCCGTGCCCTTGCGTACCTCGATACGGCCTGGGTCGATGCCCTGTTGCTGTACCAGGTAAGCCTTGGCATTTACGGCACGTTGCGCAGCCAGATCCATCTTGTGTTTGTTCTTACCCGTGCCCAAGGTCGACTCGGGTTCGCCATCGGCGTACCCGACGATGACCAGCTTCGCATTGGGATCGTTCTTCAACGCGGAGGCGTCGTCGTCCAGTATGGCCTTGGCTTCGTTGTCCACGCGCCACGGGATGTCCTTCTGGTTCCGGCGCTTTA